>Ga0335071_10001316_pt1 | contig 26679 bp, 21 predicted proteins | sample Lox_Sample_15_FD_206724 | JGI IMG/M metagenome (GOLD analysis project Ga0335071, IMG submission 206724) | Soil microbial communities from Loxahatchee National Wildlife Refuge, Florida, United States - Lox_Sample_1.5 | ecosystem: Environmental > Terrestrial > Soil > Wetlands | place: USA...
GCTCTTAGCATCTACCCAGAAGTTCCTTTGCAGGTCACGCCATGTGCGTGGCCTGTTTCTTTCTGGCGGGAAGCGATAAGGGCGAAGGGACGCAGATGCATTCACGATCCCTCGGATTTTGCGCAAGCCCTTTTCCTTCTTGTTTCCTTCCCTGGACCGTTGTACAATAACGCTGCATCCCTGCAAGGCGGGTAGTACATTACAACCGGCATATACATCCTGGGGATCGTCGGGGCCGCTGGAAACCTTCAGTGGCTTTTTTAATTCATCGCCCCCGCCCGCCGGAATGTCGTTCCCTTTATCCATAGACAGGACTTTATCCAGCCAAGGAGGAAATTTATGACCCAGATTCTCAACGAAACCCGCCAGCGCGGCGGTCTCTGGTCCCCCGGGACGGGCGGGAGTGACCCCTTCACCTTTACAGTTCCGCCCGGCGAAGTCTTTCATGCCTGCCGGATCACCATCCTGGCCGCCGACCCCTGGTCGAACGCCAGCCTGGCCTCCCAGCCAGCCCTCGGCCAGACCGGGACGACCAGCCTGGTCGTGAAATGGACCGGCAGCCGCCTCTCCGGCGTCCGCTACCAGGTCGAGGCGTTCTCCTGCCCGCCGGCCGCCCAGGCCGTGACCGGCAAGGGGTCCGTGACGAGCCGGCTGACCGGCTTCCTGCCCAGCCAGGACGGCTTCCACTTCGACAACAGCTTCCCGGCCGTCCCGGCCCGCATCCTCTCCACGCCCTTCGGGAATATCCCGATCGGCAACGCCGCCAACGGCCTGTGCGGCGGGATGGTCTACGCTGCCCTGGATTATTACAATGCCAAGGAAGTCATCCCGGCCGACACCGATCCGCCCGCCTCGGGCACACTCTTCGATTACATCGTCAACCGCCTGATCGACAGCTTCGACCTGCCGACCGGCGTCCTCAAGTATATCGAGTGGATGAACCCCAGCTACCCCGACAGCCAGAGCCTGTTCGGCAAGGTCTTTGGCGGCCTCAATGGGCGGGCCTGGTGCATGATCCGGCAGGAGTGGCCGGTCATCAAGCTGACGCTGGACGCCGGGCAGGCCTGTCCGCTTGGGCTGGTGCGCATCCTGTCAACGGACCTGAAGGAGTTGGGCGAAAACCACCAGGTCATGGCCTACGGCTACGACCTTTCGGGGACCGACCTGACCCTCTACATCTATGACCCCAACTACCACAACGATGACACCATCACCCTGAAACTGAGCACGGCCGACCCGGAGCATGCCACGCCGGTCGCCTACTCGAGCGGGGAGCCGGTGTACTGCTTCTTCCACACCCGCTACGCCTTCTCCCTGCCGCCGCATTAACCCTTTGTTTTCGGGGAGATCAGTCCTCCCCAGGGGATTCGGCGTGGTCGGCGACGAATATCGAAGCCTTGGCGCCTTTGCACCCCGGCGGGCGCCCGAACTTGAAGGTATCTTCTGCCAGCATGTGCAGGAAGACCGGCACGATCCCGGGGTCGAATATCTTCCCGGTATTTTCCTCCAGATAGCTCACGGCTTTCTCCGGCGTCCAGGCGGGTCGATAAGGCCGGTCCGATATCAGCGCGTCGAATTTGTCGACCACCGTGAACAGGCGGGCGATGAGGGGAATTTCCGCCTCCTTCAAGCCCTGCGGGTACCCCCCTCCGTCCCAGCACTCGTGGTGGCAGTAGGGAATAGCGATGGCGGGCTGGAGGAAAGGAATGTCCGCCAGCATCTCCCGGGCCAGCTCCGGGTGTCGCTTCATGACTTCCCACTCCTCCTCGTCGAGCGGACCGGGCTTGAAGAGGATCTGGTCGGGAATGGCCATCTTGCCGATGTCGTGGAGGAGGGCGCCCCGGCGAACGTGGGCCAGTTCCTCGTCGCTGCAGCCCAGCTCCTTCGCCAGCCGCACGCACATCTCCACCACCCGCCGGCTGTGGCCTTCCGTGATCCGGTCGCGATAATCGAGCGCCCGGGCCCAGCCATCCAGGGTGATATCGTAGGTCACGCGCAGGTTGGCCTCGTCTTTTTTGATCCGCTCCAGGTTGTTTTCCAGCGTATCCATGACTGCCCAGCTCAACACCGCCGAAACCGTAATCAGGATCGAGATGATTGCGGCGTCCACCGGGGTCGTGCGGTCGCCGACTGCTTTGATCGCCCCGATCATGGAGAGATAAGCAGTCCCCACCACGGACAGAATCCCTGCCAGACCGAAGACTGGCGCGGCGCGCTTCCCGAAAAGCAGGCTTCCGAAGATCACCAGAATGGGATAGGCAACCACGCCCGGGTCCCGGATGCCGTTGGCGGAGACCAGGTTGTAACCCGCCGTGAGAATGACCATCGCGCTGATTATCACACTCGCCGGGGTATATTTGCCATAGTGGTTCAAGATCAACGCCGCCACACAGGTGAGCGACATGGCGAAAAGGATGAGCGCCCCCCGCCAGTCGCCCATGACCAGGTTGACGGCCCCCATTAACATGCCTGCCGCCAGCGTACACCAGATCACGATGGAGAGAATGCGACGACGCTGTTCCGGCTCGTATGGACTCCAGTTTTGCTTGAAGAAGTATTTCTGCAATGTAATCATCTTTGAGAGCCTCGTGGTAAGAACACCCTCGATCCGCTAAAAGTCGCGGAGCGCCCCGGTTTTGGGACGGCATTCTACGGCTTGACCTTTGCCTATAAAAATGGGCCACGCTTTACGCGTGACCCGCATCGGTCCGCCGGTTCAATTCGTCCCTGGCAGAGCCGCGAGCGAAAGGACAGGTTTTTCCATGGGATCGGCTTTGATGTCCATATGCTCTGATATTCCCTCGCGCGCAGGCTCGAATGAACTTCTGGATTATTTTAGCATATCCCGGTGGAATGCATGCCCGCAGACGGCCTGCTGTTGGCAACAATCTCCCAGGCGGAGGTAAAATTACAGTCCCCGGAGGTTCAAATATGACAACCACCCTGACTGCTTTGCAAGACATCACCCCTTACGTCTATGGGACCACCCGCCTCGGCGACGGAAAAATCCCGCGCTCCGAGCGGATCCGGGTGGCGCGGGCCGCCATGGATGCTGGCGTCTGGTTCCACGCGTCCCGGATGTATGGCGACGCCCTCGAAGTCCTGGGGGAAGCCTTTGCGCAGGACCCGGCCCGGATCCCCAGGCTGGTCATCAAGATCGGCTGGAATGACGTCAACCAGCTGCGCGGGGTGATCGAGGAGAACCTCAAGCCGCTCGGCGTTCCCGGCATGCAGCTCGGACAGCTCTGCCTGAGCGGCGCCCTGGCCGAGGACTTCGCCAACGGCGGGGATTGCTACAAAGTCTTTCGGGCCCTCAAGGACGAAGGCTTGGTGCAGGGCTACGTGGTGGAAATCTTTCCCTGGACATCCGAGCCGCCGTTGCAAGCCCTCCGGCGCGGTTATACGGAAGGGATCGTCGACGGCTTCATCTTCTACCTTAATCCCCTGCAGCGCTTTGCCTCCAACCCGCTCTGGGAGGAGTTGGTCGCCCGGGACCAGCCGATCGTCGCCATGCGCACCGTCTCCGGTGGACCGGTCCACATCCTGCGGGATGTGCCGGGATTCGCCTGGAAGGAGTACCTGCAGAAACGGGCCGGCGAAGTCGCACCGATCTTCGAGCATTCCGGGATCAAATCCTGGACCGAGTTTTGCGTCCGCTTCGCCCATTCCTTCCCGCAGGTGCGGGCGACGGTGGGCGCCACTGCCAGGCTGGCCAACCTGGCCGAGTTCCTCTCTGCCGCAAAGGACATCCAACCCCTGCCCGGGGAGATCGTCCGGGAGATTGCCGCCCTGCATTCCCGCTGGTCCGACGAGACCGACATCCAGGCCGAGCCGTGGAGCATGTAGGACGGTCGACGTGCGGGGGATCGCGAATCTCGAAATACTCACTGCCCTACCAAGTGGACCCGGTAGGGCAGTGGCCGTCTGCCAATGGAATGACCGGCGCGGTCTCCACAAATTCTTACCCCGCCTTCACAATTTCTGCACATATGTGAGGTATCGTTAACCAAATTCGAAAATGGAGATGGAAGCATGAATAATAAACAAAAGACCTGGATTGCCGCCGGGGCCTCGGTGGTGGTGATCATTGCATTGGTCCTCCTGATTGCCGGCCTGCGCGCCCAGGGCGGCAACACGGGCAGCAGTTCCAATTCCGCCTATCAGACGACGATCGTCCAACGCGGCACGCTGACGTCGACCGTGGAAGGCACGGGTACTGTCCGCTCGCTGCTCTCGGCAGACCTCAACTGGCAGGCGGGCGGTCAGGTCGACAAGGTGAATGTCCAGATCGGCGACCAGATCAAGACGGGCGACGTGTTGGCCAGCCTGCTCCCGGGCTCGACCCAAAGCAGCCTGGAATCCAACCTGATCACCGCCGAGCAAAACCTGGCCCAGCTTACCTCTCCCGAAGCGATCGCAAACGCCAAGCTGGCGGTTACGAATGCACAAGCGGATGTGATCAACGCCCAGACAGCCTTGAATAGCCAGCAATATTGGAAGAACGATGCCTTGATCCAGGATTATTATGCCAAGATGGTGATCGCCAAGGCGAACCTTGACAAGGCCCAGGCGGCTTATGACGGCGCCAACGTCGGGCAGTATATCAACAACTCCAACGAAGCCATCCTCTATCAGACCCTCTACAATGCCCAGCAGGCTTACAACAACGCCAAGTTCAATTACACCCTCTATTCCCAGGCGCCGACCCAGCGCCAGGTCGACCAGGCTCAGGCGAATCTCGACCTGGCCAATGCCACGTTGAAGAACGCCCAGATCTACCTGGCGGCCTTGACCGGCGGGGATGTGCCGGCGGATGCCACCGGGGCGGACCTGCTCAAGCTCAACCAGGCCAAGCTGGCCGTCCAGAGTGCCCAGGATAGCCTTGATGCGATCCAGATCACGGCGCCTTTCGACGGGACCGTCACCCAATCGAATGCGGTCCCCCAGGCGGTGGTTTCGTCGGGCACGCAGGCCTTCCGGGTCGACGACCTCTCCAACCTGGTGATCGATGTGCAGGTCGTCGAGGTGGATATCAACCACGTCAAGGTCGGGCAGCCCGTCGCGATCACCTTCGACGCCATCCCCGACAAAAATTACAACGGCAAGGTTATCAAGACCGACCTGGCTGGCACGGTAACGCAGAACGGCGTCAATTTTACGGTCACCGTCCAATTGACCGATGCCGATGCGCAGGTCAGGCCAGGCATGGCGGCCAACGCAACGGTCATCACCAACAAGGTGGAGAACGCCCTGCTGGTTCCCAGCACATCGATTTTTAGCGACGCCAACGGCCAGCAGTATGTCTACCGGGTCCAGAACGGCGGGACGGTCAAGGTGCCGGTCACGGTCGGTGCAGTCTCGGATTCCACCACCCAGATCACCAGCGACACCCTGCATGAAGGCGACACGATCGTGCTGAGCTTCGCCAGCAGTTCCTCCACCACCGGCGGCAACGGCTTTGGCTTCCGGCTGGGCGGCGGCGGGGCAGGAGTTGGCAATACACAGCAAGTCGTCAATGCCAAACCCCAGCCTGTGGCGACCCCTTAAGCGAGGCGGCGCTCAAATGAAGAAAGACATCGTGATCAAGGCGGAAGCCTTGAAGAAGATCTACCGCATGGGTGAAGTGGAGGTCCAGGCATTGCGCGGCGTCTCGCTGGAGGTCAAACGCGGCGAGGTCGTGGCGATCACCGGTCCCTCCGGTTCCGGAAAATCCACCCTGATGAGCATCCTCGGCTGCCTGGACAGACCCTCCAGCGGCGAATACATCCTGGACGGCGAAGAGGTGGCGGGACTGACGGACGACCAGTTGGCGAGCATCCGCAACCGCAAGATCGGCTTCGTCTTCCAGTCCTTCAACCTGCTCCAGCGTGTCTCGGCGCTCGAAAATGTCGAGCTGCCGCTCGGTTATGCCAACCGGCCGGACGAAGGCCGGGGCAGGGCGGCCGCCGCACTGCGGGCGGTCGGCCTGGAAGACCGCATGAAGCACCGCCCGACCGAGCTCTCCGGCGGGGAGCAGCAACGCGTGGCGGTCGCCCGGGCGCTGGTCAACGAGCCGGCCATCCTTCTGGCCGATGAACCGACCGGCAACCTGGACTCCAAGGTGGGCCAGGAGATCATGGATCTGCTGTTGGAGCTCAACCGTGAGAGCAATACCACCCTGCTCATCATCACCCACGACCCGAGGATTGCTTCCCAGGCCCAACGGACGATCAGGATCCGCGACGGCCTGGTCGAGAGGAAAGCGAAATGAAAATCAGACGAGTCCTTATGGGGACGCTCAGCGTCCTGGTTGGGAACAAACTGCGCAGCGGCTTGACCATCCTGGGCATCGTGATCGGTGTGGCGGCGGTGATCGCCATGCTCTCGGTCGGGCAGGGCGCCCAGAATTCCATCACCTCCTCCATCAACTCCATCGGCACCAACCTGCTGTTCGTCTCCGCCGGGGCTTCCGCCCGGTTCAGGGGCGGCGGCGGGGAAACCGTGGTCATCCGGAACATCCGTCCGTTGACGATGGAGGATGCCCAGGCCATGCTGGATCCCTATCAGGCGCCGTCGGTCCTCGCGGTGGCTCCCATCCTGCAGGACGGGGGCGTCTCTGCGGCTGCCAACGGACAGGCCACCACGACCACCATCTATGGCGTGACGAGCAATTACTTTTCCATGCGCAATGAAACGGTCGCGGAAGGCTCGACCTTCTCGGACGAACAGGTGAATCTCCATTCCCGGGTGGCCGTGATCGGCCCAGACCTGGCGACGACGCTCTTCGGCCAGACGACCGGCCTGACGGGGCAGACCCTGCGCATCAACGGGCAGACGTTCACGATCGTGGGGATCCTGAAATCGAAGGGCGGGACGTCCTTCGGCAGCTCGGACAACCAGGCGATCATCCCGCTGACCACCGCCCGGGACCGCGTCATCCAGAGGCCAAGCAATTACGTCGATATGATCTTCGTCCAGGCCACCAATGCGGGCACCGTTTCGGATGCAGACACGCAGATCTCGAATATCATGCGGATGCGCCACCATGTCGCCGTCGGCTCGGAGGATTTTTCGGTCTTCAACCAGCAGGACCTGGCCCAGACCGCTTCCTCGATCATCGGCGTCCTGACCGTCTTCCTGGGCGGGATCGCCGCCATCTCCCTGCTGGTCGGCGGGATCGGCATCATGAACATCATGCTGGTCTCGGTCACCGAGCGGACCCGCGAGATCGGCCTGCGCAAGGCTGTGGGCGCCCGCAACAGGGACATCCTGCTCCAGTTCCTGATCGAATCGCTGTTCCTGAGCCTCCTCGGCGGGGTCCTGGGGATCCTGTTGGGTTGGTTGATTGCCTTGATCATCGGGCGGATCGCCTCGGCCAGCGGCTCGACCCTGACCCCGGCGGTCAGCCTGAACGCCATCCTCCTGGCCACCCTTTTCTCGGCTGCAGTCGGCCTATTCTTCGGCATCTACCCGGCCCGGCGCGCTGCCCGGCTCGAGCCGGTGGAAGCATTGCGCTACGAATAATTCTTTCAGAGGTCATATGTCCACACTTGCTCCAAAACCTGCCAAGATCAGAGTGCTCAACACCAAGCTGCTGCCCATCGCAGCGATCCTCCTTGTCGTCCTAGGCCTGCTCTTCATGGTCACGCCGCTCCTGCGGACGACCGGCGCCCTCCCGCGGACCGGCAACTTCGTCACGCAAGGGACCACAGGCCAACCCGGTGCATCGAACGGGGTCACAACCACCCAGGGCGGGGGACGGTTCTTCACCGGCTCGACTGGCCTTAACGGCTCAGGCCGGCGGGTCGCCGTCGGAGGCGGCGCCTTTGGGATCGTCTTCTTTTTCGTTGCCCTGTTGGCCTCACTGGCTGCAGCGTTGGGCATGCTTTTCACCAAGCGCTGGGGACAAGTCCTCGGGATCGTTATGGCTGCCCTTTACGGCCTGCTGGGATTGGTCTCCTTCCTGCCGCTCCTTTTCATCCGTTTGATCGGCATCCGCAATCCGATCAGCCTGGTCCTTGGTGCCGTCCACGTCCTTCTGGCGGCGGCGGTCATCGTCCTCGCCTCGTTCCCGCCGAAGGCCGCCCCGGTCCCGGCCGAAGCCGCCCCAGCGCCAAAGAACAAGAAGAAGGGCGAATAAATCCCCGAAGCCTCTTTTCTTTCGTAGCACCCTGGAAGCGCCATGGCCAAGAAAATCCTCGTCATCGATGACGAGCCCAAGATCGTCGAGATCTGCAGCGATTATCTGCATGCCGCCGGCTTCGAGACCGTCACGGCCGGCGATGGGCCTCGGGGATTGGCCCTGGCGCGCTCCCAGCAACCCGACTTGATCGTCCTCGACCTGATGCTGCCAGGGATGGATGGGCTCGACCTGTGCCGGTCCCTGCGCCATGAGAGCAACGTGCCCATCATCATGCTGACCGCCCGGATCGAGGAAACGGACAAGCTGATCGGTTTGGAGCTGGGCGCCGACGATTACATCACCAAGCCGTTCAGCCCCCGTGAGCTGGTGATGCGCGTCCGCACCGTGCTGCGGCGGGCCGGCGGCGATCCGTCCAGCGCGGTGATCCGGGCCGGGGACTTGACCCTGGACCGGTCGCGCTACGAGGTGGATCTGCCCGGGCGGACCGTGGTGCTCACCGCGACCGAGTTCGAGCTGTTGGCGACCATGATGAGCCAGCCCGGACGCATCTTCAGCCGGGCTCAACTGCTCAGCGCTGTGCGCGGCGTGGCGTTCGAAAGCTACGAGCGCGCCATCGATTCGCACATCCGCAACCTGCGGCGCAAGCTCGAGCCTGGCGAGTACATCGTTACCGTCCACGGAATCGGCTACAAGCTCGAAGGGTGATCCCCATGCAACCCTCCCCGACCGTACGCTCCATCCAGAGACGCCTCGTCCTCCTGCTTTTGCGCGCCTTCATCATCGCAGTCGGCTTCCTGATCCTGTTCACCCTGCTGGTGACGGGCTTCGTCCTGATCTATTCTCCGCAGTCGGCCGTGTTCTTCAAGCTGCCGGCCGTCCCGCGCCTGGAGGCCTATTACATTGCCCGGGGTAACTGGGGAGGGGTCAGCACGGTCTTCAACGATACCGTCGATGTCGAGGCGGCCCAGTGGAATTCTTCCACACTGCTGAACGCCCAGAACCAGATCGTCATCTTGAATGGCAAGCCGGTCGACCCCGCCGCCCCGGTGACCTACCGGCCCGCCAGCGGGGACTCCGTCCAACCGATCCTGGTGAACGGGGCGGTGGTCGGGAAGCTGATCGTCGCCCAAAAAGTCCGCCCGGCCGGGCTCCTGGCATTCCGCCTGCTCCAGCCGGTCATCCTGGCTTCGCTCATCCTGGCCATCTTTGCCACCCTGATCGGCCTGCTCCTGACCCGCCGGGTGGTTTCCCCGCTGGCCGAGGTCATTGCCGCAGCCGAGGAGATCGCCGGAGGCCGACTGCAAACCCGCGTCCATGCCGCGGGCCCCGACGATCTGCGCGACCTGAGCAACAGCTTCAACAAGATGGCGGATTCGCTGGAGCGCAACGACCGGGAGCGGCGCGACATGCTGGCCGACGTGGCTCACGAGCTGCGCACCCCGCTGACGGTCATCCGCGGCCGCCTGGAAGGGATCATGGACGGCGTCTATTCGCCGGACGAGGATCACATTGGCCCGGCGCTCGAGGAAGCCTACCTGCTCGAACGGCTGGTGGAAGACCTGCGCCTGCTGACCCTGGCCGAAAGCCACCAGATCGTCTTCGATCGACACGAACTGGATCTGATCGAGATCGCCCGGCGCTCGCTCAGCATGTTCCAGGCCGAGGCTGACGAGAAGAAGATTTGCCTGGACCTGGTGACGGAGCTGGATGAAGCCTTGATCGTTGCCGATCCGCTGCGCACCGAGCAGGTGATCGGTAACCTGCTCTCGAACGCCCTGCGGTATGTCCCCGAGGGCGGGCACGTCTGGGTCGAGATCGTCCGGGAGGGCGGCGAGGTGACGGCAAACATCAACGACGACGGCCCGGGTATTCCGGAAGCCGACCTTCCATTCATCTTCAACCGTTTCTGGCGCGGGGAGAAATCTCGCTCACGCGTCTCGGGGGGAGCCGGTCTGGGACTGGCGATCGCCAAGTTCCTGGTCGAGGGGCAGGGCGGCAGGATCGCCGCCCGGAGCCTCCCCGCGGGCGGCCTCCAGGTGAGTGTGTCCATGCCAGCGGGAACGAAATAAACCGCCCTCTCCGTCCCGTCCTGCCAGGAATGCAGGGACCCGGTTCCTTCAAGGAACCGGGTCCCTCATATTTGGATGGATTTCGAGTTCCCGGCGCCGGGATATGATAGCAATTGACACTCTGACTGAAGCATTTGATACCTTTCCCCGCTGAAAATCTGCGCCAACGGAATGTAATCGGAAACTTGCCTTCACGAAAGGAACCTTGAACATGCGTGATCTGCTCAAACGTCTTGGTACTGTCTTCGCTTATGCAGTTGCGATGGCTTGGGTCGAATCGGCTGTGGTGGAATACCTGCGCGTCCTGATCGGCCGCACCGATCCCTACCAGATCAATCCGCTGCCGGTCTCGGTGGGCCTGGGCTGGATCGAAGTGGGACGGGAGGTGGCGACCCTGGTGATGCTCTGGGCGGTCGGCTGGCTGGCCGGCCGGACCTGGCGCGGCCGGGCCGGATACTCCCTGATCGCCTTCGGAGTCTGGGATATCTTTTATTACATTTTCCTGGTCCCGATGAGCGGCTGGCCGCACTCCCTGCTGGACTGGGATGTGCTCTTCCTGGTGCCGCTGCCCTGGTGGGGTCCTATCCTGGCCCCGATCCTCATTTCCCTCCTGCTGATCGTGGGCGGCGTGCTGGCCGCCCTGGGTGAGCGGACCACGGACCCCGTCTGGCCGCGCGGCTGGGCCTGGCTGTTGAATATTGCTGGCGTGGGACTGGCCCTGTACACCTTCATGGCCTCCGCGCTGCACGTTCTGGGGGATGGAAGCGATGCAGTCCGCAAGGCGCTGCCGGTCTCGTTCAACTGGCCGCTCTTTATCGTCGCCCTGGCCTTGCTGGCTGTTCCGGTTGCCGAGATGGGCTGGAAGTTGGGAAGCCGCCGCAGGAAGAAAGCAGCCTGACCGGCAGACACTTGGTTGCGGAGCCGCCGTTTTTGGACGGACTGCGAGTTCGCATCGAAAGACCGATTCCGCTCTATTTTCTGCTCCCCTCGACAGCCGGCATGTATTGATTCGGCCCGGCGCGGAGTTTTCGCTGCTCGAATCTCCCGCCGGAGCGCGGGGAAGAAATGAAGTCCCTGGATCGGAAAATGCAAGAGCCGGGTGCCTAACCCCGGCTCTTGCATTCGAAAAAAGGAGAAGAATGGATCAGCGCGTTTCGCCCGTGAACCGCGCTGCGATGACCGACCTATTCACCGGGATTGGCCGTACTCCTCGAGGTAGCGGCGATGAGCACGGGCAACTTCTTCAGCCGGGATCTCGTCTGGCTGGCCGATCTGCAGGGCATAGTATACCGTCCGGGCGACATCCTCGACCATCACGGCGGCCTTGACGGCCGCCTCGGGGGTCTTCCCAACCGTGAACACGCCGTGGTTCTTCATCAGGATGGCGGGGCTTTCCCCGATCGAGCGGACGATCTCCCGCCCGATCTCGTCCCCGCCGATTTTAGCGTACGCCCCGACCGGGATCGGGCCGCCGAACTCGTCGCAGATGGCCGTCAGCACCGGCGGGATGGGCTTGCCAGCCGCCGCCCAGGCGGTGGCGAACGTCGAATGGGTATGGACCATGCCGTTCACGTCCGGGCGCTGGCGGTAGACATAAACGTGGGCGAAGGTGTCGGAGGACGGTTTGTGTTTGCCTTCGACCACCTTGCCAGCCAGGTCGACGACGACCATGTTCTCCGGCGCCAGGTTCTCGTAGCGGATGCCGCTCGGCTTGATCACGACCAGCCCGGTCGCCGGGTCCCGCCCGCTGACGTTGCCGGATGTCCAGGCCACCAGGTTGTGGCGGGGCAGCTCGGCGTGCAGGCGGCAGATTTCCAGTCTCAATTCATCCAACATGAACGGCCTCGTTTGGCGGCGAAATCAGGCGCTGCCCTGAAGGTTCAAGGTGAGCGCCGCAAAGGATAGCGGGGGTAATTTGCAGTGCGCCTGGCCGGCGGCCACCTTCACGTCTTGGAAGGGCCTGGCGATCACGGCCTCGGCGTTCTCGAACGAATTTGCCGCTTTGGGGTCCGGCCCGGTCAACAGCTCGGCGCTCTCGGGCGAGACGATCGGCCTGTCCGCAAGGAGGATGTCTGTTTCTGCGGATTCATCCAGGCTGCGATTCGTCAGGAACACATGCAGCCTGTCCCCGTCCAAGATGGCGCTGGCATCCAGGGTGTGGACGAGGCCGTTCTTTGCTCCCTCGTAAGTGGGACCCTCAACGGAACAACGCAGTGAGATTCCTTTTCGGCGCCTGGAGAACATCCCGAACGGATAGAAAATGCTCTGGATCAACAGCCCGTTTTCCCGGGTGAGGAGCGGGGCGATCACATTCACGATCTGGGCGAGGTTGGCGATCCTGACCACATCGGCATGGCGGACGAAACTGTGCAGGAAGCCGGCCACGACGAGGGCGTCCTCCAGGTTATAGACCTCCTCGATCAGGTGCGGGGCGAACTTGCCCTCCCCGTCCATCTGCATGTTCCGGTACCAGACGTTCCACTCGTCGAAACACAGGTAGGCACGCTTCCTGCTCCTGTTCTTTGCCTGGGCAAAGCGGCAGGCTGCGTCCATTTCCTCGATCTGGCGGTCGATGGAATTCGTGACGGCCAGGTAATCCGGCGTATCGTCCTCCGGGTTGCCCACGTAGCGGTGCAGGCTGATATAGTCGGCCAGGTCGCCCAGGGTATCGAGCACCTGGCGGTCCCATTCCATGTACGTGGAAAGGCCGGTCCCGCATGAGCCGCCGGCCACCAGCTCGATGCTTCGGTCGGCGTCTTTCATCATCTTGGCCGCCTGCCGGGCGCGAAGGGCGTACTGGTCGGCGGGGACGTGTCCCAGCTGCCAGGGGCCGTCCATTTCGTTCCCCAGGCACCAGAGCGGGACGGCGTGCGGGGAGGGGCTGCCATTCGAGACGCGCAGGTCTGCATAGCGGGTGCCGGCCGGGCAGTTGCAGTACTCCACCCAGTTGCGGGCCTCTTCCGGGCTGCCGGTCCCCAGGTTCACCGTCAGCATGGGCTGCCAGCCCATTTTCCGGGACAGCCCGAGGAACTCCTCCGTGCCGAACCGATTCGGCTCGCGGCTCTGCCAGGCCAGTTCACGGACCGTCGGCCTGGCCTCGCGGGGACCGATCCCGTCCTGCCAGTGGTAACCGGAAGCGAAGTTGCCTCCCGGGTAACGCAGGACGGTCATGTCCAGGCGGCGGAGAGTATCGAGGACATCCTTTCGGAATCCGTCCTCGTCGGCGCTGGGATTTTCCGGGTCATACACGCCCTCATAGACGGCGCGGCCCATGTGCTCCAGGAAACCGCCGAAGAGCCGCGGGTCCACTGGGGCGACCATGAATTTCGTGTGCAGGTTGATGGTCGTCTTTTCCATCATGGCACCTTTAGCCCCTCCACGGCGGCCTTTTCGATGAACAGTCCCTTCCGGTAGCGTTCCATGAACGCCTCGAAGCCGGCGACATCCGCCGGTTCGGGCGCGATCGTCGTGCCTTTTTCCCCTGCAAAGACCCTGTCAGTGAGATAGGCTTCCAGGGGCTCATCCGCCGCCTTGTGGAGCATGTAGGAGGCCAGCAATGCGATTCCCCATGCTCCGCCCTCGCCGGCGGTTTCCATCACGGAAACGGGGACGTTCAGCGCGGCCGCCATGATCTTCTGGCCGACTTCCTTTGTCTTGAAGAATCCGCCGTGGCCGAGGACCTGGTCTACCTTCACCTTTTCTTTTTCGAAGAGGATATCCATGCCGATCTTCAGGGCGCCGAGCGCCGAGAACAGATTCACCCGCATGAAATTCGCCAGGGTGAAATGGCTTTCAGGGGTCCGGACAAAGAGGGGGCGTCCCTCCTCCAGGTGGGTGATGTGCTCGCCCGAAAGATAATTGATGGCCAGCAGTCCGCCGCCATCCGCGTCGCCCGCAAGCGCCTGGCGGTACAGCAGCTCGAACAGCCTGGATTGGCTGACCTCCACCCCAAGTGCATGAGTGAATTCCTGGAAAAGCTCGACCCAGGCATTCAGGTCGGAGGTGCAGTTATTGCTGTGAACCATGGCGACCGGTTTGCCGGCGGGCGTGGTCACCATGTCGATCTCCGGGTAAAGTTTCGCTAAGGCCTCTTCCAGGACGATCATGGCAAAGACGGATGTCCCCGCGGAAACGTTGCCGGTTCGCTCTGCGACGCTGTCCGTCGCGACCATGCCTGTGCCGGCGTCGCCCTCCGGGGGGCAGAGCGGGATGCCCGCCTGCAGCCGGCCCGTAGGGTCGAGCAGCCGTGCGCCTTCTTCGGTGAGAGTGCCGGCAGCCTCTCCCGCCGTCAGGACTTTGGGCAGGATGTCCTGGAGCTTCCAGGGAATATTCTCCGCTTCGAGGCGTTCGTCGAATAGTTTCAGCATGCGTCCGTCGTAGCCGTTGGTCTGGCTGTCGATCGGGAACATGCCCGAGGCTTCGCCGACGCCCAACACCTTTCGACCCGTCAGTTTCCAATGGACATAGCCTGCCAGCGTCGTCTGGAAATGGATGTCTTTCACGTGGGGTTCTTTGTTCAAGATCGCCTGATAGAGGTGGGCGATGCTCCAGCGTTGGGGAATGTTGAATTGGAATAAGTCGGTGAGTTGTCCTGCCGCCTGTCCGGTGATGGTATTCCGCCAGGTACGAAAGGGGACGAGCAGATTTCCATCCCTGTCGAACGCCAGATAGCCGTGCATCATGGCGCTGAAGCCGATCACTCCAACGGTATGAAGGGGCGTCTTGTACTTTTCCAAAACCTCGCTGCCGAGCCTCCGGAAGCTTTCCTGCAAGCCCGTCCAAACGTCTTCGAGGTGATATGTCCAGACGCCGTTTTCGTAGCGGTTTTCCCACTCATAGCTCCCCGAGGCGATCGGCGCGTGGGCCTCGTCGATCAGCACTGCCTTGATGCGCGTCGAGCCGAATTCAATGCCAAGCGCGGTCCTGCCGCTCTCAATCGTTTTTTGGGTGGCGTCTTGATCCATATCCGTCTCCTGTGATTCCAATCAACATTCCACGATCACCTTCAGGCCTTCCCGCCGTGCTGCCAAGCCTGCCGGCTCCAGCGGAAACGCATCTTTGGCGTCTATTCCACAACCAGGATCGCTGGCCTTTCCAGAGTCTGGCCGTTCAGATCCACCGGGATGGTCGGCCAGCCAGGGATGGCGGTAAGGATCTCGTTGCCCTTTTCACCGACCAGGACGCTGTCCTCGGATTTCGAGCCGGTGATGGTCGGGTTCCAGGCGTAGACCTGCCCGGCCTTGACCAGCTCCGGTGAGGAGGGCGTGGCGACATATTCGCGCGGCTCGTAGCCGGCCGGTCCGCCCTGGTGATGCAGGCGCCATTCCTCGGGATAGCCGGCTTCCGCATAGCCTCGCAGCGCAGTTTGAAAGACGGATGCCAGGGAATTCCCCGGGCGCGAGGCGGCGATCATGGCGGCGTCGATGCGGGCGACGGCCTCCGCCTTTCGTTGGATATCGTCAGGCAGGCGGCCGAAATGCACCAGGCGAGTGATCGAGCAAACCAGTCCTTGCCGGCGGCCGCACAGGATCAGCATGGCGTAGCGTTCGAGCTTCTTGGAAGTGGGCAGGGGGTGGCGATAGTTGAAGATGCGCTCGTCCGTGGCGATCAAGATGACCGTCGGCTGGACGCCGCGGCGCTCGGATTCTCCGGAGAGCAGCCCGGCGATCTCGAATTCGGTCTGGCCTGGGCGAACCGCACGGACCGCCGCATCCATGGCCTGGGCGCACAAGCGGCCGAGGGTCCGGAAGCGTTCCCCTTCGTAGGGGCCCAGGTCCGCCCGCAGGTGCGCTATGTCTGCCGAAAGGTCGCAGGCGCCCGGGAAGAGGCCGTCGGAGCCGAGTTTCAGCCCTTGGGTCAATTCGGATACACAGGTGTTTTTCTCGAACCAGGGTGCAGTTTGGAAAATCCAACCCTGGGCCGCCAGCCCTTCTTCCTTGTCGAAGCGGACAGCCTCGATGTTGTTGGCGACCAGGAATTGTTTGTTTTTGGTGATGAGCAGGGAGGCTTCGGCGTTGCTGCTGGCGGTGTTGATATACACCGAGGCTCCGCTGGTGGCCCAGGCAACACTGCTCGTACGTTGCAGCAGGATCGCTTCCAGGCCGGACCGGTCGGCCAGTTCACGCAGGCGTTGCAGTTTGTTCGTCAGCTCGTTCATCGGAAAACCGGACCTTTAGCTACAGCCCTTTGGCCAGGAGATAATACATCTCGTTCCAGCGCAGCTCTTTCTTCCAGTCTGCGATGGTGGTATCCCGGCCGATCGACAGGAATTCGATCCCGGCCATCCGGGCGAAATCTTCGAGATGCTCGGCGGTCAGGGTCTGGCTGAAACCGGTGTGATGGGCCCCGCCGGCCAGGATCCAGGCTTCGGCGGCGACTTTCAGGCTGGGGCGGGGGATCCAGACGGCCCGGGCGACCGGCAGCTTGGCGAACGGCTGGTCCGGCGGGACCACGTCCACTTCGTTGACGATCATCCGGAAGCGGTTGCCCATGTCCAGCAGGGTCGCGTTGATGGCCGGACCGGAGTGGACGTCGAAGACCAGCCGCGGCGGATCGGATTTCCCGCCGATGGAAAGGGGATGGATCTCCAGGGACGGTTTTTGCGCCGCGATCGACTCGCAGACTTCCAGCATGTGGGCGCCCAGGACCTTGGGGGCGGGTTCCGAAAAATCGTAGGTGTAATCCTCCATGAAGGAGGCCCCGCCGTCCATGCCGCTGCCCATGACTTTCATGGCCCGGACCAGCGCGGCGGTCTTCCAATCCCCTTCGGCGCCGAAGCCATAGCCGTCCGCCATCAGGCGCTGAACTGCCAGGCCGGGGAGCTGGGTCAAGCCGTGCAGGTCTTCGAAGGTTGTCGTGAAGGCTTTGAACCGTCCGTTTTCCAGGAAAGCCCGCATCCCGAGCTCGATCCGGGCGGCATCCCGCAGGGCCTGATGCCGGTCGCCCTTTTTTTCGAGCGACTTGGCGAGGGCGTAACGATTGCCATACTCGGCGGTCAGACTGTCGATTTCGGCGTCCGTGACGGCCTCGACATATTTTGCCAGGTCGCCGACCCCGTAGCCGTAGACGGAGAATCCCAGGCGTATCTGGGCTTCCACCTTGTCGCCTTCGGTGACGGCCACATCACGCATGTTGTCGCCGAAGCGGGCGACCCGGACTCCCTGCAGGTCGTGCCAGGCGGCTGCGGCCCGCAGCCAGGCGGCCAGTTTTGCCTGGACGTCCGGGTCCTGCCAGAAGCCGACGACCACCTTCCGGTCCAGCCGCATCCGGCTGCCGATGAAGCCGAACTCCCGGTCGCCGTGGGCGGACTGGTTGAGATTCATGAAGTCCATGTCGATGCCCGACCAGGGGAGTTCCCGGTTGAACTGCGTGTGCAGGTGGAGGAAGGGCTTTTGCAGGATGCTCAAGCCGGCGATCCACATTTTCGCCGGGGAGAAGGTGTGCATCCAGGTGATCAAGCCAATGCAATTCCCGGCGGTGTTGGCGTCCGAGCAAAGCTCGAAGATTGCCTCGGGGGTGGTCACGACCGGTTTGCAGACGATCTTGATCGGGAGACTGGCGGATTGGGATAATTCCTGGACCATCTTTTGGGAGTGGTCGGCAACTTCTTTCAGGGTCTTCTCGCCGTATAAATGCTGGCTGCCAGTCACGAACCAAACTTCGTAGTCCTTGAATTCGATCATCGGTGCCTCCAAGAATTGCAGGATTATTCCCCGCCCGAGCTTTCGCGGCGGATGAGTTCAGGAGACAAGAAAATGTTGCCGGGTTCCACTTTTTCCCCACGGTGGACGGCCTCGATCTGGCTGACCACCTCCTCCACGGCCCGGCAGCCCAATTCGTGCTGCTTGTGGTTGATCGTCGTCAGGGCCGGCCAAAAATAGGCCGACTCCGCCATGTTGTCGAATCCGACTACTGCCAGATTCCCGGGAATGTTGATCCCACGGCGGTTGGCCAGCCGAAGCGTGGAGAGGGCCATCTGGTCGTTGGCGACGAACACCGCGTCCATTTCGGGATAGCTGTGCAGCAACTGCTCGAAGGCGGCCTCTCCGCTGGAAGAGGACCAGTTTCCTTCGGTACAGTGATTGTCGGCCGGCTCGAGGCCGGCTTTCTTCAAGGTATCCTGCCAGGCCCGTTTACGCTGGCGGGCCTCCCACCAGTCCAGGGGACCGGAGATATGGCCGATCTCCCTGCGACCCAGATCGAGGAGATGTTGTACTGCAATGACTCCGCCGGCGTAATTATCGACCGAAACCGTCGATGCGTTTGGCCGGGGCTCCATGGTCAGGAACACGACCGGCACAGGGACATCGTTCAGGATTTCGTCGACCCAGCGGCGGTTGTCGCCGACCTCGGGGACCGCCCAGACGATCCCGTCGACATGGCGGGCGAGCAGGTTCTGGAGGCGCGGTTTGATGTTGTCCGTGTCGAACTGGAGCATTTCCTCGAGCAGCAGGGCGTAGCCAAGCTCCTCGGCTTTGTTGGTAATTCCGTTCAGGGTGCGGGAGGGACCGATGAATTTGAGGCCGGCGGTCACGACCCCCAGGGTATAGCTGCGCTGCTGGATGAGGCTGCGGGCCAGCGCACTGGGCTGGTAATCCAGTTCTGCGATCACCTGCTGGATGCGTTCGCGGGTCTCGGGTGAGACGTCGGGACGGTCGTTGATGACCCGGGAGACGGTCTGGGTGGAGACCCCGGCCGCCCTGGCAACTTCTTTGATCGTGGCACGCTTGTTGATATTCATGATTCTATCGTTTTATGGTATGATTATGTTATCGTTCCCGTTATCGTTCACGGCCTATATTAGCAAGCTTTATTCGATTTGTCAATGTTCTTCGACGCTCCTGCGAACATTCGAGATGCTATGGCCCCGATACCCGGCAACCAAGATACCCTTGTGCACGATCTGACGAAACCTCGCCGCAGGGAATTGAGTCCCCCGCGATCCCGATGACCGGCAGCAATTTCTTCGGCCTCCCCCCCAACTTGTTGTACAAATTAAATTGTTAAGTTTGGAAAGAACTTTCCGGAGTATAAAAAGAGTCTATGCCATATAAAGTTCTTTTTGTGGAAGATGAAATCGTCACCCGGGAGGGGATCCGGGACAATGTCGATTGGAAGGCCAACGGTTTCGAGTATTGCGGCGAAGCCACCGACGGAGAGATGGCCCTCTCTCTTTTGCAGGCGGTCAAACCAGACATCCTGATCACCGACATCAAAATGCCCTTCATGGACGGCTTGCAGCTCTGCAAGATCGTGCGGGAACGCTTGCCCTGGATCAAGATCATCATCCTCAGCGGCCACGATGAATTCGAGTATGCCCAGGAGGCGATCAAACTGGGGGTGACCGAGTACCTTTTGAAGCCCATTACGGTGCAGAACATGCATCGGGCGCTTCTGAAGATCGCTACCCAGCTGGACAAGGAAAGAAAAGAACAGGAAAACCTGAAGAAGCTGCAAGAGCAATTGGAAGAGAACCAGGCCATGCTCAGGGAAGGCTTTTTGCTGAAGCTAGTATCCGGCGCGGTCGCTTCGACCGAAGCGATCGAGAAGGGCGAATCCCTGGGATTGGACCTGATCGCCAGATATTACCTGGTCGTCATCCTTAAAATCGAGATCGGCGACCGCTCGGAACAATTCGATTACGATGAGTACCAGCAGATTCAAAATATCGTTTCCAGCCTGGTTGGAAAGAATCCCGATATCTTTTTCATCAAAAAGGATTGGGAGGAGATCGTACTTTTGATGAAGGGGAACACCTCCCAATATCTTGAGGAGGAAAGGGAACTGCTCCTGGGAGCGATTGCAAAAGAGGTGGAAAAGACAAGGTACTGGCTCACCGTCGGGGCCGGAACGCAGAAGAACCGGATCACCGACATCTACCAATCCTTCATCGAAGCATTCGCAAACATTCAAAATGCCGCCGATCAGGTCAAAGATGCCCCCAATCATGGGCTCGAAAAGGCCGAGTTGTTGAAACTGAACAAATCGGCCGTCGAGACCTATTTGAGCTCCGGGGCGCTCGACGGCTTCGAAGATTTCTTCAGCGCCTACCTTCAGCCGCTTGGTGAAACGGCCCTTAAGTCGCATCTGATCAAAAATTACATCTTCATGGATCTCGTACTGGGCACCGCCAAGCTGGTGAACGAACTGGGAGGCGATATGGATGCCGTCCTCCCGGAGTTGAATTCCATCGAGTCCATCCTGAAAAATATAAAGACGATCGACCAATTGAAGGAACAGGCGTACAGGATCCTGGCCAACGCGTTTTCGTTCCGGGACGGCCAAAACAACGGCCAGCATCCCCGGCTGATCCGCCAGGCCAAGGAATATATCGACCAGCATTACATGGACCCCGAGCTATCCCTCAACGAGGTCGCCTCCCTGGTCAACCTCAGTTCCAGTCATTTCAGCATGGTCTTCAGCCAGGAAACCCGCCAGACCTTCAAGGAATACCTGACGACGACCAGGATCAACAAGGCAAAGGGGATGCTGCGGACGACCTCGCTCGGCTCGAACGATATCGCCTATCAGGTCGGTTTCAACGATCCTCATTATTTCAGCTACGTTTTCAAGAAGAATACCGGCATGTCGCCCACCGAATTTCGATCGAAAAAACAGGCGGGATAGAATCGTAATCAATTCCCGGATAGCGCCGCCGATGCGTGCAGGAGTAAAGCCGTGACCGAACAGACGAAAACAGCCAAGACCAACCCCTTGGCATCCCGGAAAAGGCCGGAAGCAAACGCCCGGCGACGCTCACCCCTTCAATGGTTCAAAGGATTTCGCATCCCCGATGGGCTGCATCTGACCATCAGGGCAAAGATCCTGTTATCCCTCTGCATCGTGATCTTGTTGATGGGCACCGCGAACGTATTGGTCGTGATTCAAATGTTGAATTACAGCCGCCAGTACGATGCCATCATCAGCAACATCACCACGGCAAACAGCATCAGCGGGAGCATCAAGCCCGACATCGACAACGAAATGTGGAAGATCGTGGCGGGGAAGATCCAGTTCAGCGAGGGAAAACAGTACGAGATCATCGACAGTGTGAATTCCAAAGTGAAGTGGATGATGGAAAACACGGATTCACACAAGGCCAAGGTCAAACTGGATGTGGTCCTCCGAACGATGCAAACCCTGACTCAGGATGTCAATATGATGGGGGACCAGATCGCCCACAACAGCTCGTCGGCCGAGAACGAAGCCGTCCTGGAAAAGATCCGCTTCGTCACCGGCGTGGTCGAGAGCGTCGTCCAGGACTATGTGCTCTTCGAAGTGAATCGAAGCAATGGACAATACCAGCAGATGCGGGCCGGGTTCATTTTTTGGGAGACCCTGGCAATCACCCTTACCTTTGGCGCGGTCGTCTTTTCCGTCGCGGCTGCCTGGACCCTCTCGAAAAGCATCTACACTCCCATCAAGAAGCTGCACGATGTGACCAAGACGATCACCCAAAACGACCTGCAGGCCCTCGTGACCGGCGACAATACCGATGAGATCGCCGAATTGGGGATGAGTTTCAATATCATGATCGGGAAGATCCGGGGCCTGCTGGACGACAAGATCAGGGAACAGGAAAACCTGCGGAAAGCGGAAATGAGGGCTTTGCAGTCCCAGATCAACCCGCATTTTCTTTACAACACCCTCGATACGATCATCTGGATGGCGGAGGCAAACAAGACCGACCAGATCGTCGAGGTGGTCAGCGCCCTGTCCAATTTCTTCCGGATCAGCCTCAGCAAGGGCAAGGATTGGATCACGATCGGCGAAGAGATCGGCCGGATCAAGAGCTACCTGATCATTCAGAAGATGCGTTACCGGGATATCCTGGATTTCAAGATCGACGTGGACGAGGGGGTCTCCGACCATACTGTCTTGAAGCTGATCCTCCAGCCGCTGGTGGAGAACGCCATCTATCACGGTATCAAGAACAAACGGGATGGCGGCACGATCGCGGTGCGGGCCAAATTCAACAATGCCAACGAGGTCATCCTGGAGGTCGAGGATAACGGGATCGGGTTCACTCCCGACAAGCTGCGCCAGCTCCGGGCGGAGTTGGACGACGATTCGGGCGAGATCCGGCAGGAGAGCGGTTTCGGGATCGGGAACGTCAACCAGCGCATCAAGCTCTATTATGGGAAGCAGTACGGCCTTACCGTACGGAGCGAGTATCAAACCGGAACCTGCGTGTCGTTCGTCATCCCCGCCAGGAAAGAAGATTCGCCCGACGAGCCGAAGCCGGCCCAGGCCGATCCCGAAGCGGCCGACAAGGAGTTGGTAAGATGAAAACCTCCCGGATATTGATGGTCATCGCTGCGCTGTTCATCATCCTGCAGGGCTGCAGCGCCCCGCAGGCGGTCCCCGTGCCTGCCACGACGGCAACCTCCGGCCGGCCGAAGAAAACCTACCAGGACCTGGTGGTGGGCTTTGCCCAGATCGGGGCGGAAAGCGAATGGCGCACCGCCGATACCGATTCGATCAAGCAGGAAGCCGACCGCCTGGGCGTGGAGCTTAAATTCATGGACGCCCAGCAAAAACAGGAAAACCAGATCATCGCCCTCCGGACCTTCATCGCCGAGAAGGTGGATGTGATCGGCATCTCCCCGGTCGTGGAGACCGGCTGGGAGGAAGTCTTCCAGGAGGCCAAGGATGCCGGGATCCCGATCATCCTGGTCGACCGCTCCGCCAACGTCCCATCGGACGAATACGTCTCCCTGCTTGGCTCGGATTTCCTCGAAGAAGGACACAAGGCGGCCAGGGTCATGGTGAGCCTTACGAATGGCAAGGCCAACATCGTCGAACTGGTGGGGACGGTCGATTCGGCCCCGGCCAACGGGCGCTATAAGGGCTTCCGGGAGATCCTGGCAAATTACCCGGACATGCACATCATCGATTCCGAATCGGGCGACTTCACCCGCGCGAAGGGCCTGGAAGTCATGCGCTCCTTCCTGCAAAAGCACGGCAACCAGATCACGGCCGTCTATGCCCACAATGACGATATGGCCCTGGGCGCCATCCAGGCGATCGAGGAATACGGTTTGAGACCCGGGGTGGACATCAAGATCGTTTCGGTGGATGCCGCCCGTGGAGCGTTTGAAGCGATGATCGCCGGGAAGCTGAACGCGACGATCGAGTGCAATCCCTTGCTCGGCCCGCAGTTCTTCGAGCTGGCTCTCAAGGTGGTGAACGGCGAAACCGTCCCCAAACGGGTTTTCTCCGTGGAAGGTATTTTCTTCCCGGACGATGCTGCCGAGATCCTTCCCACCCGCAAATACTGAGCCTGGCAGGCGGCTTTCCGCCCCTTCGAGCCGGCAGCCAAATAAAAATTAACTCCAATCGTAAGAATCCGCCCCCCATCCGGAGGGCGGATTTCATTTCGGGCATTCTCGCAGGAAATATTAACCCCCCGCCAAAGAAAAATCATGGACTTTCACTCTCCCGGTCCGTAAACTGGAAAAGTCGTATGCCGTAGCACTTTCTCCGGGTAAGTGCTACACGCTTCGCTCAGATACCCTGATCAGACTGAAAAGGAGAGTGTTAGATGAAAATCGCAAAGATTCTTAGTGCCCTGGTTGCAGTGGTCTTCGTCGTAACGGCTGTGGGTTGCACCCCTGCCGCCCCGACGGCCGCCCCCGCGACGGCTGCCCCCGCCACCGCCGCTCCCGCAACCGCCACGGCAGCCCCTGTCGTCGTGCCGACGACCGCTGCCGGCTACGTCATTCCCGTGGCCAAATGTGCTCCCAATTGTAAGTACTCCGACTTGACGGTCGGCTTCATCCAGACCGGCTCCGAGAGCGGCTGGCGCGCAGCCAATACGTCCTCCTTCAAGGACACCGCCGCCCAGCAGGGCATCAACCTGAAATTCTACGATGCCCAGAACAAGCTCGAGAACCAGGTCTCCGCCTTCCACCAGTTCAACCAGGATCCCTCCGTCAACGTGATCGTCCTGGCTGCCCTGGACGTTACCGGCTACGACGATGTCCTGGCGGAAGCCAAGCAGATGGGCAAGATCGTCGTCCTGGAAGACCGCCGCATCGATGCGGATCCCTCCAACTACTACACCTACATCGGCTCCGACTTCCTCGAAGAGGGCCACAAGAGCGCGGCCGCCATGTGCGACCTGCTCAAGGACAGCCCGAGCAAGAACGTCGTGGAAATCTCCGGTGCAGTCGGCGCTTCCGCAGCCATCGACCGGGCCAAGGGCTTCCGCGAGAAGATGGGCGATTGCGGTATCACCATCACCGCTTCCCAGACCGGTAACTGGGGCGTGCCCGAGTCCAAGCAGGTCATGGAATCCTTCCTGAAGAATAGCAAGGACATCCAGGGCGTCTTCGCCCACAATGACGAGGAAGCCATCGGCGCCATCCAGGCGATCACCGAAGCCGGCCTCAAGCCCGGCGTGGACATCAAGGTCATTGGTCTGGACGCCACCGCCGACGGGTTCAAGTACCTCATCTCCGGCGAGCTGAATGCCGACATCGAGTGCAATCCGCTGCTGGCCCCGCAGGTTTACGAAGCCGCCCTGAAAGCCATGAACGGCGACACCTCCGTCCCGACCTGGGTTCCTTCGCAGGAAGGCGAATTCTTCGCCGCTCAGGGCGCAGCCGCCCTCGAGGCGATCCTGGCGACCCGCAAGTACTAATTCCAGCGCAAGCGTGTGACTTTCCCGGGAGTCACCAATCGGGCAGTTGCCTACGTGTAAAAAATGGAGAAGCGGCTCCAACGCCGCTTCTCCATCCTCCCAAGAATGGGTACCGGTTCTTGATCGAAGGCCGAGGAACTTATGGCAGACGCAAACCACGAACTGATCGTCATGAAGAGCATCCATAAATCCTTCCCGGGCGTGAAAGCCCTGGAAGATGTGGATTTCAGCCTCCGCAAAGGCGAAGTCCATGCCCTGGTGGGGGAAAACGGGGCCGGCAAGTCCACCCTGATCAAAATCCTGACCGGGGTCGAAAAACCCAACAAGGGGTCGATCACGTTGGATGGAAAAGAGGTGTCCATCAAATCACCTCAGCATGCCCAGGAGCTGGGCATCAGCACGGTCTATCAGGAAGTCAACCTGTGTCCCAACCTAACCATCGCCGAAAACATCCTGATCGGTCGCGAGCCCATGAAGCTGGGCAGCATCGATTGGAAGGCCATGAACGCCAAGGCCAGACAGATCCTGGCCGGGCTGGACATCGACATGGACGTCACCCGCACGCTCGGATCGTGCTCGGTCGCCATCCAGCAGATGGCGGCCATCGCCCGGGCGCTCGAGATCTCCTCCGCAAGGATCCTCGTCCTGGACGAGCCCACCTCCAGCCTGGACATCCACGAGACCGAGCAGCTTTTCGGCGTCATGCGCAAGCTGCGGGACGAGGGAATGGCGATCATCTTCATTACCCATTTCCTGGACCAGGTCTACGAGATCGCCGACCGGATCACGGTCCTGCGCAATGGCAAGCTGGTGGGGAGCTATGAGACCAAGGCCATCACCCGCCTCGAATTGATCACGAAAATGATCGGTCGCACCCTGACCGAGTTCGATGAAATGTCAAAGCTCAAGCTCGAGAGCCGCCGGCATATCAAGAGCGACGTGCTGCTCGAAGCGAAGGGCGCCGGCCGGGCGGGTTCGATCCGCCCGTTCGACCTGGATCTGCACCAGGGGGAGGTGGTCGGCCTGGCCGGCCTCCTCGGCTCGGGACGCACCGAGATCGCCCAGCTCCTCTTCGGCGTGGTCCGGCCCGACAGCGGATCGATCAGCATGGACGGCCAGCCGATCCGGAATTATTCCCCGATCGGATCCATCTCGCGCGGGGTGGCCCTCTGCCCCGAAGACCGCAAGGCCGAAGGCATCCTGGGCGACCTGACCGTGCGCGAGAACATCATCCTGGCCATGCAAGCCAACCTGGGCTGGTTCAAGCATTTGAGCTCCCAGGAGCAGTATGCCATCGCCGACAAGTACATCAAGCTGCTCAACATTGCTACCCCTTCGCCCGACCAGCCGGTCAAGAACCTGAGCGGCGGCAACCAGCAGAAGGTCATCCTGGCGCGCTGGCTGGCGACCAACCCGCGCCTCCTCATCCTGGACGAACCCACCCGCGGCATCGACGTCGGGACCAAGGCCGAGATCCAGCGGCTGGTCCTCTCGCTGGCCGAGGAAGGCAAGTCGTGCGTTTTCATCTCCTCCGAGCTGGAGGAGGTCCTGCGTACGGGCCACCGCATCGTCGTTTTGCGTGAACGCGAGAAGGTGACCGAGTTCGGCGGCGAAGCCGACGAGCGCAAAGTCATGCAAGCGATTGCAGGGAGTGCATCATGAAACCATCCCGAACCTCATTTACCTGGAGAAGGATCACCGAGAGCCGGCTGTTCTTCCCCCTGATTGCCCTGGCCCTCATCCTGCTCTTCGACCTGATCTTCATCCGCGGTTTCTTCAGCCTGCAGGTCAAACAGGGTCACCTCTACGGCAGCCTGGTCGACATCCTGCGCAACAGCGTGCCG
>Ga0335071_10001318_pt1 | contig 26664 bp, 16 predicted proteins | sample Lox_Sample_15_FD_206724 | JGI IMG/M metagenome (GOLD analysis project Ga0335071, IMG submission 206724) | Soil microbial communities from Loxahatchee National Wildlife Refuge, Florida, United States - Lox_Sample_1.5 | ecosystem: Environmental > Terrestrial > Soil > Wetlands | place: USA...
CTGACGAAGACCAGGGATATATGTACATCCAGATGCAACTGCCCGATGCGTCTTCGTTGCAGGCGACGTCGGACGCAGCCCGCGAGGTGGAAGCTGTCCTGAAGGACACACCAGGAGTCAGGTACACGAGCACGGTCATGGGCTTCAGTCTCTTGAGCCTGACGCGCACCAGCTACAACGCTTTCTTCTGGGTGACGCTCCAGCCCTGGGAAGACCGTAAGAGCATGGAGGAGCAGTTTCAGGTCATCAAGGCGAAGCTGAATCTTAAACTCCTTACGCTGCCACAGGGCACCGTGTTCGCCTTCTCTCCCCCGGCGATCTCAGGAGTCGGCACCTCGGGCGGATTCCAGTTCGTGCTGGAAGACCGCGCGGGGAAAGGTCCTGAATTTCTCGGAAGCAATCTCAACAAGTTCCTGGAAGCTGCCCGCAAACGGCCCGAACTTGGGATGGTCACCACAACCTACATTCCGGCCACCCCGCAGAAGTTTGTACAGGTGGACAAGGAAAAGGTGCTGAAACAGGGGGTGAAGCTCAGCGAGGTCTATGACACTCTTCAGGCCTTCATGGGTGGGCTGTTCGTCAACTACTTTAACGACTTCGGCCGTGCCTGGCAAGTACGCGTGCAGGCAGAAGCACCGTACCGCTCCAACCTCGACAACGCAGGACAATTTTATGTCCGGAACAGCAAGGGCGAGATGGTTCCGTTGTCAGCGCTGACCACCTTTGAATCGCGGTACGGGCCGGAATTCACGATGCGCTTCAACCTATACTCAGCAGCCCAGATCATTGGTAGTGCCGCACCGGGCTACAGCTCCGAACAGGCGACGGCTGCGCTGGAAGAGGTGTTCCACCAGACGATGCCGCCAGAGATGGGCTTTGACTACATGGGTATGTCGCGGCAGGAGCAGAAAGCTCGCGACGGTATCCCAGCCTCGGCCATCTTCGCGGTCTCGCTGCTGTTCGTCTTCCTGATTCTTGCGGCGCTGTATGAAAGCTGGTCGCTGCCGTTCAGCGTGTTGCTGAGCACTCCTATAGCCGTGGCTGGCGCCTTTGGGCTGTTGTGGCTGCGGCGCACCGTACTGGGCATGATCTTCCCGGCCTTCATGGTGCAGATTGACAACGACGTCTATTCGCAGATCGGGCTGGTGATGCTGATCGGTTTGGCTGCCAAAAACGCCATCCTGATTGTGGAATTTGCCAAAGAGCAACACGAAGCTTACGGCAAATCCGTGGTGGATGCGGCCTTAGAAGGTGCCAAGCTGAGGCTGCGGCCAATCCTGATGACATCATTCGCATTCGTACTCGGCTGTGTGCCCTTGTTCATCGCCAGCGGGGCAGGTTCGGTAGGTCGGCAAATTATGGGTACCACCGTCATCGGCGGAATGCTGGCGGCGACAGGCATCGCCATCTTCATCATTCCAGCGCTGTATGTACTCGTGGAACGTGTAGCGGGCGCCGAGAAGCAGGAGCAGCATACTCCCACCCTCCCGGAACCCAATGTTGTACAGGCGGACTAACGTGAAAAAACTAGCGACAATCATTATTCTCATGTCTCTGGCCACCGGTTGCACGGTTGGTCCCAACTACAAACGCCCGAGTGTGGACGTGCCCGGCGGCTACCGCGGCGCGCCGCCATCCTCCGGCGCGGCTCAAACCGACAGCGACCAACAGGCGGCAACGGCTACCACTCAACCGCCCCAATCGGCCACGCAATCCCTGGGCGACGAGAAGTGGTGGGAAGTCTTTCAGGACAAGCAACTGCAAGAACTCATTCGGACCGCTCTCCAGAACAACTACGACGTCAATATTGCGGCGGCGCGAATTCTGAAGGCCCAGGCGCAATTAGGCATCACCCGCGCCGATCAGTTGCCGACGCTCTCGGCCGGAGCAGCCGGCCTAAGCGCGAATGTCCCGAGATACAAGAATGTCCCCAACACTGAGACCGGTGTAATAGCAGCGGATGTCGGCTTCAATTGGCAGCTCGACTTCTGGGGGAAGTACCGCCGCCAGACGGAAGCGGCTCGAGCCAATCTTCTGGCATCGCAATGGGCGCGGGAATACGTGATCTCTACGCTGGTGAGCAATGTCGCGGCTTCCTATTTCCAGCTTCGCACGTTGGACCTGCAACTGGAAATCTCGCGCCGCACTCTGGCAGCTCGTAAGGAGTCGCTGAAACTCACCCAGACGCTGGTCAGTGGCGGTCGAACCAACCTGCTGGACCAACGCCAGGCGGAACAGCTGGTCGCCTCCGCAGGCGAAAGCATACCTGCCCTGGAAAAGGCAATCGCACAGCAAGAGAACTACCTCAGTACTCTGCTGGGAAACAACCCCGGGCCTATCGCACGCGGCCTGCCTCTGACCGAACAGCCGCATGCACCAGAAGTACCCGCTGGTCTACCTTCTGCGCTGCTGGAGAGAAGGCCGGACATCCGTCAGGCGGAGGAGCTGTTGATCGCCGCCAATGCCCGCATCGGAGTGGCCAAGGCCGCATACTACCCGGATATCTCGTTGACCGGCACTGCCGGATATGCCAGCTCGGCCTTGAACAACCTGTTCACTGGTCCGGCCGGGTTCTGGCTCGCGGGTGCCACGTTAACGCAGCCCATCTTTACCGGCGGCAGACTCAAGTCGGGTGTCAAGTACAGCGAAGCCGAGCAGCAAGAGCTCCTGCTCGTTTATAAGCAGACCATTCAGCAGGCCTTCCGAGGCGTCTCGGATTCCCTCGTCGCGTATGAGAAAAACCGGGAGTTCCGGGAGTATCAGGAGCAGCTAAAGGTGGCTGCGCAGGACTCGGCCAGGCTTTCTGAAGTGCGGTATTCCGGCGGTCGAGCCAGCTATCTGGAAGTGTTGACGAACGAAACGAACTATTTCAATGCCGAGCTGGGCTTGGCGCAATCTCAACTCAATGAGCTGCTCGCCCTGGTGGATCTATACAGAAACCTCGGCGGAGGCTGGCAGAGCTAGCCTGGCTACCTTGCGATGTCAGACGGCTCCGGGTACCATGTCGAGCCAGCAGCTGCGATAAAAGCCGGCGGCCTGCGGAGAGGACTTCCAGTTAGGAATGGTGCTTTTGCAACAGGTCGGTGCAGGCGTGGTCTTCGTCCTGCTCACCTTGTGTCTTCAGTGTGTTGGAGTTGCCGCGCTAGTCACCTGGCTGAGAAAGATTCTGACCCGTGAAGTTCACAACCTGCGGATGTCGTACGCTGCTGCGCTGGTGATGCAGGCCGCCATCGCCATCATTATCCTGCAGGGGCTTGCCATTCTACTCTGGGCCGGCTGCTATCGCTGGTTGTGCTTTTCGTCGTGGCAGTCTGCGTTCTATTACTCGGCCAGCAGTTACTCGACGGTTGGATACGGCGATCTGGTAATCCCGGCACAGTGGCGCCTGTTAGGTCCGCTGGAAAGCATAACGGGTGTGCTGATGTGCGGGATATCCGTTAGTTTGTTGTTTACGTTGGTGAGTCGGCTGGTAGCGAGGGAAGCACCTGAGGCGCCACAGGAACTTGGGACTGAACCTCCGGTGGCGCAGAGGCACGGTTGATCGGCCGGAAAACCAGGAGGAAAATCAATTCGGCCGGCGCAGCAGCGACCGTCGAGGGCATGAGAATTTTCAGCGAGTTTCCCGGGTGAGAATCAGCTCCAATCTCGGCGATGTGCAAACAAGTCGTTGCCAGACCGAATCGGCGGATGTGCGAGTTGAGCTTTGTTTAATTGATCGCGTGCAGATCGCTTGCTATTCAGCCTGGCGGGAGCCAAAAGGAGTGTCATGTCGGAGCAGCAGCAGTCTCAATCAAAAACGGCAGAGTACAAATACCGCACACTGCTGGAATTGACGACGACTATCGATAAAGAAACGAATGTGCAGGCGGTCTTCAAGAGCCTGCACAAGCTGCTCTCGGCGATCGTCCACTTCGACACCGTCGGAATGATGCTTTGTACCGAGGGTGGAGAGTCGCTGCGCTTAGTCGCCTTTGAGCGGGGTCCGGCGGGTCCTAAGGTCGCGATTGGAGCTGAGGCTCCCATGCCAGGGACCGCGGCCGGCCGGGCCATCGAAGAACAACGCGTCATCTACGTCCGTGAAATTCGCGAAGAGTTGGCAAAGTATCCGGGAACAGCTTCCCAGGCGGGTAGCAGTGAACTTCGCGGCGGATATTTTCTGCCTATCTCCACCCCGCGAACGACGCTGGGCGTTCTGTGCATCGGTACTCATGACCAGGGTGAAGTAAGCCCAGAGGACCTGGCCCTTATGCAGGCGGTCGCGGCTCACGTGGCGACCGCGTTGGAAAGTGCCTTAGCCAGCGACGCCGCAAAGTCATACCACAAGCAACTTGTTGCTGAGCGCGATCGCTGGAAGCTATTGCTCGAGATCAACAACCAGGTAGCCTCTTTCCTCGATGTCAATGCCCTGTTTCGCGCAGCTTGCGAGTCGCTTCGCAAGCACTTTGATAACGATTACGCTGCGGTGTGGCTGCTCGAGACGGACCAAAACCGTCTAAAGACAGCCGCTATGGATTTTCCCGCCAGCCAGAGATTTCTGCAGGATGTCGAACTGCCGCCGGTGACCCCCGAGCAAATGCAATGGATGAGGACCCGTCAGCCCGAACTCTGGACCCAGACAGAACTGCAAGGATTGCCGGATTTGATTCGCGACTCCTATGCGTCCGAAGGTATCGTGGAGATGCTGATCTCGCCGCTCCGCATAGCGAATAGACCTCTGGGAGTAATTACCCTGGGGCGGAAGAAAGCAGGCTATTTTCGACCCGACGATATTGAGTTGCTGGGCCAGATCGCTACGCAGATTTCTTTGGCCCTGGATAACGCACTTGCCTACGAAAAGTTGAATGCTTCGCGAAATCAGATCGAACAAGAGCGACTCTACTTGGAGACGGAAATTCGCGACGAATACAACTTTGAAAACATTGTCGGAAAGAGCTCTTCTCTTCTGAAGGTCCTGCAGCAGATACAGATTGTCGCGCCCACTGATTCCACGGTGCTGTTGCATGGTGAAACCGGGACCGGAAAGGAGCTGATTGCGCGAGCGATCCACAGCCTGAGTTCCAGGAAGAACCGCACGTTTGTTCGCCTGAATTGTGCCGCGATTCCCTCAGGTCTGGTCGAAAGCGAATTGTTTGGCCACGAGAAAGGCGCTTTTACCGGCGCCTTGATGCAAAAGAAGGGCCGGTTTGAGATCGCTGACCAGGGGACTTTGTTCCTGGACGAGATTGGCGACATCACCCTTGACTTGCAGCCAAAACTGCTACGGGCCTTGCAAGAGCAGGAGTTCGAACGCCTGGGCAGCAGCAAGACAATTCACGTGGACGTGCGTTTGATTGCAGCAACCCACCGCGATCTCGGGACTATGATTCGGAACAATCAATTTCGCGAAGACTTGTTTTACAGACTGAATGTTTTCCCAATCGAGATCCCTCCGCTTCGCGACCGCCGTGACGACATTCCCTTGCTCGTGAACTTCTTCGTCTCCCGTTTGTCTCGCAAGATGCAAAAGAATATAGAATCAATTCCCAAGGACGCTATGGAAGCACTAACAAATGCATCCTGGCCAGGTAACATTCGCGAGCTGGAGAACTTCATTGAGCGAGCTGTCATCCTGACACAAGGCGACGAACTGAAGGTTCCGCTAAAGGAGTTAAAGAAAGCGTCCCTTGTAAGCACCTCAACCGGCGGTTCGACTTTTGAAGAAGCAGAGCGCCAGGCAATTATTGAGGCGCTCCGAGCTGCATCCGGCAAAATTTCCGGACAGGGAGGCGCAGCCGAACGGTTGGGCCTGAAACGCACTACACTCCAAAACAAGATGAGAAAGCTTGGAATTGCGCGCTTGCCCGCCGAGGCTGGGGTCTAGGATCTTATCGAGTAAATGTCGAGCGCGCATCCGAATCTGTCGCTGCGAGCAACCGGCCCGCGAGAGGTTGTACCGGCGGATCTTATTCTGGCACGTCGTGCGCCTCTGATGGAGCCGTTCTGCCGCGTCGCCCGCGCCGGCGATCTTGCCCGAAGCAGCCTTGCGAACTTCGACGAGGGACCCGCCGCTCGGCATCATGCAAGTTGGACACTGAATTGGCACGAGGCGCTCGCCTGTTGTTCCTCTGCGTTCCAATCAGGACATACAACTCACCCTCCGGTATAAGAATGACGGCGCGTGCGATGAAGTTTGGCAACTCGAGCACACGATCGGGTCACGAAGAATCTGCCGGGACTTCCGTGGCGTACAAGGTCATGGCTGACTGGAGTGCCGGGACGTCCACTTGTGCAGAACGAATTCCTGGAAAATGCCAAGCGCCATGCGGCCGCCAATGCCAACTAATGCACTGCGAGCCACTAGTCCTGCGCCACGGTCCTGGCTTGGATAGTAGGCGTTCGCAATTGCACCGGATGCCAGGTCCCCAAGGATGTTTGAGTAATTGATCTCACGATGCCCGTCATCTCCCTTGGTAATAAAAGGAGTGGACATGGCGTGGAGCAAGCGGGATCTCGTTGTGCCGGTACCTTGATAGAAATAGCGAGGGTCCTGGTGCAGCAGAGAAGCGAACACCGCGTCGCCCAGCAAGATCTTGGTGTAGCCCCCGGCAAAGGTGGCGCCCAACCGCTGACCATAGCCTTTTGCATCTTGACTGTAGCTCGGATAGCCGGCCGCCTGATATATTGCAGCGTTTAGACCGAATCCTGCGATCGTGACCGGGTCTGTTAACGCCCGGAATGCAAGTTGAAACTTTAATTTCGGTGTGAGCGGCGCGGCATCGTGCTCATAAGTCACGTAGAAGTTTGGTATAACGCCGAAGACGCGCTGCTGCTCCTGTACTTTGACCTGTTCGGCCGCGACTTCCTCAAGAGTCCCGGCGGTCACAGAGGTTTCTACGGGAGCAACGCCGAGGGTGACGTCGGTCAATATCAATGTTTGGCCAGGATGGACTGTGATTTTCTCCGAAGTCCAGCTTTTGAACCCGGACGCAGTGATGACAATTCGAACTGGCGATTCGGGGTCAATATTGTTGAATGCAAAAAAACCGTTGTCCCCTGTAGCGACACTGCGATTCTCGTTCGGCCCTTGCAAAACGACACTCGCATTCGGAACCGTGCCCCCGCTGATATCGAGCACCGTCCCGACGATTGTTCCCATCTGTGGCCTTTGTGAGACAGATTGCTGGCCATGACAGAGAGTCGCTGCCCAAAGAACGGCGACAAGGGCGCACGCTGAGACGCGGGCTGTGGGGATCATGAATAACTTATGCCTCCTGCTTAAGTCGTTGCAACTGATCCTCCAAAGCCATTCGGTCGTAGCTACATGTATTTAGGCTTCTTGAGCTGAACTGAGTGCCCAAGGATGCGACCGTGTTGACCTCCCATGGGCATTCGACTGAGATTGTGCCCAAGCAAGGCAGTGCCCAAATATGGGCAGAATAAGATATGGATGCAAATGGCATCTCGTTGCCGAAAAAGCGACTTGTAACAACTGGTGAATGGCTATAAGAGTGCTAGATTGCTAGAAATGAGCACTTGAAAAGGGGACCAGTGAAGCGAGAGATCTTTGACCTCCTGCAGGAGGGCTTCCAAGAGTTGCACTGGAAATAGGAGGGCGACAGGTGGCGGATCGATACGGCGTAAATCGTAAGCATTTTTTTTGTCGCTGCTTCCAGTGTCATCTCCCATGTGTCGGATGCGTCATTCTAGGTGCAATCTGCAGCTTTTTACTCTTGGCCTCCCAAGGTTGCAATAAGGAGAAGCAATCGGCTCCGGCGGTCGTGCTCACGATCATCGACCAGTCTTGGGTTGACAAGACATCTCAGGCCCTTCTTGGCGAAGAACTCCAGAGGTTCACGCAGGAGACTGGAATCCGGGTTCAGATCATGCCCGCTCCAGAAGTGGCAGTAGACCAACTGCAAACGTGGCGCAACCTGCTAGACAGCGGCGCGAAGGTTCCTGACGTTTACGGCATCGACGTCATCTGGCCGGGCATTCTGGCAGACAACCTTGTCGATCTCAAAGCCTTTGCGTCTGAGCAGGAAATCGCGGCGCATTTTCCGGAACTGATCAAGAACAATACCGTAAATGGCAGACTTGTGGCCCTGCCGTACAACCTGAGCGAAGGCCTGCTGTTTTACCGGGTCGATCTGCTGCACAAGTACGGCTACAACGCGCCGCCGGCAACCTGGGATGAGCTTGAGCGGATGGCGAAGCGGATTCAGGCGGGTGAACTCACCAAGGGGAACAAGGACTTTTGGGGTTATGTTTGGCAAGGGGCGCCATCCGAGGCTCTGACCTGCAATGCACTGGAATGGCAAGTCTCCGATGGCGGTGGGACAATTCTCGACGGGCACGGGAAAGTGACGGTGAACAACCCGCAGGCGGTCCGTTCCTGGGTTATGGCCACACGGTGGGTGGGATCCATTTCGCCGCCGGGAGTGGCCGCTTACAAGGAGTGGGATGCCTTCAACATTTGGCAAGCGGGAAAGGCTGCCTTCATGCGCAACTGGCCGAATGCCTACGTGGCCGCTCGCGATCCAAATTCTCCAACTAGAGATCGGTTTGAGGTTGCGCCTCTGCCGGCGGGGATGGCTGGTTCGGCGGCAACTCTGGGTGGACAAGGTTACGGTGTATCGCGCTTTTCATCGCATCCGCGTGAGGCGGCGATGTTGGTTCGGTTTTTGACGAGTCGCAACGAGCAAGCCAGGAGATGCCTCAAGTCGTCTGGTCCGCCGACCATACCTGAGCTATACCAGGATCCCGAGATTTTGGCGCGGAATCCGTATTTCTCTACGATTTACCAGGCTTTTCGCCAAGGCGCTGCGGTGCGTCCTTCTACGGTTGCTGGAAAGTTATATCCCGACCTATCACGAGCATACTTTAACGCAGTGCATGCTGTGATCAGCCATGAGAAATCGCCTTCACAAGCCGCTGCCGAATTGGAAAAGGAATTAACGCGGATGATGGAAGGACCTGCGCGTAGCTCGAGTACGTCGCTTAGCAAGGAGCACTCCCTTGCGAAACCGTAATGGAATTCAACGGAGCTGTTTAAGCGAATCGCAGGCTTGAGCGTGGGATCCATCGCCTTTAGAAGTGTGAAAGACGTGCGGCAAGAATTCGCGAAGCTCTTTCGCCGAAGCGATCAGGCAATAGGCTTACGTCTGACTGCGTGCTTTCTGGCAATTGCCCTGTTGATGATTGCCGCAGATGCCGTGGCTCTCTGGCAACTCCATCAACTCGCTGCTCACACTCAAATGCTGAATGAGGCCGACAAAGCATCATCCGGCATCCTGCGTCTGCATCTGGATGTGAATAGCTTCAGCGGTAAGGTGGCCGCTCTCACACGGAGTCACGACACACCTCACTTCGTAAGCGAAGCGGCTTCAGTAAGAGCGACTTTTCTGCGGCATGTCCAAGACGCCGAGCAAACCCTCAGTTCTTCTCCGGAAATGGCGCAGGACGGTTTGATTTCAAGCGCACTGAAGACTCTGAAGACGACTCTGCCTTCTCAAATTGACAGTGAGATCGAACTGGCGAACGCCGGCGACTGGCCTGCCATTCAACTCCGGTTGACGGGACAAATTCAGGATTTGATTGATTTAAGTTCGTCGCTGGTGGGGGGCGTGGAGGAACGAGTATTTCAACAACGGGCAAGGATCAACGCAGAGACCGAGAAGGTGCGACATCGACTTTTCCTGATTGTGCCGGTCGCATGGTTGCTGACCTTGTTCGCGGCTGCTGCGCTCGGCTGGTATCTGACTCGAAGCATCACGGTTCCTCTGTCTGAACTAGCGTCGGCCGCCCACGCACTGGCGCGCGGCGATTTTCAGCATGAAGTCCATGTCAGCGGAAACGATGAATTGGCTGTCGTGGGCAACGCATTCAACCATGCGTCACGGCAATTGCGTCATCAGTTTGAGCTGACGCTGGAGGCGCGTGTCGCCGAACGCACACGGATTGCGCGAGAGCTTCACGATACGCTGCTGCAAAGCTTCCATGGGTTGCTGCTGGGATTCCAAACTGTTTTCCAGTTGCTGCCAGAGCGGTCAATGGAAGCGAAAGAGAGGCTGGGGACTGCGATCGAGCAGGCAGCCGAGGCGATCACCAAAGGCCGGGATGCAGTGCAGGGATTGCGCGATTCCATTCTTGAAGGTAACGATCTGGCCCCAGCTGTCAGCATCCTCGGAGAAGAACTGGCAACGCACTCAAAGAATTCTCGACCTGCATTCCGTGTGGCCGTTGAGGGCGAGTCACGCGATCTTCATCCCATCCTTCGCGATGAGATCTACAAAATTGCGGCCGAAGCGCTGCGAAACGCGTTTCGGCATTCCGAGGCAAGACACGTTGAGGTTGAGATCCGTTACGAAAACGAGCAGTTCCGATTGCGTGTGCGGGACGATGGAAAAGGCATTGATCCGGTGGTTTTATCCAGCCAGGGCGGAGAGAGACACTATGGCTTGCATGGGATGCGGGAACGCGCCACACTGATGGGTGCTGAGTTAACCGTGCGCAGCAAAGCCGCAGCCGGTACGGAAGTCGAAGTTTGTCTTCCTGCCGGGGTTGCTTACGCGACATCTCGAGGAGATTCCTTGTCTTCATGACATCAAGCGCCGCTATCATATTGTGTCGATTCACCCTCGGTTCTTTTTGGTCTGAGAGCCGAATCCTGGCGCGCTGTTCTTGAGATAAACGAGTAGGGCAGTGGAACCGGACCGTCGTGATACTTTTGTGCCACGAAAACTAGAAAAATGACCCCTCGCCTTCCGTTTCTGGCTTGCTGTAAGTGGCTACGTGCCTCGATCGCGGGCACGTCGGGCTGCAGCCTCTTCTGCCTATTGCTTTTGCCAGGCGCGGTTCATGCCCTCGATCCAAACAAACACCTCTCCCAATACATACACACGTCGTGGCGGATACAGGATGGCTCCGCCCCGGCTGGCATGCTTGCCATTGCGCAAACCTCGGACGGTTTTCTGTGGTTTTCAGGGATTGCCCAAGGCATGTACAGATTTGACGGTGTTCGGTTTGTTCTGGGGTTTCCCAATACTGAGATTGGTTCAATGCACGTGGACAACGTTTACGCGGACCAGTCAGGCGGGCTTTGGGGGATAGGAGACCACCAGATCATTCACATCAAGGATGGGGCTGAAATCGCCCATTTTGATTTGGAAGGCGTCGGCGGGCGTGCCGGGATCAGCCGAGATCCTGACGGCTCGCTGTGGATCACTCGGGGCTCCAACCGGGTTCTGGATGCGCCACTCTGTCACATTACTGATCGGGCGGTGAAGTGTTACGGAAAGTCTGATGGAATGCCGATCTCGCCAGCCAATGGGTTGCTGGCCGATGGGCAAGGAGGGTTTTGGGTGGGCGGGCAGACGTCTCTTGTCCACTGGCATGCCGGGGTCTCGCAGGTGTTTCCCATTGAAGGGCTGAAATCCAACACAGGCGATGTGGGGATCAACAGCCTGGCGCGAACCGCCGATGGATCGCTTTGGTTGGGTATAGCTGCAGCAGGGCCGGGACTTGGACTTGGACAGTTTAAAGACGGCGTGTTTCGGCCATTTGTGACCTCTAAGTTCGATGGAAGCGAGGTTGCCGTTTACGACATGATTGTCGATCGTGACGACAACCTTTGGGTGGCGAGCGTGGGTAAGGGCATCTTCCGTATTCATGGTGATGTTGTGGAGCACTACGGACGGATGGAGGGCATGTCCGGGGATACGGTGGCGGTTCTCTTTGAAGACAGAGAGGGGATTGTATGGGCCGCGACGACGAATGGAGTGGACAGCTTTCGCGATCCGCGGATTGTCACTTATTCCGCACTGGAAGGGTTAGGCAAAGATGCAGCGGCAGGCGTGCTTGCCGCTCGAGACGGCAGCATCTGGATTGCGAATTCCGGTTCACTCGATCACATTATGAGCGGGAGGGTCTCGTCCATTCGCAGCGGGAGTGGTCTTCCGGGGCATCAAGTTGCCTCGATGCTGGAAGACCACGCCGGGAACCTGTGGGTGGGAGTGGATGATGGACTCTACCTCTTCCAGAGCGGCCATTTTCGTCGCCTTCCAGGGCCCAATCACCAGCCGCTTGGACTGGTTGTCGGCATCACCGAAGACATTGACGGGAATGTCTGGGCAGAGTGCGCGGGCAAGCCTCGAAAGCTGGTGCGCATCCGCGATTTCCAGGTGGTGGAAGCGTTTACTTCGGCACAAGTCCCAGCGGGTCACACGCTTGCGCCCGACCCGCACGGAGGGATCTGGATAGGGACTTTAAGCGGCGACCTCGTACGGTTTCGCGACGGAGCTTTACAGAAGTTCTCGCTCCAGGCAAAAGGCAGTCCAGTCAGTCATCAGGTCGTTGCCCAGGCCGACGGCGCGGTGCTCGCCGCCTCCGATGATGGTCTAGTTGGCTTGCGGCAGGGTAGCGTGCAGAAAATGACCAAGAAAAACGGCCTGCCCTGCAACTCCGTAATTTCGTTTATTGAGGACAATCTGAAACGCTGGTGGCTCTATACCGAGTGCGGGGTTGTCGAGCTGCCTGACGCCGAGCTACAGCGCTGGTGGCTCAACCCCGACACCGTCGTGCAAACCCGTCTGTATGACGTACTCGATGGAGCTCTGCCAAATGAACCTTCTTTCAACTCAGCGGCTTATTCTCCGGATGGACGGGTATGGTTTGCGACTGGCTTTGTCGTCCAGATGGTAGACCCATCCAGACTCTCGGCCAGGGTTCCCCAGGCGGCAAATCCTTATATAGAAGCGCTCATTGTTGACCGGAAGGAGTTAACCGCAACTAATAGAATCAGGGTTCAGCCGCACCCGCGCGATTTGCAGGTTGATTACACGTCGCCCACTTTTACGACTCCGCAGAGGGTGAAGTTCCGGTATAGGCTCGACCCCTACGATCGCGACTGGCACGAAGTCGGCACGCGCCGTCAGGCCTTCTACACGGACTTGCCTCCTGGGAATTATTCCTTTCGGGTGATAGCCGCCAACAGTGATGGCGTCTGGAACGAGAATGCAGCGAAGCTGGATTTCTCCATCACTCCCGCGTACAACCAGACGAACTGGTTTCGGGCTTTATGTGTGGCCGCATTTCTTGCTTTGCTGTGGGCGGCCTACTGGTGGCGGGTCCGGCAATTGCGGCATCAGTTCGAGATGACGCTGGACGCGCGCGTAGGCGAGCGCACACGGATTGCGAGGGAGCTGCACGACACATTGTTGCAAAGTGCCCACGGTTTGCTGTTGCGGTTCCAAACCGTTTTCGAATTGCTACCCGGGCGGCCCGTGGAAGCGAAAGAGAAGCTGGCAAGCGCGATCGACCAGACTGCAGACTTCATAACAGAAGCTCGGGATGAGGTGCAGGGCTTGCGCGATTCCACACTACAAAGCAACGACCTGGCACAGGCTATCAGTACGCTCGGTGAAGAACTTGCAACGGACGCAACCGAGCAACGCCCGGTATTCCGGGTCGCTGTCGAGGGCGAGTCGCGACATCTGTATCCCATTCTTCGTGACGAGACCTACAAAATTGCTGCCGAAGCGCTGCGGAACGCCTTTCGGCACGCCCAGGCACAACAGATTGAGGTTGAAATCCGCTATGACGATGAGCAATTCCGATTGCGTGTGCGGGACGATGGAAAAGGCATCGATCCGGCGGTGCTGTCGCGTCCAGGCAGTGAGAGACACTACGGGCTGCCCGGAATGCGAGAACGCGCCACCATCATGGGCGCGAAACTGACCGTGTGGAGCGAAGTCGATGCGGGTACGGAAGTGGAAGTGCGTATCCCTGCCAGTGTCGCCTACGCGACGGGGCGAAGAGGTTCCTGGTTTACACGAAAGTTTGCTGCACATGAGAAGCATTGAGGCAGGGGACCCGCAGCGGCCCTCAGCAAGGTAATGTCGGCGAGTTCGCGCATGAGAGCAGCACTGGCTCTGATCACGATTAGCGCGCTCGGCATTTTGTTGTGGGATTCTCCTGTTCACGCGCTCGACCCATCTCTGGACATCAGCCAATACGCGCACACGGCTTGGAGAATCCGCGAGGGCTTTCCTGCCGGTGTTATTCATCAAATCGTTCAGACACCGGACGGTTACCTTTGGCTTGCGTCCGATTATGGGCTGCTTCGCTTCGATGGCGTTCGTACTGTTCCCTGGCAACCGCCAGCGGGTGAGCGTCTCCCCAGCAATGACATCCGTGGTGTGATCGTCGCACGGGACGGCACTCTTTGGCTCGGGACAGCCAAGGGCCTTGTGAGCGTCAACAACGGCAAGCTGGTGCATTATCCGGAGCTTGATGGCCATGACGTCTACGCCCTGCTCGAGGATCATGAAGGAAGCGTGTGGGCTGGCGGAGTCGTCTGGGAAGGGGCTTACTCGCAGCCGGGCAAACTCTGCGCAATCAAACTTGGCAGCATCGAGTGCTATGGCAGCGACGGTAGCTTCGGATTCGGAGTGACCGCGATTCACGAGGACGCGCAGGGTAACCTCTGGCTCGGAGCCGGGAACGGATTGTGGAGGTGGAAGCCCGGTCCCCCCAAAAAGTATGCCCTGCCCATACCGATGCACGGGATTCCAAGCCTGGTCTTTGGTCTCAATGCCTTGATCGACGAAGAACCGGACGGCCTGATCGTTGGCGCGGCGAACGGTATCACACACTTCGTGTCGGGCAAACTGGAGCCCTATCCCTTTCTATCTTTCGAGCAGCAAAGGCAGCCGACGCTGTTGCGCGATCGCGATGGCGCTTTGTGGATCGGCACCCTGAACGCCGGCATTGTGCATCTGCATCAGGGAAGGCTCGATGTGTTTACCAAGGCCGACGGTCTTTCCGGCGCTCCAATCCAAAGCCTGTTCGAGGATCGCGAGGGGAATATATGGGTGGCGACAGCGAATGGCTTGGATCGTTTTCGGAAATACGCTATTCCAACGATCGGCAAGAAGCAAGGTCTGTCCAATTCCAACACGACGTGCTTGATCGCAGCCCGGGATGGCAGCATTTGGATAGGGATGACGGACGCCCTGAACAGGTGGGACCATGGAAAGGTCACGATCTATCGCAAGCCGGCCAGCGGGCCTGAAACCGGTGGGGCGCGCGCCAGCGAGGAGGGTGACGAGGAGAATCGGGGCCCTTCTGGGGACAAGCACCTCGGTCTAGCAGTTTACGAGGTTAGCGCGCCTGAATTACCAGATCTTCTCATCAATTCACTCTATCAAGACGGCCAGGGGCGAATCTGGATCGCCACGTCTAGCGGGCTGGCCTATGTTGAGGGCGGCCGTATTCACCGTGTGACCAATGCACCCTTGATCGACCTCAACGCAATGGTCGGAGACAGCGCGGGAAACCTGTGGATTGCACAGAGCGAGAAAGGGCTGGCTCACCTGCGTGGTGGCCAAATGATCGAACAGATACCTTGGAACAAGCTGGGAATCCGAGGAGCGCTGTCCAATCCCCTTGCTGCAGATCTCGCAAATGGCGGCGTGTGGGTGGGATCCTGGAGCGGCGGAGTAGTATGGTTCCGGGATGGTCAGGTCCGCGCATCCTTTGGATCCCACGAGGGATTGGGAGCCGGACGCGTAAATGCTCTCTACATCGACGGGACGAACGAGCTGTGGGCGGCTACCGATGGTGGTCTGAGCCGTATCAAGGATGGCCATGTGACCACCATGACCAGCAACAACGGTCTACCTTGTGACGCAGTCCACGACCTTATCGAAGACGACCTTGGTTCTTTGTGGCTTCGCACAGCCTGCGGCCTTGTACGCATAGATAGGCCGGAGTTGGGCGCATGGGTGGCAAACCCAAAACGTAGGATTCACAACAGCGTCTTCGATGCTTCCGACGGAGTGCCGAGCCAAGCAGGTGCCTTCGCCCCTGTTCCACGTGTTGCAAAGACAGCAGATGGGCGATTGTGGTTTGTCATGCCTGGTGAGGGGGTAAGCGTCGTCGATCCCAATCACCTCGCATTCAACAAGCTTCCGCCGCCAGTGCATATCGAGCAGATTACCGCTGATGGCAAGGCGTATAACGCTGCGAACGGCTTGCATCTACCGCCACTCACTCGCGACTTAAAGATCGAATACAGCGCCCTTAGCCTGGTCGCACCGGAAAAGGTTCGTTTCAAATATAAGTTGGAGGGACAGGACAGCGATTGGCGAGAAGCGGTCAACGACCGTCAAGTGCAGTACTCGAACCTTCGACCTCGCGACTATCGCTTTCGCGTTATCGCTGCGAACAACACCGGCGTGTGGAACGAAAAGGGCGATACATTGGAATTTTCTGTTGCTCCTGCGTACTACCAGACCAATTGGTTTCGTGCGCTATGCGCAGCTGCTGTCCTGGCGCTGCTTTGGGCGGCGTATCAGTTGCGTGTCCGGCGATTACAACGCCGGTTTGAGAGGACGCTGGACGTGCGCGTAGGCGAGCGTACACGCATCGCGCGAGACCTGCACGACACCTTACTGCAAAGCTTTCACGGTGTGCTGCTGCGGCTGCAAACCGTTTCCTATTTGCTGCCTGAGGGGGAGCCGAAAGAGAAGCTGGACAGCACGATTGAACAGGCTGCTGGGGCAGTCGCTGAAGGCCGGGACGCCGTTCAGGGACTGCGCGAGTCCACAGTCCAGGGCAACGATCTCGCACTGGCCATAAGTACCCTTGGGGAAAAACTCACCAGCGACACAAGCGATCTCCGACCTGGATTCCGCGTAGCGGTGGAAGGGCAATCGCGCAATCTCCATCCCATTCTGCGGGACGAGATTTACAAGATTGTCGCCGAGGCATTGCGGAACGCATTTCGGCACGCCCATGCACGGCAGATTGAGGTTGAAATCCGCTATGACACGGACCAATTCCGATTGCGGGTGCGGGACGACGGAAAAGGCATCGATCCGGCGGTTCTGTCGCAGCAGGGCCGCGAGGGACACTATGGCTTGCCTGGTATGCGGGAACGCGCCGCACTGATTGGGGGTAAGCTGACGGTGTGGAGCGAGGTTGATGCGGGCACGCAAGTCGAGCTGCGGATTGCTGCCAGCGTCGCCTACGCAAGCCCGCGCAAGAGTTCCTGGTTATCACGGACGTTCGCCGGAAAGTCGAAGGCATGAGGTAACGGAAGTTCGCCCATGGATGTGAGCAATAAAAACTCGAATTGTAGTAGAGAACATTCATTCCCGGTTACTCTGAGATACCGTTCGATTTTGTGCTTGTGTCTTTTTTGCCTTTTTGTAGCTGGCTGCCATAACGCCGGTCGTAGTCCCTCCGAGATCAAGCTCATTCTGATTGATCAGAACTGGGTAGACAAGGAGTATCAGCGCCGGCTCAACGAACAGCTCGCAGAGTTCACCAGGAAAAGTGGCATTCGCGTAGAGGTGCTGCCGGCGCCTGAAACGGCAGTAGACCAACTGGCGACTTGGCGCAGACTGTTGGAGAGCGGGGCGAAAGTGCCCGATGTCTATGGCATCGACGTGATCTGGCCTGCAATTCTGGCAGACAACTTGATTGACCTTAAGCCTTACATACCCGCAGAAGAGATCAACATGCAGTTCCCAGAGCTCGTATCGAACGGTATTGTGAACGGCAGACTTGTATCGTTGCCCTCTAACTTGAATGAAGGCGTGTTGTTTTATCGTGTCGATCTGCTGAGAAAGTACGGATACCCTGCGCCGCCGAGAACATGGCAAGAGCTGGAAGCCATGGCAAAGCGGATCCAGGCCGGCGAGCGGGCGAGGGGCAATAAGGACTTCTGGGGATTCGTCTGGCAAGGCGCGCCTTCCGAGGCCCTGACCTGCAACGCCCTGGAGTGGCAGGCTTCTGAAGGGGGCGGTACCATTCTCGATGAGAATGGAAGAGTCACTGTAAACAACCCAGCTACCATCCGCGCCTGGCAGAGAGCGGCGCGCTGGGTGGGATCCATCTCCCCACCCGCAGTTATCGCGTTCAAGGAGTGGGATGCGCTCAATATCTGGCAGGCCGGACAAGCGGCCTTCATGCGTGGCTGGACTGGAACGTATCGTGCGGTCAAAGCACCCGACTCACCGACGAAGGACCGGTCTGACATAGCGCCGCTACCAAGCGGTGCAGCCGGTACTGCCTCAGTCATCGGCGGCGACGGCTACGGTGCCTCACGTCATTCGCTTCATCCCCGAGAGGCAGCGATGTTGGTTCGTTTTCTGGGCAGCCGCGCTGAGCAGCTCAGACGGTCTGCTAACGTGAATGAGGCCCCGACCGTAACGGAACTCTACGCCGATCCCGCGGTCTTGGCCGCGAACCCACAGTATCCCCTTGTGCTGAAAGTGTTTCGAACGGGCGCGGTGTTCCGGCCGTCGAGACAGGCGGGAATGATGTACCCAGACGTTTCGCGGGCATATTTTGAAGCGGTTTATGCGGTGCTGAGCGGCAAGAAGCCGGCGTCGAAAGCGGCCAGCGATCTGGAGGGCGAACTGCGGCAGATGCTCAAGACAATTCCAGGAAACCCGAACGCGCGTGCCTACGGGGACGCTTCTGCTGCGCAAAATTAGCGCAGACCGAACCACGCGTCTAGGATCAGAGCGAGACCTTCACTTTGCAACCCACGGAGATCACGACCGCGAACCCTACTCGGCGCGGGTTGGCGCCTTTATTTCACCGAGGCAAGCTGCGCATCGGCCCGCGGTTGACCTTCTGCTTCCTCATAATCGCGGTGTCGATGATCGCGGCGGATGCCGTGGTCTTCTGGCAGTTCAGAGAGCTGGTGGTTCTCAGCCGCCGCCTCAGCAACGCCGATCATGCATCGGCCGCACTGGTGCGTGTTCATCTCGATGTTGACACCTTGCGGGAGAACGTCGCAGTCCTGGAGAGCAGCCACGACACGGAACAATTCTCGACTGCAGCTGCGGAGTTACAGAAGGTTTTCCTTCGAGATGTCGAAGATGCACAGCTGGCTTTGAGTAGAGCTGCCGAAATTGCGCAAGCTGACCCGACTATTCCGGCCGCGCTGGAAACGCTCAAGGTAGCTCTCCCATCTCAACTCGATACTGCGGTTCAGCTCTCGCGCGCAGGTGGTTGGACAGCCGTACGGCTCCGCCTGAGGCAACAGATTCAGGACCTGATTGATCTCAGCTCTTCACTCATGGCAAGAGTGGACCGGCAGGCACAGCAGCAGCGGGCGAAAGCAATCCAAGATGCCGAAACTGTGCAGAAACGGCTCTATGTTGTCGTACCGGTAGCCGGACTTTTGGCGTTGCTGGTGGCCGTCGCCCTCGGCTGGTACGTCACTCAGAGTATTACGGTACCTCTCGCCGGACTGGTGTGGGGTGCTGACGCGCTAGCCCGGGGCGATTTTGAGCACCAGGTCAACATTGGCGGAACCGACGAACTCGCCGTGGTAGGAAGGGCCTTCAACCATGCGGCCCGGCAATTAAGTCAGCAGTTCGAAATCACGCTGGAGGCACGTGTAGCCGAACGCACACGAATTGCACGGGAGCTTCATGACACTCTGCTGCAAAGCTTCCACGGTTTGCTGCTTCGGTTTCAGACTGTCTCCCACTTGCTGCCAGGGCGCCCGATGGAAGCGAAGGAGAGGCTGGACAGTGCAATTGAGCAGGCGGCCGAGGCGATCACCGAAGGCCGCGATGCGGTGCAGGGCTTGCGCGATTCCACCCTGCAGGGCAACGACCTGGCACAGGCTGTCAGCACCCTCGGAGAGGAACTCGCAACGGAATCGACTGACGGCCGGCCTGAATTCCGCGTAGCCGTTGAGGGCCAGTCGCGGAATCTCCATCCTATCCTTCGGGACGAGATCTATAAAATCGCTGCCGAGGCTCTGCGGAACGCTTTTCGGCACGCTCAGGCACGGCAAGTTGAAGTTGAAATCCGCTATGACACTGAAGAATTCCGATTGCGTGTTCGGGACGATGGCAAAGGCATTGACCAGGCATTTCTTTCGGGGCAAAGGCTTGAAGGGCACTATGGCTTGCACGGTATGCAGGAACGCGCCACACTTATAGGTGCTACGCTGACAGTGTGGAGCGAGGTGGATGCGGGCACGGAAGTAGAATTGCGTCTTCCTGCCGGCACCGCTTATGGGACGGCTTCGAGAACTTCGTGACGTTCAGACAGTTTGCTGTGAAGGCAAAGGCATGAACCAGGAGAGCGCAGCTATGGGCGCTGGCACCGCGCAGATTCGAATTCTTGCCGTGGATGACCATCCACTTGTGCGCCAGGGAATTGCTGGGTTAGTGGGCGTTCAGCCAGATATGATCTTAGTGGCGGAAGCCTGCGATGGTCGTGAGGGAATCCAGCAATTCCGCGTGCACCATCCAGACGTCACCCTGATGGATTTGCAGATGCCTGACATGAACGGCATCGACGCAATCATTGCTATTCGAAATGAGTTCCCCGAAGCGAGGATCATTGTCCTCACAACGTACGCGGGCGACGTGCAGGTTCTACGTGCTCTCAAGGCCGGCGCGCAGGCATATCTGCTGAAGAACGCGTTACATAAGGAATTACTGGAAACCATTCGCGTTGTTCACGCCGGAAAGAGGTCCCTTTCGCCGGAGGTCTCGTACGAGATCGCCGAGCACGCGATGGATGACACCTTAACCCCGGCAGAAATCGCCGTGCTACGACTCATTGCAGCCGGGAATGCAAACAAGCAAATTGCCGATCATCTGTCCATCACGGAGGAGACCGTCAAAAGCCGCGTGAAGAGCATCCTTTCCAAGTTGGGCGCCAACGATCGAACCCACGCCGCGATGATCGGATTGAAGAGAGGAATCATCGACCTGTAGTCTTCCCACAATTGCTTCCTCGCCACCGACGACGAAATCCCGAAAGAGTGACGATCACGGCCCTTTTTGGGGTATCGATTCGCCTTCGCTTTGTCCGAGAATAGTAACCGTTTAGAGAGGTACGGCGTGCGGCGCCTATACTCCACATTTGCTGGCGGCTGGCCGGGAACAGGCTTACTGCTCCTGCGTCTGGTTGCTGGTTTCACACTGGTCGTACGCGCAAGCTCGTCGCTGTGGCGCGATCCAACCATCAATACGACCGTAACCTCCGTATTGGTAGCGGGATTCGGCCTGCTTCTCATACCCGGCCTATGGACTCCCATCGTGGGGACATTGATCGCATTGGTCGAAACCTGGCAGATGATGACGACTGCTGGAGACCAGTGGGTGCCCCTTTTGCTGGGAACCGTCGCTGCCGCTGTCGCAATGTTAGGTCCGGGTTTATGGTCGGTCGATGCTCGGCTTTTCGGGTGGAAGCGCGTCGAAGCTCCACCTCGCAAAAGCAGTTCTACCTCTCGTTAATCCCCCAAATTTGCTGACTCCAAAGAGGCTGCTGTGCGCCTCCCGAGGGTTTCCGATTTGTCCCGATGTGGGGCTGTGCGCAAGCGGCATTGCGTCGGATAATCCACTCATCAACAGGGAAAAAGGCCATGGAAGCATTAAAGGAAGTGGGAATCGAAGTTGCCGAGACCTGGCATGAAGCTCACGAAAGAATCGCCAGACTTGCACCGCCACCCGCCGGCTACTTTTGGGCGGTGACGACCAAGCATGGCGACAACGATCCGAAGGTCATCTACTTGGCGAGGCTTGAATATTAGTCGTTGGGCGCCACATGACTTGGCAGGAGGTAGCTATGCCGGAGATAGAGAACTTGCAGGACTCCATTCAACATTGTTTCGAACTTGCCAAACGGAGCGACTTCCTGGACGAGGATATCGCATTAGAAGCGTTCGAGTTATTAACTTCCAACAACTATGACCACATCGCAGCACACGCACTAGGCGTGAGCCTTGAAGAGGCCCGCTGGACCTGGATAGATCTACGCACCGGCGTGCGAGAATCAGGCAACACCTTTAATGCTCGCAGCATAGAGTAGAGTACATAATATCGCTCCTGTCATGGGAGCATACCGTTAGCAAAGATAGCTTACAGCGGCCTACTGAGATATACGAGAATCCATTCATTATGTAACCGCTATAGCATGGAGTGATGGATAAGTAGGAGGAAATATGGGCTACGCAGGCGTTGCTTTCACAGATTCGGAAGGGATCGCAGGGAACCTGCCCACGGTAATCAGGCCGGATGAGCGACACCTGTCTACAGTATCCGACATGAGCTCTCAGCAAGGCTTCGAAGGCATCATCGGCAAGAGCCCGGCGATTCAGAAGGTGCTGGAGCAGGTCGCCATCGTGGCGCCAACAGATTCTACCGTCTTGCTCCACGGAGAGACGGGTACAGGCAAGGAACTGGTGGCACGCGCCATCCACAATCTCAGTTCCCGGAACCGGCGAACTTTTGTACGTATGAACTGTGCCGCTATTCCCTCAGGATTGCTTGAAAGCGAACTGTTCGGGCACGAGAAGGGAGCCTTCACAGGGGCTCTAATGCAGAAAAAGGGCAGATTCGAGCTAGCAGATGGGGGCTCGTTGTTCCTCGATGAGATCGGGGATATCAGCCTGGAGCTTCAGCCGAAGCTATTGCGGGCGGTGCAAGAGCAGGAGTTCGAAAGGCTGGGAAGCGTCAAAACAACCCATGTCGATGTACGGATCATTGCCGCAACCCATCGCGACCTCCCAGCGATGATTAGGGACGAAAAGTTCCGCGAAGATCTTTTCTATCGCTTCAACGTCTTTCCGATTGAGATCCCACCACTTAGGGAACGGCGCGAGGACATCCCGCTGCTGGTGAATTACTTCGTGTCCAAGCTGTCATGCAAAATGCGGAAGGAAATCAGGTCTGTCCCTAGGCATGTGATGGAAACGCTGACGAACTATACGTGGAGAGGAAATGTGCGGGAGTTGGCGCACTTCATCGAGCGCGCCGTTATACTTTCACGCGGTGAAGAATTAGAAGTGCCACTGGCGGAACTCCCGGTCTCCTGCTCTCCCACCGGTCCTGCCCCAGCTGGCACTTTCCAAGAAGCCGAGCGGACGGTGATTATTGAGGCCTTGAGAGCGGCGTCGGGACGCATCGCTGGAAACGGGGGAGCCGCCGTACGGCTTGGACTAAAGCGTACAACTCTACAGCACAAAATCCGCCGCCTCGGTATCACGAAAGCACAATACCAAAACTAGGCCCGTGTCACATGGCTGGAATTGGACATGCCTTGTAACTCGCCGGGGGCAAAGGCGAGGGATCAAGCCCAACACAGATTCCTTTGGCAGTAGGGAGGGGTTGAACCGCCTGAGTCTCGTCGCATTCGTAACCTCTACATGCCCGAATTCCGTCAGTGCCCTTCTTCTGGCATCCGCTGCCCAGTTTTGCGGATCTATCCAACTGAAAACAGGACTTTTCCTTGCAATTTCATATGCTCATTCGTGGCACCCGGATTGCGATGTAAATTTCCGATATTCGATGTGTCCTACGGAGGTACGCCTTGCTCGGAGAATTAACGAACATCCCGACTGATGCGCTCATCGACCTGCTCTTCGTAATTCTCGCCGGCGAGGTCACGCTCACGTCGAACGATGTAGCAGAAGTGGAGGAGATTCAACGCGAGTTGCGAAGAAGAGACGAGTCGCTTTACCGGAACCCGCGAGCTGTTAACTGAGGCACGCCGGACAACAAGAAATACGAAGAAAGACGATATTGCTCGCAGATGCCCAACGCTTTGCGGAGCATTAAGGGCTGAAGGTACAGCACGATCTACCGTCAAGGGTTCGCCGCTAACTTTCGATGAACTGAACAGGCTCGATGTCTTTTGGCGCGCGCGCAAATACTTGGCTCCGGGAATGATCAAACGGACCGCTTTGGCCTGGCAATCGAGCCATTGGCCGCGTGGAGAAACTGCAGCGGGTTGGAGAGCACGCCAAAAAAGAGGAATTACGTGATTACCAGCTCGCCTGCAAGCGCTATGCTTACGAGTACGGAGTCGAGAGCCCGAGATTGGCGGTTGGAAGTGGCCTTATGAGAGGCGATGAACTGAGCGCCTCGCGCCAGAGAGACGTATGAACGCTATTGTCGAGTTCATCGTGAAGCATGGCTACTCAGTCCTGTTCGCTGCCCTATTCGCGCACCAGATAGGACTGCCGGTGCCAGGGCCTCTGTTTCTGCTGGCGGCCGGAGCTCTGGCAGCCGCCGGGAAGCTGGTGCTTGCCTCGGCGTTCGTCCTGGCTGTGGTTGCTTGTGTCCTGGCTGACTGGATATGGTATGAAGCTGGTCGCTTAAGGGGTGAAAAGATTCTGCACTGGATTCACCACTTTGCACCAGACCCCGCTGACGCAGACCGCAGAGCTAAACGGAACTTTGCCAAGTTTGGCCCCCCTATTCTCGTGTTCGACAAGTTTGTCCCGGGACTGGATGCGGTAGCACCTCCGCTAGCTGGCTCATCAGGAACCAGCCGGCTCCGCTTCTTGACTCTCGAGACGACCGGCGCAGCTCTCTATTCGGGTCTTTATGCCGGACTGGGCTATGTCTTTTGCCGTGACCTGGATCGCGTAGCTGCCTACGCCGGCCGCGCAGGAACTCTCCTGGGAGGCCTAGCGTTCGGCGTACTCGCAATTTTCTGTATCCGCAAGCTGGTCCATCATTTTACGAGCGAGTCGCAACTTGCGACTCACACGCTTGCAGATCCGACTGTATTCGGAGACCCGCTCGACAAGCCCTGCAGGATAACGGAAGGACGCTATCATGACAAATAAAAATGAAGGCAATCGGCAGGCGGTTGAGGACTCTGCCAAACTCCTGAACACAAAGTACGGATGCGGGCCGGTGCATTTCGCCGGAACGAGCGAAGCACTGTACGAACGGCATCTCCTGTTTGACAACGGAGTCGATTTGTCGCAGGCCACTGCGCGCGATCGCTTCGAGGCGTTGGCCCGGTCTGTGCGGGACATTCTGTCGCAACGATGGCTGTTAACAGATAAGACTTACGAACAGCAAAATCCGAAGCGGCTCTACTACCTATCGATGGAATTCCTCATCGGCCGCTCCCTCGAGAACAACGTTACAAATCTCCTGCTGGCTCCGCTGGCCTATCAGGTCATCCAGGATAAGCAACTGAACCTCGTTGAGATACTGGAGCAGGAACCTGATGCAGGACTGGGCAACGGCGGGCTGGGACGTCTCGCGGCTTGCTTCTTGGAGTCTGCCGCAACCCTGCAGCTCCCGGCCATGGGCTACGGACTGCGATATGAGTACGGCATCTTTCGGCAATCCATCCGTGACGGTTGGCAACAGGAAACGCCGGACAATTGGCTGCGCTCTCCCGATCCCTGGGAGATCGCGCGCCCAAACGAAAAGGTGGAAGTCAGGTTAGGCTGCTCGTTCGAGCTCAGTGGCGGCAGCTTGCGCCCAGTGCCCGGCCGTCCGTCGACGCTGATTGGCATTCCCTACGACCGCCCAGTAATTGGTTACGGCGGTTCGACCATCAACACACTCCGCCTCTGGGCTGCGGCCGCACCCGACTACTTCAACCTTGCTGAGTTCTCTCACGGCGATTTCGTGGAAGCGTTTACTCAGACGCTGTCGGCTGAAACTCTCACACGGGTCCTTTACCCTGATGACTCTCGAATCACGGGACAAGCGCTGCGTCTTATACAGGAGTACTTCCTGGTCGCGTGCTCTCTGGCGGATGCGGTACGCCGTTTCCAACGCAGCAATTCGGATTGGCGCTTGTTCGCGGACAAGGTGGCGATCCAGATGAACGATACGCATCCAGCGCTGTCCGTTGCGGAGCTCATGCGAATCCTGATTGATCAGGTCCATCTGGCTTGGGACGATGCCTGGCATGTTACACAGAACACCCTCGGCTATACGAATCACACCTTGTTGCCGGAAGCGCTCGAAAAATGGCCAGTTGCATGGTTCGAGGATATGCTGCCCAGGCAACTCGAGATTATTTACGAAATCAATCGCCGTTTCCTGGGGGATATTCGCAGGCGGTTTCCGGGTGATGAAAGCCGCATCCAGCGGGTGAGCCTCATTGAGGAAGGGGCCGCAAAGAAGGTCCGAATGGCCTATCTGGCGGTGGTCGGCTCCCACAGCACGAATGGAGTGGCTGCAATTCACTCTGAGCTGCTCCGCGAGACGACGTTGAATGACCTGGCTGAGATCTTTCCCTCCCGATTCAACAATAAGACGAACGGCGTCACGCCGCGGCGCTGGCTTCGATTGTGCAATCCTGAGCTCTCACAACTGATCACGGACGCAATCGGAGAAGGCTGGATCAGGGACCTGAGCCAATTGAGTAGGCTCAAAGAATTCAATGGAGACAGCGGCCTTCGCCATGACTTCCTCAAGGCCAAGCACAATGCCAAGCGACGGTTTTGCGACTGGTTCAGGTGGTCAACCGGACAGGACCTCGATCCGGATACGATCTTCGATTGCCAGATCAAACGCATCCATGAATATAAGCGTCAGCTGTTGAATGCACTTAGAATCGTGGTGCTCTACAACCGCCTGCGCCACGACCCTGGGTTGGACATGTATCCTCGGACCTTCCTGTTCGCCGGCAAGGCGGCCCCTGCCTACCAGATCGCCAAACTGATTATCAAGTTTATTAACAATGTCGCTGGCACCATCGACGGCGATCCCGCAGTGCGCGGACGAATTAAGGTGGTATTTCTGCCCGAGTACTGCGTCTCGCTCGCGGAACACCTGATTCCAGCCAGCGACGTTTCCAATCAGATTTCGACCGCAGGCTACGAAGCCAGCGGCACAAGCAACATGAAGTTCATGATGAACGGGGCACTCACGATCGGTACGCTCG
>Ga0335071_10001320_pt1 | contig 26640 bp, 21 predicted proteins | sample Lox_Sample_15_FD_206724 | JGI IMG/M metagenome (GOLD analysis project Ga0335071, IMG submission 206724) | Soil microbial communities from Loxahatchee National Wildlife Refuge, Florida, United States - Lox_Sample_1.5 | ecosystem: Environmental > Terrestrial > Soil > Wetlands | place: USA...
TCGACGAGGAGGCGCGCTGGCGCCTGCGCCGCGACCGGAAGGCGCGCCATGCGGAAATCTGCCGGCGCGCGCTTCAGGCGATGGAAGAGTATTTGTATGCCGCCGTCTGAACTGGAGCATCAAATCGGGCGCTTCGTCGAAGAACTGGAGCGCAACAATGCTTCACCCCACACCATCAAGTCTTACGAATCCGATCTACGCCAGTTCCTCGACTATTTCTCGCCCCCTGGCGTCGAACCGCCCGCTCCTTCCGAGTTCGATGTGTTGAAAATCCGCGAATGGCTGGCGGGACTTTACGACCACAAACTCAGTCCCGTGTCGATCCGCCGCAAACTGGCGGCACTGCGTGTGTTCTTTCGTTTCCTCGTGCGCGAGGGGCTGGCGCCTGTGAACACTCCGCGCCTGCTGCGTACTCCTAAGAGTCCAAAGAAGTTACCGGACGTCATGACCACCGAGCAAACCAACGCCCTGCTCGACGGCGTCGCATCCGGAAAACTCGAACGGCCGCACCCGGCGCGTGACCTCGCCATCCTGGAACTGCTGTACGGCTGTGGAATTCGCGTTAGTGAATTGGTTGGGCTGAACTTAGACGATATGGATCGCACCGAACGATGGTTGCGCGTACGCGGAAAAGGCCGCAAGGAGCGCCAGGTGCCTTTTGGTGGAAAAGCCGCCGCCGCTATCGAGCGCTACCTGGAGGACCGCTCGGGCCACGAACAGGCTCTGTTTCTCAATCATCGTGGCGGCCGGCTCACCGATCGCGGAGTACGCGGCATCATCAAGCTTTATGCAACTTTAATCGCTGGCGATTCTTCCATCCATCCGCATAGCTTTCGCCATGCATTCGCAACTCATTTACTGAGTGATGGCGCGGACTTACGATCGATTCAAGAGCTACTTGGGCACGCCCGCCTCTCCACCACGCAGAAGTACACTCAAGTCTCCCTGACAGATTTGATGGCTGTTTATGATAAAGCACACCCGAAGGCGTGATTAACTTTAGACAGTAGCCCGAATGGCTTTATGCTGCGCGCAAGCGCGGGAACAAGCATTGCCGAGGATGCGTTGCACTTCGCCCGATGCAAACGGTTGAGCAATCAGGTCGTAAGCACCGAGATTCAGCGCCTCGGCCCAGAAGCGGGCATCGGCTTCACGGTCGGTTACGATCACTTCGGCATGCGGAGCAACGCGGCGAGCGACGTCTAAGACATCGAGCCAAGTTCCGTCGGAAAGATTGGCTGCCGTGAGAATGACTTCGTACGTGCCGCTCTGCATTTTTACTCGGGCATGTTTTACGTCGGCAACATGCTCAATCGAAACGGAAAGCGAGCCGAGCATCCGCGACACAACGGTCGCGTCGTCGGAGTGAGGGGAGACAAAGAGTATTCCGCTTCCCATGGCTCAGATGTCCTTTCACCTCTAAGGTAGATCCGAGCCAAATTTGTTTCAAGATAATTTTGGTTTACTACCTTATTGCGAATGGATTATGTTGTGTTATCCCACACGATCCGGTTTCAGCACAGCAACATAATTCAAATTTCTGTAGAGCTGATTATAGTCGAGACCGAAACCGATGACGAAATGATCGGGAATTTCGAAGCACCGGTACTCCACGGGCACTTGGACTATGCGGCGCGAGGTGCGGTCGAGGAAAGTGCAGACGGCTAGCGAATCAGGGCCGCGGCTGGAAAGCGCTTGCAGTAGATAGCGTAACGTGAACCCGGTGTCGACGATGTCCTCGATCAGCAGAACGTCTTCGCCTTCAATGCTATCGTCCAGGTCCTTGGCGATGCGCACAAGACCCGGGGCGCCGGACTTGTTGGAAAAGCTGGAGATGGCGAGAAAGTCGATCTTCACCGGAACCTGAATCCGCCGGGCCAATTCCGCGAGAAAGAAGATGGAGCCCTTGAGAACGCCGATCATTTTCAGGTTCTTATCTTTGTAATGCTCCGAAATCTGCTCAGCGAGTTCCTGGATGCGATGTTCGATCTGTTCTTGCGTGAAGAGTACGCGCTCAACGCCGGCAGGGAGTTCCGGGCTCATACTTTAGCGGTACGATCCGCGAGGCCGTATTTGAAGATCAGGTTTTCGAAGTCCTTTTGATAGAACACCTGGATGTTGATGTGTGGGTAGAGTTCCTTCAGTAGTTTCACTTTGCGGTTCTTCTTGGTGACCAGCGATTGCTTCATGGTTGTGAGCTCGACATACAGGTCGAACTCGGACAGGTAGAAGTCCGGCGTAAATGCTTCCGCCACCTTACCGTCGCGATCCCATTGAATCGGGAAGCTGCGCGGCTCGTACTCCCATGGGATGCGGTAAAAGTCCAGGAGGTTTGCAAATATTTCCTCGCTCGGGTGGGCGAAGATTTTGCGCGGCAGGGCCACCTTATCCGGCGGTACAATGCCGTGCTTCGAGAGACGTAGCCGGCAGCGGAACTGCAACTGCGCCTCCGCGGCGGCCGAGAGAAATCCGCGCTCGATCAATCCCGATGCGTGCGCGGTATTTACGATCAAGTCGGCGAGGCGCTCGGTGTCAAGCTGCTCGGCATTCAGGATGAGATCGAACAGGTGCGCCGGAAGCGCCGACGACGTGAACCGCTGCTTGCGCTCGGCACGTAAGCGCTCTTCCATATCGCGGATGGACTGACGGGCGGCCGGGCGATCAAGGCGCTCGTCCAGCATGACGTTGCCCACGCGCACGGCATCGGGCGCAACGATGTGCACGCGGAGCATTCCCGGCAACTGCTTCGACAGCAATTCGAGCCCGTTGCCACACAAAACCAAATGATGCGACGTGGCGAGACGGGCCACGATGGAAGCTACCAGGTCGAGATAGGCCTTATCGGGGACGGTTTCGAGAGGGGCGAACTCCGTTTCCACCAGAGTTCTGATCCGCGCCACCGTTACTAATTCCCAGTTGAGATGGTGCGCCGTGATGCGCGCGATCTCCTCGAAGCGGCAACCGGGTTCTCCGGAAATGGCGATCAGACCCATCTCATTCGCTCATGATAGCGTACCTGCCGCGGCAGACCGGCAAATTCTTCCGCGGTGGTGCGGAATCGTTAAGCGAATGAATGCTCAGCGCCGTTCGGAGCGTGCTTCGGTCTCGCTGCGTTTGACCTGCGCGCGGCGGCGGCCCTTGGTCAAATTGGCGGCAGCCTTCTCGCGCGCGGCTTCGCTCGGCTCGACTTTGTTGACAACGTCGGTCGCGCCCGCGGAACGGGCCATTCGAGTGGCTGTGCCTTTGTGCTGCAGGACATCCGTGTTGCCAGTGATGGTGGCACGGCCGCCTTGCACGTGAACCTCGAACTTGTCGGCGGCAATTTTGGATGCGGCAAACCGTTCGCGAATGTCCTTTTCGATTTGAGCGTCGGACGGTCCCACGCGGTTGGCCGATCCGTGCGTGCGGACCGGAACAGCCGTTTTTTTGGCAGCGGGAGCCGGTTTGACAGCCGGAGTGGTCTGACCGTAACAGGCGACTGTAGCCAGGAGGGTAAGAGCGAAAAGAAAGCGGTGAAGGGTCAAGTTGAGTTTCCTGTACGGCGTAGCGGAACTACGACGAAAATTTGTATTTCAATAATTCGGTCCTCGAAACGCGGCGTTCCTCTCAACAATTTGCCGCAGCGCGGCGGTGTTTTGGGACATGATGAAGCATGCGCAGAATGCGGCCGCTTCGGCTGGTTTCTCTTTTTCTCTTCGCGGCCGTGTCCGCATCGCCGAGCGATCAGCGGCAGCTCAACCTCGATTCCTTCGAATTCATCTGGACGACCGTTCACGATCAATACTGGGATCCCACTTTTGGCGGTCTGAACTGGCAGGCAGTGCACGATGAATTGCGGCCGCGCATGGAACGCGCCACCAACATGGCAGAGGCGCGGCACGTGATGCGCGAGATGATCGACCGGCTGGGTAAATCTCATTTCGCAATTATTCCGGCGGATGTTTACGCCGATCTCGACGAGCGTGAGGAAGGCAGCGGGCCGGCGACGACGGGGCTGGACGCGCGCGTGCTGGGCGGGAAAACGATCGTGACGACGGTGGACGAGGGATCTCCGGCGGGCATTGCGGGTGTGCACACGGGATGGGAGATTCTGAGTATCGATGAGGTTCCGGTGGCTCCGGCGCTGCGCCGCATCACCAACCTGGATCGTGATTCGACCATGCTCGAACTGCACCTGGCGCGTTCGCTTGAAGCGAAGCTCTCTGGAGCTACCGGCAGCGAAGCCCGCATTGAATTCGTCGACGGCGAAGGCCGGCACGTGACCAAGCCAATCGAGCGCAGCGAGCCGCCGGGATCGCTTTCGCGATTCGGGTATCTTCCACCCATGCACGTCTGGTTTCACTCGCGAAGAGTTGCCAAGAACATCGGCTACCTGGCGTTCAATCTGTTTCTCGATCCGGCGCACATCATGCCCGAGTTCGGCGACGCGCTGACGGCTTGTGCGGATTGCACAGGGGTGATCATCGATCTCCGCGGGAACCCCGGAGGACTTGGCATCATGGCGACGGGAATGGCGGGCTGGTTTTTCGACAAGCCGGATCAACGGCTGGGCACGATGCACATGCGGCAAGCGCCAATCAAATTCACCGTGAATCCGCGGCTGCCGACTTATCGGGGGGCGGTAGCGATCCTGGTGGATGGGTGCTCGGCATCCACTTCCGAGATTCTCGCCGAGGGCATGAAGGATCTGGGACGTGCGCGGGTATTCGGCACGCGCACCGCCGGGGCGGCGCTGCCCTCCGCGATCGATAAACTTCCGAATGGCGATGGTTTCCAGCATGCGGTGGCTGATTATATTTCCGAAGGCGGGAAATCGCTCGAAGGAGCGGGTGTAACTCCGGACGTGGAAGTGAAGCTCACGCGGGAGGCGCTGCTGGCCGGGCACGATCCGGTTCTGGACGCCGCGATAGAATGGATACACACGCGAAAGTGAAGGGATTGATGCGTCTCTGCCGCAGTTTCATGCCGCTGTTTCTTGGGGTGCTGGTGTGCTCCGCCGGTTGGGCGGCCGATGAGCCGCTGCCAAAAGCCGAGGAGATTCTCGACAAATTCGTCGAAGTCACTGGCGGGAAGGCGGCATACGAGAACATTCGCAACGAGAAGTGGACCGGCAGTTTTGAATTCCTGGGCAAGGGCATCAAAGGAACCGTCACCTCGTATCGCGCGGACCCCAACAAGTCGCTGACAAGCATGGAACTGGAAGGTGTCGGCACCATCAAAGAAGGCACGGACGGCCAGACCGCGTGGGAAAGCTCCTCATTGCAGGGGCCGCGCGTAAAGAAGGATGAGGAACGGGCATTCGCCTTGCGAGAGGCGACGCTGCGGGGTCCTTTATACTGGCGAAAACTCTACAAGCACGTGGAGACCATTGGCCAGGAAACGATTGACGACCAGGCATGCTACAAGGTGGTGCTGACGCCGGAGGAAGGCAAACCGGAAACGCAGTTTTATGACAAGAAGAGCGGCTTGATGGTGAAGATGACCGCGACGGTAACCAACCCGATGGGGGAGATTCCAACCGAGACGATGCTCAGCGACTACAAAGAGGAAAACGGGCTGCGGCAGCCGCACAAGATCCAGCAGAAAGCGGCCGGGCTGGATTTTCTTATCACGATCGATCGCTTCGACTACAACGTGGACCTACCGGCGAACACGTTCGACCTTCCGGCCGACGTGAAAGCGCTGGCGCCAAAATAAGGACACACCAGTCCGCTATAATTTCATTTGGTATTCCCTTTCAAGGAGCAGATCTTGCGAAGAAAAGTCACAGTTGTCGGCGCCGGCAATGTGGGCGCCAATTGCGCGCTGCGCATTGCGGATAAGGAACTCGCCGACGTCGTTCTGGTGGATGTAGTGGAAGGAGTGCCGCAGGGAAAAGCTCTCGACCTGCTGCAATCGGGCCCGGTGCAAGGTTATGACGTGACGGTAACGGGCTCGAACGATTACGAGCCAACGGCCAATTCGGATGTGGTGATCATCACCGCCGGGTTCCCGCGCAAGCCGGGCATGAGCCGCGACGATTTGCTGCTGGCGAATTTCGACGTTGTGCGCCAGGCGACCGAACAGTGCGTGAAGTATTCGCCGAATTCGATTTTGATCATTGTGACCAATCCGCTAGACGCGATGTGCCAGGCGGCTCACATGGTTTCGAAGTTCCCGAAGCAGCGAGTGATCGGCATGGCGGGCGTGCTGGACACGGCGCGTTTCCGCACGTTCATTGCCCAGGAACTGCAGGTTGCCGTGGAGAACGTGACGGCGGTGGTGATGGGCGGGCATGGCGACACCATGGTGCCGCTGGTTCGACTGAGCAACGTCTCGGGTATCCCACTCGCCGATTTGATGGATGCGGCAACGTTACAACGGCTGGTAGAGCGCACGCAGAACGGTGGCGCGGAAATCGTCAAGTATCTGAAGACCGGCAGCGCTTACTACGCGCCATCCGCGGCGGCAGTTGAGATGGCGGAATCGATTCTCAAGGACAAGAAGAAGGTGCTGCCGTGCGCCGCGTATCTGGAAGGCGAATACGGAATCAAAGGGCTATTCGTCGGCGTTCCCGTGAAGCTCGGCGCGAAGGGGATTGAGCAGATTTACCAGATCAAGCTGACATCGGAAGAACAGGCGATGCTCAACAAGAGCGCGGCGGCGGTCGCGGAGCTGGTCGAGGTAATCCGGAAGAAGATGGCCAGTTAGGCTCGGAAAGGGTCGGGCGTGCCCGACCCCTGCTAGATAGCTGGCTGGCTGGCGGCGAGCTTCGTCAGCAACTGTTCGAAAACCTCTGACAGATCGTGCGCGGGCCTGGTGGCTTTCTCGTTTCCGGCTTGACTGAGATAGGTCTCGGCGGCGACCGCTACGGGCATCTGCCGGGTGGGATCGCTGGCCTGCCAACGCTCGCGCCAGTGGCGAAACCAGTTGGCGACAGTGGACGCGGCGTAATTATTGACGTTTTCGTTCTGTAGCAGAGTCAACGCAAAGCGGATCTGATCGGAGGCTTCGCGGCGCTCCTGAATCAGCCGGCTCACGGAAGCCGAATCGCCCTCGGTTGTGCCGTTTTCGAAGATGGCAGCGACCACATGCGCCTCACTCGCGTTTGCATTCGGGATTCTCACCTCGGCCGTTTCACCGGCTCGGAGCGGGCGTCCTTCATGAGCACCCAGCAGTACATCGGTGGTTGTGACCGCTATGTCAGACGTGCCCACCACGAAGGCTGTTGCGGCGACCTCTGAATCGTTTCGCACCTGGACCACGCGATCGTGGCCATCCGCATATTGGGAATGGATGACGAGGTTCGAGGACCCTGCAAATGCCGCACTCAAAGAAAATGCCGTTAGCAAAGTAAGCTTGCGCATATCGATCAATTTACCAGATATATTCCTTGGCGATCTCGCGTTTGTCGTAGCCATCGAGGACGTGGACGACGCGGATCTTCTTCACCGTAACCGGCGAAAGCTGGCCAATGGGAATGTACACAATGGTGCGCCCGAAGCGCGCGGCGACGTTGCGGAAGACAGTGCGCGGCGGTTTGGCCGCCACGTAGACAACGTAGCGCTGCAACGAATAATCGAGGCCGGCCAGTAACAACCGCTCCGGTTTGTTTTCGGCGAAATCGTAATCGGGGTCCTGCCAGACGTCGAACATGCGGCGCGCAGGCAGGCTCATGAGGAAGCCGCCGTATTCGCCGCGGCCGATGCCCGGGCCCACGAGATGATCGAACGGGTAGGTCGAGTAAAACGCCATGTCCGATTCGTTCTGGTGCTCACCGAGCCAGGTGGTCATGTAGGGGTAGCGGTCATCGCGATCCTCATCGAAGATGACGATCACGGCGCCGACATCGCCATGAATCTTCTGGAAATTCCGGACGTAAATCTGGCCCTTGTGCCAATTGCGGATGGTTTCGCGAATGTCGATGCCATCGAGAAGCGAGGTAGTAAAAGGTTCGGTGCGGGAGCGCTCTTCGGAGAGAATGCTCTTGCCCTTTTTCTTGAGAAAGCGGCCGTAGTCCTCGATGACCAGGTCCTCGGGCGGATAGGAACAAATGCTGGCGCCGTTGAGCTGGCTGGCCCATTCGCCGGGGACTTTTTCTTTCTTGCGCGGCTTGAGTCCGACGGGGCGGAGGCGGCGCTTTTTGCTGGGAAGGCGGCGGCGTAACCGCATCATTTTTGTGTTGAGCCAGACTTCTTCGCCGGAGATTTTGACGGTGGGCAGATCGGTTTCCGCCTTCTGATGCGGATAGCGATTGGCTGCTTCCCAAACTTCCCAGGCGTAGTTGTCGTCGACCACGGAGCGCGCCGCGACGGTGATATCGAAAATGCGCGCGGCCAGTTCGCGGCTGACGATGGCAAGGTTGCGCGTGTAGCGAGCGAGCAATCGCCGCTGCCAATGCGCCACGCGCTCGCCGGCATTCGCTTCGTAAGTTTTTTCCGCTTCGCGAAACATTGCCAATTGCACGCGGCGGCGGTCGATGGCTTCGTTCTCAGACATCGCGGCGCGGAAGTTTTCGTAGCGGTCTTGCAGGTAGGGATACTCGACGGTGATCTCCGCGAGACAGTCGGGGTGCGGATTGAGCACTTGCAAACCCTGGCGGCGCAGGCGCGCCATGGGCTGGGCTTGCGGCTGCTCCATGGCGTCGAGAACGGGATCGAGCAGATTGAGCGAAACGACCACGAATACCTGCGCCAGCGGATCGCAGCCTTGCAGTTTCCAGGCGATGCCGGCCGCGTGGGCCGCGATGCTGTCGGAACGCGACTGCGGCCACAAGCGATATGCCTCTACATATTTTTCGAGCGGAATGTGGCGGAGCGCGTAGGTATCGGGATAATCGTCGGGCAGATGCGGACGCTCGCCGGCATCGGGGTCGGCAAACACGATTTCGGCGCCGATCTCCCGGGCGGTGCGGATGGCCTCGGTGAATGGATCAGAGGGCTCGACGGGAACGTAGATGGCGCGATCTTCCTCCTGCTCGTCGCTGTAGAGGATGACGGACATTTCGGGCAGGCGTTCGACAGCGCGGAGGTAGGCGTCGCGCAGGGTGGTGGGCAATTCGACGGCCACGACTTGCGGCTTGGCGCGCAGAATCGCCCGGCGGACATCTATGGCGAATTCGAGCTTACCGGGCACGCAGGGGAAGTAGGTGAATCGCCCGCGCTGGAGGCTGCCGGGATCAGGAAAGGATAGGTTGGGGTCGTCGGGCATAGCGAGGGCCGGGTTTCGAAGCGGCGGATGCGTACTGTCCGGAAATGGGATTGGGTTTGTTTTGAAAAATCAGTTCTTTTCCGGGAAAGAGCTTGGGATACATGAACATACGGTACGCCACTACTAGGTATAGCATGGGAACAAAGGCCTCTCCTTCACCGATGATGACGAACGTTTTGCAAGGATATGCCGGAATCGCGATCGTCATTTTTGAGAGCAGGCGCCCCCACAGCCGCTGCGTCAGGGAACCGTCGGTTTCGGACGCTTCGCATAGCGCAGGGCTTCTTCGCCGAGCGTCTCGATGACGGCGGTTTCGAGCGCCGCGGTCTCATGGCTGCGTTCGGTGGCGAGGCTTTTCAGCTTGATGGCGAAGCGGCCGATGTTGATACCGTCGCGCACGGTGTAACGCTCGTCGGCGGCGTGCGCCTGCTGGAGGAAATCGGTCACATAGGTGAGAATGTGCTCTTCGGCGAACGGCAGGTTCTCTTTGAGGATGTGATACTCCTCATCGCGCTCGGGAAAATCGATGAAAATCTGCGGCTGCAGCCGCGAGTGGATGTACTCGGGCAGCTCGAACGTCGAGGCGTCGTCGTTCATGGTGGTGACCAGGCGGAACTGCGGATGCGCCTTGATCTTAATACCGGCTACGATGGATTCGACGTAACGCCGGTTATCGAGCAGCGGCGCGAGCGATGCCCAGCTCTTTTCGCTCATGCGATTACCTTCGTCCAAAATGACGATGCCACCGCGCAGCATAGCGGTCACGAGGGGCGAAGCGACGTAGCGTAACTGGCCTGCGCCTTCAATCACCGGGGTGATGAGCAGGTCTTCGGGACGCGTATCGAGCGTGGCCTGCAAGATGAACACGTCGCGTCCCATGCGCTTGGCCGCGGCGTAGGCGAGCGTGGTCTTGCCCACGCCGGGCTTCCCGAGCAGGCGTGGGTTCATGGGCAGGTCCTGGTCATTGACCACCAGCCAGGCCGCCAGCAACTGGCGCATCAATTCTTCCTGTCCCACCCAGCGCACCGGCAGCTCGTCAGGATGCGCGAGGTGCAGGGTTACGCCTTCGATATCCACCGTCATAGCTTTCTTTGAATTGTAACGTGGCAGGTTTTACGGCGTCTTGACGCAGCGGAAACCGATGTTCCCGGCATGGCGGCGAGCCGGAACAGCGGCCGTTTCCCACATGTAGGAATCGGCCAGCGGTTCGGCGTACGAGCCGCCGCGAATGACCTTCCACAATTCGGCAGCCGTCGGCGCGGGAACCATGACTCTTGCCAGGTTGCTAATTCCGTTGGGTGTGGGAGTGCCGATTTCATCCACCCACTCCCAGACGTTGCCCACCATATTGACGGCGCCGTACGGGCTGGCACCGTCGGGATCGCTGCCGACTTGCATCACTCCATTTTTGTTGCTCACGTTAGCCGGGGGCGGCGATCCTGGTTCATTGCCCCATGGGTACAGGCGGCCATCGGTTCCGCGGGCCGCCTTTTCCCACTCTTGCGTGGTCGGCAAACGTTTCCCCGCCCATTTGGCGAATTCTTGCGCGTCCAAAAAGGCGACACCAACGATGGGGTCCATCGGCCGTTCTTTCGCTGCTTCGGCGGGCATGGGCCGGTTTTTATCCTTGCAGAACTCGGCATAGGCTTGATTAGTGACTTCGGTTTCGTCGACATAGAAATCCGGCAGCGTCACGCTCTGCTTGTCCTTACCGAAGAGGAACGGCCCGGCCGCTACCAGCATCATCTTGCCCGTGGGCGTATCGATCGCGGGTTTCAGCTCGACTTTCGGCGGAGCCTCGGTTTTCGGGGGCGCGACGGTCACGACAGCCGGTGCACGCGTCGCGCGAACTGCGAAATACACACCGGCCAACACCACCACCATTGCCGCGACCGCCGCGGGAATCAACCAAGGCTTGCGCGCAGGAGGCGTGGGAGCGGGCTGGGGTGCGGACTTGAGAGGACGTGTGGGAGCTTCCCAATCGTGGATAATGCTGCGGATGCGCGCACACACCTCGCCAAAGCCTTGGGGCCGCTTGGCCGGGTCCTTTTCCGTGCACCGCGTGACGAGATCGATGATCGGGTCAGAGATGCCGGCTTGCCGCATGGGCTCGATGTTCAGCGGCTCCTGGAGGATCTGATAGAAGATGCGCTCCACGGTGTCACCGGCGATGGGCCGCGTGCCGGTCATCAACTCGAACAGGAGCACGCCAAACGAATAGACATCCACCTGCGGGGTAATGTTCCGGCCCAGCACCTGCTCGGGGGCCATGTAATACGGGGTTCCCATCACTACGCCGGTAGTGGTGCGCGTGGAATCCTGCGCTTTCGAAATACCGAAATCCATCAGCTTGATGGCGCCGGCGGTTGTGACGTGGACGTTGTCAGGCTTGATGTCGCGATGAATAATGTTCTGCGCGTGGATGTGCTCGAGGGCGCGGGCGATATCGAGCGCGATGCGCAGCTTGTTGCGGATGTCGCCTGTGGAACCGTTCTTGATGGCGTGCCGCAGATCCTCACCCTTGAGGAACTCCATCACCATGAATGGACGGCCTTCGGCATCTTCGCCGAAATCGTAAATGCTGATGATGTTGTCGTGCGCGATGTTGCCGGCCAGGCGCGCTTCCTGCAAAAAGCGCGACTTGATTTCGTCGTTGGCGCAGCCTTCTTCGGTGAGGATCTTGACCGCCACGGTCCGGCCGATCACGGTATCGAGCGCGCGATAGACACGGGCCATACCGCCGCCCAGGAACTCCTGGAGCTCGTATTTACCGATGCGCGCCGGGAGTTGCATGAGCGCTCAGCGCGCGACCTCGGCAACGCATGCCAGGCCCGAAAGGTAGTTGCGCTGGAAAACGGGCGGCGCTCCGTTCATATCGAGCTCAAACGTGATGGAACCAGTGACACGGCCCGTGCGCCCGACCTTCTGCTTCCATTCGAGCGTGTTGGTCGCGCCCGTCTGGCGCCAATTCTCGGTGTCATCGAAGAAAATGAATACCGCCCATAGGCCCTGATAGGCGCTGGTAGGCGAACTGATTTCTCCGTCCTTGGTTTTGGCGGTGAGCTTTACTTCATGGGTACCGCCCGGCCAACTGAATTTGCGGAACGTGGGCGCGCCACCGGGGAAAACGAACGACTGTCCTTCGATGCTCAAATCCAACGACTGCACGTTCGGCGACGCCGGGCGGAGCGAAAACTCCAGGTGCGGGTCGGGCGAGCCGTGGTAGAGCGCATCGGAGAAGTTGGCAGCACGCTCGAAGAAGCTGACGAAGCGAGGTGAAATGTTGATGCCAGGAGCCGCGGCGGGAACAAAGTGCGAGCCCTGGCGCGGCAAAACATTCTTCAAGCTGGCGTCATAGAACTTCCACAACTCGCCATCCTTGGGTTTGAAGATGGCGTTCACTTCAGCCAGCTCGGCCATCGTGGTTTGGTCGGGATTAAAAGGGTACTTGCGCATCAACGCCTGATACTGACTGCAGAAAGACTTGCCGGCGCCATTCAGAGCCTCGCCGCCTGCGCGCTTGAGCACCGGATCCACATTGGTGATGGGGGCTTCGAGCAACTGGCGCACGGCGGCGAGTTCCGCGTCGTTGCCAAATGTCAAAGCCACCTCGCTGACCTTTGCCTTGGCCGCCTGCTCCTGCGGTGTAATCTGCGCAGCCGCGGCGTCGTTGGGTGGCTGGCTGGCGAAAGGATCGATGGCGTTCTGTAGTCCAACAAGACCCGACATGTAGGGCTGATTGGTCGCGCCCGCGAGTACGTCTCCCGGGGGCGGAACTAACGCCTGTGAGGCATGGAACATATTGTCCACGTCGGGCACGCCTACCGCGGTGTTTTTCGAAACGAGCGAGAACAATTGCAACAGCGGTGATTGCGGCCCGGAGAGCAGCCGGAGCTTATTGTTCGCATCGCTCAAGCTGGCGTAGCGGACGACGGAACCATTCCTGATGAATTCGCGCCACTGCTGGATGTAATCGTTCTGATATCGCTTGCGCAACTGGTCGACCGCCGCGGCATCGAGGCCGGTTGTGCCCTGGTCGCCCATCACCCAGCGCTCCCCGCTGAAGAAGCGCGTGGGATCCCGGAATGCGTTCTGCATGAATGTCCATCCGGGCTTGGTGAAGGCGCCTGCTACGATCTTTCGATCGACGACGGCCTGCGCCGCGGCCGGAAATACCTGGTGAAAGCTGACCGGATGGCTGACTTTTTCGGCTTCCGCCAGCATGTATTGATAAACGGAATCCTGCCCGCCGAAACGATTTAGATAGGCGCGGGTGCGCTCCACGGCCAACGTGTCGTTCTCCGACGAGAACGGATTCGCCGCTTTCAATTCTTCGGAATAGAAATCGAACTGCTTCTGCGCAAGCGCCATGCGGTCCGGATCAATATTGCGCCCCGCCGACCAACGGTCGAGCAGCGTGGGAGACAGAAACAACTGCGTGCTTTTGTCGTGATTCGAGGTGGTGATCAGATAGGCCTTGAGCGTTTGATAGGTGGGCGAGTAGGCTGGCCCGGGCGTGGGTGGAAGCTGCTGCAGCGTGCTCAGCAGCGTGGCTTGCACCTGTCCCAAGAGCAGATCGTGAAAGCGCTTGAAGTAGACGCGCTTCACCTCGGGATAAAGTTCGGTCCCGCTGTATAGCCCCCAGCGCAGGCTCCATGGCGCGCCATTGCGCTCATAACCGGTGAGGACGGCGAGCTTTTGCCGGAGCGTTTCGAGCTTCTGCAAGGAATCGACCGGAGCGACATTCGTGCCGGTAACCTCGATCGCAGGAATCCCCGCCGCGGCCTGCAACGCTTCGGACTCGAGCTCCTTGTTTTTCGAGTAGGAGACGGTGAAGCAAATGGCGAGGATCAGACATAAACCCGCCGCACAGGCCAGTAGTACGCGCCGCAGGGTGTTGGCCTGGACCGTAGCGCCGCTCGCGCCCATCGCGACCTTGTCCTCGAGCACCACGCCGCTGAGCAGGTGCGGAATGAAACACCACTGCGGGACTCGCTTCGATCCGCGTGATGGAGCCGCCATCGGCGCTTGTGCCGGCTGTTGCATCTGCCCCATGCGGAAGAAGCCGGTGGCCTCACGTGAGGCTTCGAACGCCTGCCGCTCTTGCGGCTGCGGCGCGACAACCGCGGGCGCAACCTCGTTGACGAAAATGGGGCGGACGCCAGAGAAGTAAAAGCCGCGCAGAAAAGGTCCCGTGGTGAGTTGGCTGGGGCGCGCCAGATCAACCAGAAACTGGACAATCGGGCCGCGCAACTTGCGGAACTCGCGGGGAAACTCGTAGATACCGGCGAGGTTGGCGCCGTCATGCTCGCGCGCAAGAAACTCCGGCCGCTTGTCGCAGAGCCAATAATAAAGATCGTTGAACGCCGCGGTGAGGCGCTGCGCTTCCTGCTCGGCGTAGACTCCGGAGCTGCGTTGCGCGAGCGGCAGCGTCGCCCCCAACACCTGCACGGCCTCATCATTGCTCAGGTTGCGCACGTACTCGTTGAAGAACGGCAGGCGGTCGGTGCGGGTGAACAAAACGTAGACGGGGAGATTGATGCCGAGTGTCTGCGAGACGCCCGACAGCCGGGCGTGCAGATTCCGGGAAGCCAGTGCGACGGCATCGTTCGACCCGGCACGCACAAAGGTCTCGCAATCGAAACACACGATCGCGGCGCGGGGCGCCTGCTGGCCTTTGCCGAAAGCCGCCGCGAGTTTGCCTGGACGCAGGCGGTTGATCAACCGCTGCCAGCCGGCGTTGTCCGCCATTAATCGGCCGCCGGCTTCGGCAAAAATCATGCGCCGGGCAAACCACAGGTTGGCGGACCGCGTCGGAACCACCGCGGTATCTTGAAACACCTGACCGGCAATCAACTCTGGCTCCAATCCCGAGTGGATCATGGTGCTGGTCTTGGTGCTGCCGGCTTCGCCGATCAAAAAGATCGCGGGCAGATTGCCCAGCTTCGCGCCACCGTCGATACGCGCCGCCGCCAGTTTGGCTTCGGCCGCGCGAATGAGCGCGTCGATTTCCTCGTGTGCTTGACCCGACGCTTCGCCGCCTGTCTCACCGAGCGCCTGCTTCCGCTCCTTGTGCTTGAACCAGAGAAACACGCCGGCCGCGGCGATGCCGATCACAGAGAGGCCGATTCGCCAGATCCAAAGGCCGCTTCCCACCAGGTGCAGCACGCCGCCGAGCAGCCACACCACCACCAAGTACACCAGAAGAACCAGACCGGTCACCAGGTAGATGTTCATTGTGTCCTCCTAGTGCCCCTGAATCGCCATCACGCGAAGATCGGAGATGCCGGATGCCAACGAACTCTTGAAAATCAGAAACAGTGCGAGCGCCAGCACAACGCAGGCGATGGCGGCGATCCCAAGATTTCGGGCCCATGGATCGCCTCCAGCTTTACGCGCTGCTTCTTGCGGCAGCCTCCAGGAGGGAGAAAGATCCGGCAGGCGACCGCGCACACGATAGATTTTTTCCCCGGTTGCATCCAAAATGCCGCGCAAATCACCCTTATTGCCGACGCTGTAACGGCCGGCAAACCCGAGAAGAATGCAGAGGTAATAGACCTCGAGCAGGTCGGCGAGCTCAGGCGAATCCGTCTGGCCCAATAGTTTTTGGAGGTTCTGAAAGTAGACTTCACCGGCCATGTGCGTACCGAACAGTTCTTCCTGGAGGGGCTTGCGCGGCCAATCGGCAAACAGGGGGTTTCGCGAATTCAAAATGGATTCATCCAGAAACGCCACCACTGCGAACACGGCAAGCTTGATGGTGTCGCCGTTGTAGCCTCGCTTGCGCGCCTCCTGGTCGGCTGCTTTCAGGGCTTCCCGCATATGAACGCGGAAAGAGTTGGCGTCGGAAACCGCCTGGCGGTTGGAGCGCAGCCGCACAATGGCGGTCAGGGCTTCCTGCAGAATCAATGCGAGATTTTCGGTACTGCGGGCAACTACTGGCGGTGTCATATTGCGTTCAAGACCCCGAGTTAAGATTCGAGTACGACGAGCAGCTCCAGTTCCGGATCGGGCATTTCTCCAGGAACGTAAATCCCTACCCGCCACGTCGTTACCAGGTGATCCCAGCACGGGCCGGCTTTGCTGATGCCGAAGTACTGGGTATCTACACGGGCTGAAACCGCGGGCGGCGGGACCGGTAAATGCGTCAGGGTAAAACCTGGCAGCGCGCGCTTCACCAGTTCCGGCACGAACTGCGACGAGCAGATCTTCACCAGGCGCGGCGCACCGGCGATGACGGCGGCTTCACCGGCGGGCGAGTGCATGGCAAAGATCCAGCGCGAGCGGCCAAACGCGCGTTGGTCGGAGACTTCGCCTTCCCAGAAATAATCGCGCGTGCGCTTGAGCGGAATCGACAGGCAATTGGTAGGAACGATTGTTTCCAGATGCGTGCGAATGTGCAAATCCAGCGCTTCGAAGCACTCCGCCAGGTGCTGGTGATCGTAGAGCGGCAGAGAGCGCGGGTGGGAATCGAGCGCAAACGTGCACAGCGCGCCTCCGAGACGCGCCAACTCCACGTAAAGTTCCTCCGGGTGGGCGCGCTTGGAAAAGCAGAGGTGCCGCAGCGGCGCCAGGCTCGAGTTGACCGCGTGCAACAACCAGAAGTTGGCAATCTCACGCGTCGAGAACTCGGCCAGCGATTTGTCCGCGGCCTTGCGCGTCCCCGTGATGGTGGTGCTTTTTTCCTCCAGAATTTCAATGAGCCGCCGCAACATCATCATCAAGCGTTCGCTGGCACTGATCTGGAGGACGGGCGGGATAAATCGAGGGTCGGGGATGAAATGGCCTCTGCCGTCGCGCATGATGCGCGCTACCGGCATGGCAAGCAGGTCCTCGGCGGGCTCGGTATCCAACAACAGCTTCACGTTCTTTCTTCCCAGGCGCACGGGTTTCTCGTCGCGTCCCGTATTCTCGTCGTGAAATACGCGCATTTCGGCGACGAACCGCGCACCGTTCGCGCCTTCCGAGGAGAGCGCGCAGTTTAAGCCGTCGGCTTGCCGGGGAGCAATGGCCAGCAGCACCGTCAGCGTATCCCGGGTCGGAGGGAAGAGTTCAGCAATGTTTCGAGCTTCCGGCAACGGGTCGCTTTCGGGCATGTTGAATGTCAGACCATCCGGGAAAATACCGCGTGCGCTGACGATGGAAATCGTCCCATTCTGTAACGCCTCATTATTGAGTTCCAGGCCCACCAGGCCAAACGGCTCAAACCAGAGACAGGAGGTGGCAAACTGAATGGAATCTTCGAAATAGCGGCTCTGCGCCTGGAAGTGGTGAGGCCCCAGGTGCATGCCCTCCGACCACACGACGCGAGAGAGAAATTTCACAAGTCGTTACTGTAGCATAGACACCACGCGACGACACTCCTCAACATTACTAACCGCGGTTAGCAGCCAATCCAGCGTTGTTTGGGTAACATTTGGCAGCGTTGGACAACGCGCGCGCGGGGATGACATCATAGCCTAGAGGACGGCTTTATGAATCCCGAGAACGAGCACCTGGATCCCCAGGAACGCGAGAGACTCGAACGGGCGGGCCGGTGGAAAGTACCTGCCGGGCCCCCCGGCCAGGCGGACCTTCCCACCATGCCGCTCAACCGGCCGAATCCTCAACCTGCGGGGGCTTCGCAGGAACCCGGCGATTTCACGCGCCAATTCCAGGCGCCGGTTTCACCTGCGGCGACTATGCCGCCTTCGATGCCGAGCCAGAATGCAACTCCGCCCCCGGCGAAACCTTCGCAACCCGCACAGCCCGCGGCGGGCGAATTCACGCGGATGTTTCAGGCGCCGCTAGCGCCTTCGCCTTCTGCATCCAATGCGCCGCCGGCATCTCCAGCCGCTAGGCAGCCATCCCCGGTAACACCGGGGACGTCAGCGCCGGCTTCCGAGCCTGGCGCCTTCACGCGCATGTTTCAATCGCCGGTTGCCCCGACATCGGGCCAGCCACCGGTAGCTGCCGCGCCACCCACACCTCCGTCCGCACCCCAGAAGCAGGGGCCTGGATCATTCACGCAGATGTTCCAGTCGCCGCTACAACCGCCGGCAGCACCACAAGGAAAACCGCCGGCACCGCCGGCCGCGCCGCCACCTTCTTCGGAGCCGGGAGCGTTCACCCGGATGTTTCAATCCCCGGTGGCGCCTCCGTCCACACCCGCGGCGCCGATTGCGCCACCGCCTCCGGCGCAAATCGCAGGGGAGTTCACGCGCTTTTTCGAATCACCCATGCCGGAGTCACGGCCGGGCGGCGAACTCCTGAATCAGCCGCCGGCCGCACCTGCTGCGCCCGCCTATCGCGAGCCGGGAGCGTTCACCCAGATGTTCGGTACTCCGTTAGCGCCTCCGGGCGGCACTTCCCTTCCGCCGCAACCTGTGGCGTTGCCGCCTCCGCCGCCACCCGTAGCACCGCCGCCACCTCCGGCGGCAGCAGGTCCAGGCGAGTATACGAGGCTGTTCAGCTCGCCTTCGCCATCCGCCGTTCCCGCTCCGCCGCCGGTCGCGCCTCCCGCGCCTCCGCCGCAGGGCCCGGGCGAATACACCCAGATGTTTTCGTCACCAAGGCAACCGATGCAGGCAGCGCCGCCCGCACAGCCACCTGTTTACGGTATGCCGGCGCCTCCCGCCACTCCGGTGATTCCACCCGTTCGGGGAGTGCCCGCTACCCCAAGCGTCGCGATTCCGCCGCCTGCCTATAGCGCTCCCGCGCGTCCCGCAGCTCCCTCAGCGCCCCCGGTGTTTGGCATGCCGGCACAGGCGCCACCGGTATTACCGCGAGCACCCGTGATGCCTACGGCTCCGACACCACCGGCATTGAACCTACCGGCGACACCCGCTCCCGCACCGCCGCAACCCGCATCGAATCTGGTCCTCTATATCGGTTTGGGTGCGGCTTTCGTGATCGCCTTGTTTTTAGTGATCTTCTTTGCGATGAGAGGCTGAGTCAGCGGCTGAGGTCGCGCAAAGCCGGGCCGAGCTCGGGGAACGCAAACCGGTAGCCGGAAGTCTCCGCAGCCTTAGGCAGCACGCGCTGACTGGCGAGCAACACGCCCGCCATTTCGCCCAGCATTAACCGCAGTGCAATCGCCGGAACCGGAAACACGGCGGGGCGGTGCAACGCATGCCCCAACTCGCGCGTGAAGTCGTAGTTGCGTACCGGATTCGGCGCGGTGGCGTTCAACACCCCGCTCACCGGGTGGTCAAGCGCATAGCGAATGAGGCCAACGATGTCGGCAATATGTACCCAGGACATCCATTGGCTCCCCGGCCCGAGTTTTCCGCCGACGAACGCGCGAAACGGCGGGAGCATCTTTTCGAGCGCACCGCCTTTTCTGCCCAACGCAATGCCGATGCGCAGCTTCACAACGCGCATGCCAAGCGAATCCGCGAGATCCGCCTCCCGCTCCCACTCCTGGCAGACGTCGGCGAGAAATCCGGTAGCTACGGGCGAGGCTTCCGTCAGAACTTCATCGCCCCGGTCGCCATAAATCCCGATGGCGGATGCGCAGATCAGCACCTCAGGCCGCTGCGGCAGAGTGGAGAGCGCGGTCACCAGGTGGTGTGTCCCCATGACGCGGCTGGCACGAATTTCTTCCCTCGCTTTCCGCGTCCACCGCTGAGCTACCGGCGCACCGGCCAAATGAACAACGGCATCGGCTCCGGTTAGGCTCTCGGCCGGCGGCTCGCCCGCAAAAATATTCCATGCCGCCCGACTCAAGGCGCGCACCGAATGGCGATCGGCCGCGAGCGACTGGACCAGGTAACGCCCAATGAAACCCGTTGCGCCGGTCACCGTGATGTTCATGGCTGTTTCTCCAATCGCTCGATTTGCCCGATGTAATCCTGAATGCGCGTCTTGCGCGCCATCCCCTCTAACGACATGTAGCGCATTGTGCCAAAAATTGGGCGTTCCGGCCACGGCCGGTCATGCAGGCCGAAGCACCAGAGGATATTCGCGTACGTATTTGGATCGCGTCCGTCTAGCGCATAAAGATCGTGAATGCGAACCATCGTGTCGAACGCTTCCTGAAACCCTGGCGACCATTCGATGATCTTCTTGCCCCAGTACATGCGGTAGTAACCATGAATATGTCCTTCGACGAGCATTTGTTTTTGTGCGGCGTTCCAGAGGGCGTCGTGCGTTTGGGCGCGCGCGAACTGATCGTAGGTGTACTTATAGATTCGCCGGTCGCGTGCGTGCTTCTTCAGATTGGCGCGTGCCCAATCGGGGAGATCCTGGAGCGACGGCCGGGCGCAAAACCGAGCGAAGTTGAAGGCCAATTCGCGTCGGACGATGAGTTCCTCCAGAAACTCGTCGGCGATCATTTTATGTTTCGCGGCGTGTTTTCGAACAGCTAACGCGACTTCGAGCGAAGAGATGTGCCCGAAGTGCAAGTAGGGGCTAAGGCCGGAAGTGGCGCGTGCGCTTGGCTCGTTTTTTTCGCGCGCATAGCGCCGAAGCGAATGGCGCAGAAAATTACGGAGTTGTTTTTCCGCCGCGGCCCGCCCTCCGCGTACTGTGCGCGACGGCTCGATCGTGTGGTCGATCTCGCACGCGGCCACAAGATCGCCGATATTGTCAGCGGTCACTTCCGTATGAAACGGTGGTTTTGGCCCGTTCCACCGCTGTTTGAGCCGGATCGGATGAACCGGCGTCAGATGTTGATCCACCAGTTTCTGGATTTTCGGCCGTATGGTGTAAGCGCCGTATTCGCGTTTCTCAAAACTGCTCATCGGTACGACGCAGCTTGCATCCACCGCGAAGTAGGCGACGCCGATCCGGTCGGGCACGCGTTGGTTGTGCTCGGCTGCGATGAACACAGGGTAGTCGTCCGTGACCACTGCCGCGGCGTCTTCGGCAAGGCGGTAGAGCACATCGTTCGCATCGCAACGGCGTTTCCGCAGGTAGAACACATAGCCGATTCCCTTTGCGGCCGCTCGCTGCTCGGTCTCCGGCACACCTTCCAGCAGGAAGGTATGCAGGCGATCGTTCGCGTTCGGATACGTGCAGGTCAACCCTTCGTAGAAGAGCACCGGAAGACCAAGTTCATCCGCTAGCGCGGCCGCGTGCGCCAACGCATGGTTTGATGCCACGCGCCGGTTCATCTGCGCCCAGTAAAGCACGTACCGCGCTCCAAGCCGGATCGCGGCCTCGTTAAGCTTGCGAACACGCACGAGTAATCATGTTACAGGTTGACACGCGTCCGGGGCGAAGTGCTGGTGAGTGATTTCCGATCAGGAGACGGCGACAACCACCAGCGTGGCATCGTCCTGGGCCCGGCCGGCAGTGAAGCTGGAAACGGTTTGCAGGATGCGGTTCTTCAGTTCGTGCGCACCGCGGTCACGCAACGCCGAGATCAGCTGGGTGAGGCGTTCCTCGCCAAACTCTTCGTCCCGAGAGTTGGAAGCCTCGGTGATGCCGTCGGTGAAGAGCACCAGGCGATCGCCAGATTCAAGCTTGATCGTCGCCTGCCCGTAGGACCATTTTGGGAAAACACCGAGTACAGCGCCACCGGCATCGAGGCGAATCACTTCACCGCTTGCCCGCACCAGGATCGGCGCACAATGTCCGGCGTTGGTGTAGGTAATCTGGCGCGTGCTCGCGTCTGCCACACAATAACAGAACGTCACGAACTTTCCCGGCGCGGTATTGCGATGCACGCTTTGATTCAACCGGGCAACGAGTTCCTCTGGAGGCATCAACTCCGATGCCAAGGTGCGAACGGTCGCCTGCACGTTCGACATCAGCAGCGCGGCCGGCACGCCTTTGCCGATGACGTCCGCGATGCAGATTCCGAGGTTGCCCGCACCCAGCTCGAGCACGTCGAAATAGTCGCCTCCCAGCGTGCGTAGCGGCTGCGATGTGGTGGCGATTTCCAGGCCTGGCAATTCTGGGATGCTTCGAGGCAACAGCGCGGCGCCCATGGCCTGTGCTTCCTCACACTCCTCCCTCTCCAGGCGCAATTCCGTACGCTTGATTTGACCTTTCTCGATCTGGTTCTTGAGCGTGTGCAGCAGCCGCGCGTTTTCCCAGGGCTTGAGCACAAAATCGCCGACACCGCGCTGCATCGCCTCCACCGCGAGTTCGACAGACCCCCACGCAGTCATGGCCACAACGGGTAGCGTCTTATCGATGTCCTGGATACGCGCCAGTAGATCGAGACCTTCCTGGCCGGACGTAGTGTCGCGCGTGTAGTTGAGGTCCATCAGCAGCACATCATACGGCCCGGACTTGAGTTTATCGAGCACCCCCGCCGGTGAGTTTACCGCTTCGATTTGATAGCCCTCGTTCTTCAACAAAAGCCGTAAGGCCTCCAACACATCGGGCTGATCGTCGGCAATCAGCGTTCTTAGCGTGCTCGTCATACTCGTAGTTACGCACGAGCAGGGCCAACAGCCGTAATGCGTAAGTTACTGAAAAACCGAACCGTGCAGAGCTCGGAAGCGGCCGGCCACGTCCACTTCCGAGATGGCAATTCCCAGAAGCGAACAGCCCTTATTGCTCGCGTAATGCCTGCATCGGATCAATCCGCGTGGCTCGGCGTGCGGGCACGTACACAGCAGCCATTGCGACCGCCATCAGGAAAAGGGCGGCTCCAATGTAAGTCAAAGGGTCGGCCGCGGTGACGCTATATAGAAGTGTCGACATGACGCGCGTGACGGCGAAGGCGAGGAGAACTCCTGCCGCCAGCCCCGGTGCAACCAATCCCAGACTCTCTTTGAGAAGCAACCCGACCACTTCGCGATACTGCGCGCCGAGCGCCATGCGGAGGCCTAACTCCCGCGTTCGTGTGGCAATGGAATAAGAGACAACGCCGGAAATCCCAATAGCAGCGAGGGCGATCGCCAGCACTGCGAAGCCGCCCACGAGTAACATGGCGAATCGCCTTTGCGCCAGCGATGCGCCGACCACCTGCTGCATGGAGCGAACCTCGCCGACTACCAGTTCACGATTCGTCGACATTGCCGCCTGTCTGACCGCAGACGCCAGACTGCTCGGATCGCTCAGGGTGCGCACCACCATAGTCATGCTCGGCGAAACAGCTACGCCGTAAAAGGTCGCTTCCGGTTCGATATCGAGCGACCAATCGCGCGTATTGCCGACCACACCGACGATATCGACGGCAGACGGATTCGGCGTCATCACGCTTAACAGAATCTGTTTGCCAACCGGGTCCTGGCCGCGGAAGAATCGTTCGGCAATCGCCTGGTTGATCACCACTACGGGCTTATTGCTGTCGCTGGCAGTCAGGTAGCGGCCACTCTTCAGCGGAATACCCATGGTGCGCAGATAATCCTCGCTGACCCAGCGATTCAGCGCCACCGGAAAATGGCCCGGTTCGAAGGCGCGGCCCACAATTCCGAAGCGCGTGGCGAAGCGGCTGTGCTCCGTGCGGTCGAGCGCCATAGGCACCGTGTTGGCCGCGGCAACATCAACCACGCCTGGCAAGGCCCGAACCGCTGGAAAAAGTGTCCCCCGAAAAAACTGCTCCGCCTTTGGCCAATCGTAGGTGCCGCTTGGCAAGTGAACCTGCATGGTGATCACGTGATCGGCTCGAAAACCCGGAGGCACATTGAGAAGGGCTGCGAAGCTCCGTACCAGCAGTCCCGCGCCAACCAAAACGGCCAGAGAAAGCGCCACTTCCGCCATCACCAGCATGCCGCCAATCCGGCCCCGCCCAAGCGAAAACGAAACGCCGCCCGTCTGCTTTAACGCTTCGCCGAGATCGACGCGCGCGCTGCGAATCGCGAGCGGCAGACCGAACAGGACCCCGCAAAGCGCGGACACGGCGAGGGCAAACAGGAACACACCTCCATCGACGGAAACCTCCGCGAATCGCGGAATCTCCGCAGATGCAAGCGACGCCAGGGCCGGCGTCAGATACAAGGCCAGCACGAGGCCGAGAGCGCCGCCGAGAATCGCGATTGAGACGCTCTCCACCAGAAACAGGCGGATCAATTGCGAGCGTTGCGCGCCGATCGCGGCACGAATGGCCGCCTCGCGCTTGCGAGACGTTCCGTGCGCCAATAGCAGATGCGCCACGTTGACGCAGGCGATCAGCAGGATCAAGCCCACCGCAACCCAAACAATCAAAAGCGCCGGCCTTGCGCTTCCTGACACCTCGTCGGCCAAAGCAATGACCGCTGCCCCCACGATCTTGTTCGTGGCGGGATGAGCTTCCGACTCCCGTTGCGCGAGCGCCTGCATCTCTGTTTGGGCGCTTTCCACGGTAGCCCCCGGCCGCAAATGCGCCACTACTTCAAGCGGATGGAATTGCCGGTTCGTCTGCAACTGCGGCTCGAGCAGCGAGAACGGCAGCCAGATATCGGCCCAGGCCGGGAACGCGTTGCGCTGCGGCACGATACCCACCACCGTAAACGTTTCGGTCTCGAGGCGAATGGGCTTGCCGACAATAGAGTGATCCGCTCCGAACTTCCGACGCCACAACGCCTCGCTGAGGAGCGCGACGCGTTGGCTCCCTTTTTCCTCTGACGGCAAAATGCCGCGCCCGGCCAGCGGAGTGACGCCCAGCATCGGAAGCAGATTGGGTGTCACCATGGTCCCTTGGATCTGTTCGGGCTCGCCATAGCCGACGAGCGAGATCTTGTTCATCGCTTGGAGTGTGTAAGCAGCCATCTGGTCAAAGCTATGGCTCGATGAGCGCCATTCGTCAAAATCCAGCGCGGTGACCTGCAATTGCGGGATGGCCGGATGCGTCTGCCATAGCATGACCAGGTGCCCGGGGTCGCGAAAAGGCAGCGGGCGCAGGAGCACACCTCGGATGACACTGAAAACCGCGCTATTCGCCCCGACGCCGAGCGCAATGGTAAGAACAGCCGCCAGAGCAAACCCGCGGTTCCGGCCAAGCGTGCGCAGGGCACATCGGAGTTCATGCATTCTCTCAGTCTACGCGACCATCCGACTCAACGGGCGGCAATCGGCCCGGCAGTGCTATGCTCAACCCAATGTCGGCTCCTCCGAGGATTGTGCAACCTCGGCACTACGAAACTTTTCGGTGCATTGGTGCAGACTGCGAAGACACCTGCTGTGATGGCTGGGGTGTCAACATAGATCGTGCGACCTATGATAAGTACAAAGAGAACCCCGAACTCAGTCCATCAGTAAGCGAACTCGTTGTCATTAACTCTCAGTATGCAAGCGATGACGAATATGCCAGTTTCAAGCTCTCTGAAACTCATTGTCCTTACCTCTCACAAGGCCTCTGTTCGATCCAGAGCAGGCACGGAGAGGACTTTCTATCGGATGTTTGTGCGACCTATCCGCGGATCATGAACCGAGTTGGCGATGCCATGGAGCGAAGCTTGGACTTATCCTGTCCGGAGGTGGCGCGCATCGCGCTGTTGGACCCGCATCCAATGGAATTGCTTCCGGCTGCTGGCCCGGTCGCCGGTTTTCGTATGGGCCCGTCGCGGGTACCCGGAATACCAAATGCGAGTTATGAAGGCAAGACATACCCACATTTTTTCGCGGTTAGAGATCTAATTGTAGTTATCCTGCGAGAGCGAACTTATCCTCTTTGGAAGCGCCTGGTTATTATCGGTCACCTTTGCGATAAGTTAAGTGAAATGGCAGGCCTGCAAAACGACCGTGACATACCTGCTTTACTGCACGGCTACCTGCATGCCGTAAGAGACAAACAATTCGACGAACTCCTGAGTAAGTTCCGGGTTCAGCCTAGCGCTCAGATTGTAACTATTCTGGAACTTGTCGTCAACCGGATCACTTCCGACTTCACGGGACGTCGGTTTCTGGACTGTTATCAGGATTTTATGCAGGGCCTGCAATGGACTCCGGAGTCTAATTTACAAGATATAATCAGACGTTACACGGATGCATGGGCTAGTTACTATGTCCCGTTTTTCGACCAGAACCAATCCCTGATGGAACAGTACTTCGCGGCCTATGTTTACGGAAATCTGGTTCCGCTTGGCCGCTTAGAAATGAATCGGAGGTCCGGCTTACATGGAGCCGCCAATTCTATCTCTATTCAGTGCATGTTAATGATGACTTACTATGCCATTATCCGCACGGTACTGATCGGTATGGCCGGCCACCACCGGTCCGCATTCGGGATGGATCATGTTATCAAAGCGATCCAATCCAGCACCAAGGCTTTCCAACACAATACCCTGTTTCCTGCGAGTGCAATTGAGATCCTAACTCGCAACGGCTTGAAGAGCGGGGCCTCTATGGCCGTGCTGGTGCAGGATCTGAATCCCGTATAAGTCTGTTTCCTGCGTGGCATGATATTATTTCGATCCATGACCTCAGGCTGGAAACACTGGTGCGCCTTCATTATTGCCATGCTTGTTGACGTGACCTCTAATGCGCAAGACCGGACGCAGGCGCGCTCGATGGTGATTTCGCGCCACGGAATTGTCGCGACCAGCCAGACGCTTGCATCTCAGGCGGGCGCACAGGTTCTTGCCCGCGGCGGGT
>Ga0335071_10001321_pt1 | contig 26631 bp, 21 predicted proteins | sample Lox_Sample_15_FD_206724 | JGI IMG/M metagenome (GOLD analysis project Ga0335071, IMG submission 206724) | Soil microbial communities from Loxahatchee National Wildlife Refuge, Florida, United States - Lox_Sample_1.5 | ecosystem: Environmental > Terrestrial > Soil > Wetlands | place: USA...
GCACAATGGCAAACGTTAAGAACCGCCATCCTCATACGACGAAATCTCGATCAGGCTGCCGTCGGGGTCGCGGCAATAGACCGAGCGCAGCGTGCCGCGGGCGCCCTGTTTGGCGACCGGGCCCTCTTCGATCGTGAACCCGAGCGTGACGAGATGCGCGACCACCTCGTCCGGTGTGCTGGAGGTGAGAAAGCAGAGGTCGTCGCTGCCGGCGGTTTCATGATCGGCGGTGAACCAGTCCTCCTTGTCAGCGTCTTTTGGCCGCACGTTGATCTTCTGGTTGCCGAAGACCAGCGAGGTCCGCGGCGTCTTGCCCTGTCCAGGGTCGAACACCCTGACCTCCATGCCCAAAACCCTTTGGTACCATTGCGCACTGCGCGCCACGTCGGCGACATTGATGACGAGATGGTCGAGTGCATGAACTTTGACCGGCATGGATGATCCCTGTCGTTCCAAGACTTATTGTCTCAGGGCATGGGTCACGTGCGCCGACCATGCCTTTCCGCCCCGCAGTTTGCTTGTTACAACGCCGAACCGCCAGCAATTTCAAGAAACAGGGACATCGGGAGACACCGGACATGATTTCACGCCGTGCCGCGCTGGGAATGGCAGCAACCAGCTTCTCCTTTCTCTTGGCGCCGCGGTCGGCGGCGGCGGCCGACTATCCGACCCGGCCGGTGCGCTTCATCGTTGGCTATCCGCCGGGCGGTGCGACCGACATTCTGGCCCGGCTGATCGGGCAGCGGCTGTCGGAAAGGCTCGGTCAGCAATTCGTCGTCGAGAACAAGCCGGGCGCGGGCAACAACATCGGCACCGAGACCGTCGTCAAGGCCGATCCGGACGGCTACACGGTGCTGCTGGTCAATCCCGCCAACTACATCAACACCTCGCTGTATACCAATCTGCGGTTCAACTTCGTGCGCGACATCGCGCCCATCGCCTCCTTCAACCGCGTGCCCAATGTCATGACGGTGAACAAGGACGTTCCGGCCAAGAATGTCGCCGAGTTCATCGCCTATGTGAAGGCCAATCCCGGCAAGGTGAACATGGCCTCGTCCGGCAACGGCACGTCGGTGCATCTGTCCGGCGAGATGTTCATGGCGATGACGGACGCGAAAATGCAGCACGTGCCCTATCGCGGCGCGGCGCCGGCGATTACCGACTTGCTGGCGGGCCAGGTGCAGGTGATTTTCGACAACATGCCCTCGATCATCCAGCACATCCGCGCCGGTTCCCTGCGCGCGCTGGGCGTCACGACGGCGGAACGTTCACCGCAACTGCCGGACGTGCAGGCGATTGCCGAGACGGTTCCCGGCTATGAGGCGAGCGCGTTGTTCGGCATCGGCGCGCCGAAAGATACGCCGAAGGAGATCATCGACAAGCTGAACAAGGAGATCAATGCAATCTTGGCGGAGGGCGAGATGCACAAACGCCTGGTCGAACTCGGCGGCGAGCCCTTGATTCAATCGCCGGAAGCTTTTGGCGACATGGTCAAGGCCGAGACCGAGAAATGGAAGAAGGTGGTGGAATTTGCCGGCCTGAAGGTTGAATAAAGTTAAGGGACCGCGCGCGTTGAATCTGGTATCGTTGCGAGTGTCCCGGTTTATGACATTCATGTCATTTTGCCGCGGGCTTGCTCACGAAGGCCAGACCCGAACAGCACTGGCAAGATTTTGAACCTGATGTGGCGTGGATCCGACGTTCGCAAAGGCAAGGCGTGGATGGGCTGTCGCGAATGTGAGATTCCTCACATCAGGTCTGGAATTGGCGCGCTCTAATTCGAGCGATTGACGCCTTCAAATAGAGAAAGGAAAAAGATCATGCGCAAACTGGTGACGGCCATCCTGGTGTTATCGGCAACGGCCATGACGACGGTCGCCGCAGACGCGCGCCACTACCGTTCGCCGCTGGCCGACTATTACTTTGGCGACCACGTCTATCCCTGGTGTGCGCAGGGCCGCGGTGTCGGCTACCCCGGCGATTGCAACTATGCGACCTATAGCCAGTGCGAGGCCTCGGCCTCCGGCCGCGGCCTCTATTGCAACGTCAATCCCGTCGTGGCGTTCGCGCGCGTCCGGCAGGGGCTGCCGGCCTCTCCGCCGGTCGACCGTTACGGTGCCTACTAAGGCCCAAGCCGCGGTCAGCTGCCCGGCCTGAGGCGGGGCGGCACGGTCGCGGGACCTCATGGTTTGAGAAGAGCTGTCGTGGGCGGGGGGGGGGGCGCCCGGGGGGCGGCAACTCTTTTTTTGTCTTGCGCGGTGGGGGGGGGGGTGTCCCCCCCCCACGACAGTTTTTAGCGCGGTGCGTCATCTGCCGCCGCGCTATCGCTTCGGGCTCTCGGCCTGTTCGGTCGCGGTGCAGGAAATCAGCATCGTGTAGGCCCGCGCGGCGCCGGCGATCTCCGCCGTCTTCAGTTCGCCTTTGCCGGCGGCGGTCTCGTAGGGCACGACGCTGTTGTCGAGAAAGTCCCGGATCGCGCCGGTCTTGATCGCGAAATTGATGTTTTCCGGAATGTTGCCGGTGGCGCGGACGAATCGCATCGCATCGATCTTGGCGGCGACCATGCCCACGATCAGGCCATTGCTGTCGAGCAGCGGACCGCCGCTGTTGCCCGGCTGCACGGCCGCGCTGATCTGCAGGAAACGGCTGTCGTTCAACAGGCCGCTGAGCGAGCTCACGATGCCGGTGGTCACCGTGAAGTCGGAGGTCAGCAGGCCATGATACGGAAAGCCGATCGCAACCACCGAATCACCCGATCGAATCGTCCTGTCGCGAATCCTGGCAAAATCCCTGAACGAGGCGGACGCCGGTGCCTGCAGCAGCGCGAGATCGTTGGATTCGTCGCTCGAAACGGTGCGCAACGTCATCACGGGCTCGCCGGTGAGGTTGCCTCTGACGTCGCCGCTGCAACCGGCGATCACATGATGATTGGTCACGATGTGTCCGCTCGGGCTGATCACGAACCCGGTGCCGGTCTTGCTCACCGCCCTGGATGATTTGCTCGCGCCCGGCGCGTCGGCTGGCGAGGCGGATTTGGCGGCGACGGCCTTGGGCGCCGTGAAATCGCCGGCCTTCTCGATTCCCTCGAGCTTGACCTTCGCGACGCAGTTGGCGATCGCGGCCAGCAACGGCCCGGTCGAGGTCAGGTTGAATTGATAGGGCGTGCCGCCGGCGACCGCGACCATCAGGCTCGCCTTCTGGAAGGTGCGCGCGACGTTCGGCGGCAGGATCGCGGACACCATGACCGACGAGTTGGCGGTCGCAAACAGCCTGGCCTGCGACTGGCCGTCGAAGGTGACGTCGATCGGCAGCGCGTCCCCCTTGCTGTAGCTGAAGCGCTGGCTGGCAAACCCGAGCAGCCAGGAGCCGGTCGTGGTCTGGCTGACGATCAGCGAGACGCCGCTCTCATAGTCGGTGCCGGCGGCGCAATGTGAAAACGCGCCGTTGGCGTCGTTGGTGTAGGCGCCTCCCATCCAGCTGCCGACACGGATCATGCCGTAGGGACCGGCCGCGCCGGCGACGGTCGTGATCGCAAACTGAACGACACACGCGACGAGAAACGCCCTGATCATCCGAGCCCCCCAGCAGCACCCGGCTTATTGTACCGGTGGAGCGGCGGAGAAAGCAACCTTGAGTGGTCGCCGCGGGGCGTGGTCCGCCCGGCGGTTCAGTGCCGAGCGCCGGGGACTGTTTACCTTTCGCCGCGGGCAGGCTTGCCTTTGCTTTGCGGTCCCGTATACTTTGTATCGCAAAGTCGGAGATTCGAAAACGATGCGCGATCTCGACAAGGCCTTGGCCGATATCATCCAAATCCGCAGCCAGCTGGCGGCCGGAACCGCATTTCGCGGCTATGGGCCGGCCGCGATGGCGGCGACCGGGGGCGTCGCGCTCCTGACCGCAATCCTGCAATATCTCTGGCTCGACGATCCCTCTGGCCATCCGCTGACCTTTTTCTGCGGCTGGGCGGCCGCGGCGCTGCTTTCGGCCCTGATGATCTGGGTCGAGATGCAGGCCCGCTCGCGCCGGCACCATTCGGGTCTCGCCGACGCCATGATCCACCAGGCGGTGGAGCAGTCGTTGCCCGCGGGCGTGGCCGGCATCCTGCTTGCGGTGATGCTCGGCAAGTTCGCGCCGGAAACCCTGTGGATCCTGCCCGGCCTCTGGCAGATCCTGGTGTCGCTCGGCGTGTTCGCATCGGTGCGTTCGCTGCCGCGCACGATCGCACTCGGCGGCGCGTTCTATTTTCTGTCGGGGTTTGCCGTGCTCATCCTGGCAAGCCGCAGCCATACCCTGTCGCCCTGGACCATGGGCCTGCCATTTGCGTTCGGCCAGTCGCTGATGGCCACGATCCTGTATTTTGCGTCCGGAGATGACGATGCCGAAACCTGACAGCGCGCCGTTCTCTTATGACGGCCTCGACCGCGTGATTCATGAGAAGGCGCGGCTCGGCCTCCTGACGTCATTGATGGGGCATCCCAAGGGGCTGGCCTTCGCCGACCTCAAGCAATTGTGCGGACTGACCGACGGCAATCTCAGCCGCCATCTGCAGGTGCTGCAGGAGGCCGGTCTCGTCGAGGTCACCAAGGGGTACGAGGGCAATCGTCCGCACACCACCTGTCGCCTCACCAAGGCGGGGCGTCGCCGCTTTCTGGACTATCTCGCGGTCCTCGAGCGGCTGGTCCGCGATGCGGCGAAGGCGGCCGGCAAGGAGCCTTCGACGCTGTCGCGCCTCGGCATTCTGCCGACCTGAACCGTACCATCCTTCATTGTCTTGCCCAGGAGCTTTGCAATGCAAAGTAGTCTCTCTCCCAAACCATCCGCCGGCCAGGGGGATAAGCTGCATGTCGGCATCATCATGGATGGCAACGGGCGATGGGCGACCCGGCGCGGGCTCTCGCGCGTGCGCGGGCACGAAGCCGGCGTCGAGGCGATCCGCCGCATCGTCGAGGCGGCACCCAAGCAGGGCATCGGAACGCTGACGCTCTATGCCTTCTCGGTCGACAATTGGCGCCGTCCCAAGGCCGAGGTCGCCGCACTGATGGCGCTGCTGCGCTTCTATCTCGCGAGCGAGGTGGAAGCCCTGGTGCGCAACGGCGTCCGCCTCACCGTGATCGGGCGCCGCGACCGTCTGCCCCAGGGCATTGCGGCCGCGATCGGCCGGGCGGAAGCTGCGACAGCGCAGGGCGCGACACTGCATTTGCGGATTGCGGTCGACTATTCGGCGCGCGATGCGATCCTGAGCGCAGCGGCCCGCGCACACAGCCTGGGCGAACTCACGCGCGAGAACTTTTCCGACCTCGTCACCGGCGAGGCCGGCCTGCGCGACGTCGATCTGATCATCCGCACCTCGGGCGAGAAGCGGCTGTCCGACTTCCTGCTGTGGGAGGGCGCCTATGCCGAGCTGCATTTCACCGATCGGATGTGGCCCGAATTCGATGCCGACGATCTGGCTGACGCGCTCTCATCGTTCTCGCGCCGCGAGCGCCGCTTCGGCGGCTTGCAGTCGCTTTCGCTGGAGCCCGCCGAGAGCGCGTGACGCCGCAGATCGCAGGCCGTCCATGGGTGCTACCGAGGCGGAGATCGACTCAACCCATGGTCGCGGTTGTGAAAAATGCAGGCTGAAACCACGGGTTCGCACAGCAATACAGGACTTTTGCATGCTGTCGTGCAGACGGGGATAGACTTGAATTTGAGCGACTGTTACAACGCGTCGCTTGCAGCAGCATAGTAGTTCGACGCGTTATTCTTGAATCAGCCACGCAACCGGCGTGGCGTCTTGATAGTGGTATGATTTTCCGGCGCTTGAACGGTCCCGATGCCGAAAGTCGACATGACCGGGAGTCGTGATACTTTCTCCTTCCGCGTGGTGATCTACGCGGTATGTTTTTTTGTTGCCTACAAGCTGCTTTTCCAGCTGAGCTATGTCGAGCACCTTTCGAAGCTCTGGCTCCTGGCAGCCGCGCTGATCTTGTTTCACGCCATCGCCTGGCTCTGGTACGTCGGAGCCGGCGTCTTCGCGCGCGGACACCGGAGGCTGGCGAGCCTGGTCTGCGCGGCCACGCTGGTGGCCGCCCTGCAGTGGTGTTCCCCTGACGGGATGAGGATCCACTTCTGGTTGCACAGGGACGAATATGTCGCGCGAATCGCCGCAATGTCGCCGTCGCGCGGCAAGCCGGTTTCGATGGTGCTGTACTCCTATGGCGACGACGTCCCCGCGACGCCCAGCGGCGCATCCTGCACGACCGAAATCGTCTATGACGACAGCAAGAATATCAGCCAGATCTCCCGGTCGGCGCGCGGCCGCGCCACGGTGGAAAAAATCGACGACGACTTCTATCTCCGCTATCTGCCCTGCGAGTGAGGCCCGCTCCCGTCGGCCGGCTCACGTTATCGGCGCCGGATTGAACAGCGCGAGCGAGTTGTGCAGCCGCCATTTCTCGGTCCAGGTCTGCCGTCCGCTCGCCACCTCCAGCATGGTGCGAAACAGCTGCCATCCGGTTTCCTCGATGGTCGCCTCGCCGGAGGCAATGCCGCCGGTGTCGACGTCCATCAGATCGTGCCAGCGCCGAGCGAGCTCGCTGCGGGTCGCGACCTTGATCACCGGCACGGCCGCCAGCCCATAGGGCGTGCCGCGTCCGGTCGTGAACACGTGCAGCGTCATGCCGGCGGCGAGCTGCAGCGTGCCGCAGACGAAATCGCTGGCCGGCGTCGCCGCATAGAGCAGCCCCCTGGTCTTCGCGCGCTCGCCGGGACGCACCACGCCGGAAATCTGCGCGCTGCCTGATTTCACGATCGAGCCCATCGCCTTCTCGACGATGTTCGAAAGCCCGCCCTTCTTGTTGCCGGGCGTGGTGTTGGCGCTGCGGTCGACCCGGCCGCGCTCCAGGTAATTGTCGTACCAGCCGAGCTCGGCGATCAGTTCGCGCGCGACATCCTCGTTGGCGGCGCGCGCGGTGAGCTGCGCGATGCCGTCGCGCACCTCGGTATTTTCCGAGAACATCACGGTCGCGCCGGCGCGCACCAGAAGGTCGGCGGCAAAGCCGAGCGCCGGATTCGCGGTGACGCCGGAAAATGCGTCGCTGCCGCCGCACTGCATGCCGATCACGAGATCAGAGGCCGGGCAGGTTTGCCGGCGGCGCTTGTCGAGCCGTGCGAGGTGCTGCTCGGCGGTCTGCATGATCGAGGCGATCATCGCCTCGAAGCCAACATGCGAATTGTCCTGCAGGGTCACGAGATCATAGTCGCGTGCGCCGGTCGCGGCGCGCGACGGATAGGCGCCCCTGGGCAGCAGGCGCTCGGGCTGCAGCTTTTCGCAGCCGAGGCTCACCACCATGGTGGTGCCGCCAAAGTTCGGATTGAGGCTGATGTTGCGCAAGGTGCGGATCGGGATTTCCGCGTCCGGCGCGTCGATCGCGACGCCGCAGCCATAGATGTGCTCGAGCGCAACGATATCGTCGACATTGCGGTAGCGCGGCAAGAGTTCGTCGCGGATACGCTTGACGGCATGCTCCACCACGCCGGAGACGCATTGCACGGTCGTGGTGATGGCCAGGAGATTGCGCGTGCCGACCGAGCCGTCGTCGTTGCGAAAGCCCTCAAAACTGTAGCCGTCGAGCGCGCCACCGAGCGGTGACTTTCGCGTCGCCAGCGGCAGGCCCTCGAGCGAGGGCGGCGCCGGCATCTCGAGGCGCTGCTCATTGACCCATGCGCCCGCGGGCAGATCCTCGGCGGCATAGCCGATCACGACGTCATAGCGGCGGACCGGCGTGCCCTTGGGCAGATCGACGAGGGCCACCTTGTGCCCCTGCGGAACGCGCTCGCGGAGCGTCACCCCGCCAGGCGCGACCGCGCCCGCAGGCAGGCCAAAATCGTTCGCCACAATCGCCACATTGTCGTTCGCATTCATGCTGATGAGGCGAGGCGTCTCAGTCGCGATATCGACCTTTGCGGGTTGCTCGAGCTGCACGGCGTCCTCTCTCATCGGTTCGTTCAACCGGTTTGGCCCGGCGCTGGCCGGCCTCGACCAACGAAATAGTCGGTTGCGCGTTTGCCTGCAACTTTCGAGATCCCGCGCCACGGCGGGACGGCCATGCGGACGGGCGTCGGCGCGCCTCGCGGCCCGGCCTTCCTGACACGCATGTTAGGCGCATTTGCCCCACAGTGCGGCCCAAGATGCAGCGCCTTCCCATGGCATCCGATGCGGCCGGAGCGATCAAGCGCCGCAGCCGGCGGCGCGCGTGAAACAGGGGTGACATGGTGCGGGGCGCTGCGCGATCGTTTTGTCGGATCGGCCGCAATTGGTACCGCAGCATTCTCGGTTCGATCTGCGCAGTGGTCCTGGTGCCGGCGGCCGCGATGGCGCAGCAGGCTGCGAAGGCGCCACCGGGATCTGTCTCGCCCGCATCCGACTCCGCGCTGCAGCCGGTGTTCACGCTGCCGCCGCCGCCGTTCACCATCCCCGGCCTGCCGTCGATCGAAGGCGACTGGATCGTGTCGGTCGGCGCCGGCGCCGAGTACAAGCCGGATTTCGAGGGCTCGCGGCGCTACATGGTGTCTCCGATTCCGGTGTTCTCGATCCGCCGCGCCTCTTCGCCGGAACGCTTTCGCAGTCCGCTGGACAGCGCCAGCTTCACCCTGTTCGACTATGGCGGCTTTCATGCCGGCGCGGTCGGAAAATTCGTCGCCGCGCGCAACGCCAACAATTTTGCCGAGCTTGCCGGGCTCGGCAACGTGAATGCCGCGCTCGAAATCGGCGGCTTCGTCGAATATTTTCCGATCGACTGGTTTCGCACCCGCGTCGAGGTCCGGCAGGGATTTTTTGGCCATGGCGGCGTCACCGCAAACTTGTCCGCCGATGCCATCGTGCCGCTGTCGCAAGGCCTGATCTTTTCGGCCGGTCCGCGCCTCACGCTGGAATCGACCGGCGCCACCGCGCCCTATTTCAGCATCACGCCGCTGCAGGCGGCGATCTCGGGCCTGCCGGCCTTCAATGCCAGGGGCGGCGTGCATTCGGCCGGCGCCGGCGCGCAGCTTCGCTACCGCATCAATCCGCAATGGGAGGTGCACTCCTATGTCGAATATCAGCGCCTGCTCGGCGATGCCGCGGCAAGCCCGCTGGTGCAGCAGCGCGGCTCGCCGAATCAGGTGACGGTCGGGCTCGGCGCATCCTATTCGTTCGACGTGCGGGTGAAATAGCACGGCGGTCGCTCGATCAGGCGCGGCGCAAGCGATGCAGGGTGATTTCCGGCGGGCAGTTGAAGCGCACCGGGACGACGCTGGAGCCGGCGCCTGTCGAGGTGTAGCCGGCCATCTTGCCGTGCTGCCAGGCGCCGGCGCCGAGCCGCCGCGGCAGCGTCGAGCTGAGCGTCAAGGGGATCGATCCCGGCAGGCAGATCTGGCCGCCATGGGTGTGTCCGCTGAGCAGCAGGTCGAAGCCGGCATGCGCCGCCTGCCGATAGATTTCCGGCGTGTGCGACAGCAGGATCGCGAAGGCGCCTTCCGGAATCCGCGCCGCCGCCTTCTCGATGTTGTCGACCCGGAAATAATGCGCATCGTCGATGCCGGCGAGATGGATGGCCTCATCGTCGCGCCGGATCGTCTCGCATTCGTTCTGCAGCATGCGAAGTCCCATGGCCTCAAGCGCAGGCAGCATGCGGATGGTGTCGTGGTTGCCCAGCACGCCATAGACCGGCTGCCTGAGTCGGCCGGCGATCTCTGCGGTTTCCTTCAGCGCCGCGTCGTAAGGTCCGTAAGTGGCGCCGCGAAAATCGCCGGTCCAGACGCAGAGATCGTAAGCGAGGCCATCGACCAGCTCGGCGAGGCGGCGCATCGCGCGCTGGCTGATGTCGGCGTGGGTGTCGCTGATGTGGAGGATGGTGAAGCCGTCGAACCGCGGCGGCAGTTTTGCGCTGACGACGTCGTTGGTCCTGACGACGATGCGCTCCGCGTTGCGACGGCCGCGCCCATAAAGCCCGCTCAGCTTCAGCACGCCCCGGATCACGGAATGGATCGAATACCAGTTCTCGATGTGAAAAAAATTCAGTCCCTGGCCAAAGATCTGGGCCTCGTGGTCGATCTCGATGCCGAGGCGCTGCCGGGCCTGGAGGCGGCCGAGGCGCTGCTCCAGCTTGGAGAGGAGATTGTCGTCCATGAAAACCCCGGAGGTGTTTTGGAGGGGGCGGCGCAGGTTCGGTCTCGGGGCGCGTGGCATGCGATTGTTAGAAGCATCGCGGGCTAATCGCAACGCAATATCGCGCCGCATTGCGGGCAACGGTATTGCCACGTTTTCTGCCGTCATTGCGAGGCGCCAAGCGCCGAAGCAATCCAGAGTATCGCCTCGGACTCTGGATTGTTTCGCTTCGCTGCATCATGATGCAAGCGGAGCGCGTGTCAGGTTCATCGCATAGAACAAAAGCTCGGCTTCGAGTGCCTGGCGAAGATGGGCCGACTGGCGAAAGCCGTGTTTTTCGTCCTGGAATATCAGCAGGCAGGTCGGGATATTCAGGCCTTGCAGCGCGGTGTACATTTTTTGCGCCTGATTGATCGGCACCACCGGATCGTCCTTGCCGTGGAGAAAGATCACCGGTGCGGACAGTTTTTCGATGAAATTGATCGGCGAGCGGTCGTGATAGAGTTTGCTGTCCGGCCGGAACGGCTCGATCAGCCAGTCGGTATAGTGCAGCTCGAACTTGTGGGTCTCGGTGGCGAGTGCGACGAGATCGCTGATGCCGTAATAGCTCGCACCGGCGGCAAATTCGCTGTGGAACGTGAGGCCGCACAGCGTCGTGTAACCGCCGGCGCTGCCGCCCGTCACCGCCAGCTTTTGCGGGTCGACGTCGCCGCGCGCGGCCAGGAATTTGGCGCCCGAAATGCAATCCATGACGTCGATCACGCCCCACTGGCCGTACAGCCTTTCGCGATATTTTCGTCCGTACCCGGTGCTGCCGCGATAGTTCACGTCCAGCACGCCAAAACCCCGGCTGGTCCAGAACTGGATCGACAGATTGAGGGCCGACTCGGTCGCCGTGGTCGGCCCGCCATGGCTCTTCACCAGCAGAGGAGGTCGTTCCGAGGCTGGCGCCTGCCACACCGGATTGTGCGGAGGATAGAAGAAGGCGTTTGCGATTTCGCCGTCGCTGGTTGGAAATGCGATCGGCTCCGGCGTCGAGAAATAGTCTTGGATTCTTTGCAGGCGGTCCGATGCAACGAGGGGCCTGATCGGAGACACCGCGCCGCTGGTCACGTCGACAGTCGCGATGGCCGCCGGCGAGGTCATCGTCGCGCAGCGCACCACCACCGTTGTTGCCGACGCACGGACACCGGAGAGAGAGGAAAAGTCGTTTTCATAGTCGTGAGCGGTGAGAGTCGGGACGTCCAGCCGGCCGAGGCGCCACGTCCCGTTCCGGACGAATGAGTAGATCAGAACGTCAGGTGATGGGAACGCGTAGGTCGACAGACCGAGTTGCCACTGCGGCACGCCGAACTCCGCGTCTCGCGCCAAAATGGTTTCCACGCCAGAACCGTTCCAGCGATAGAGGTTCCAGAAATTCGTGCGGTCGGAGATGAAGTAGAGCCTTCCATCCGCCGACCATTGCGGCTGAAAGATCGACTCGGAACCGCCCTGGACGATCTGCTTGCCTGTGGGCGCACCCGCCTGATCGAAAATTGCGACATTCAGGCGCGTTGATATCCACGGCATGTCGGGATGTTGCCAGCTCAGCCATGCCAGTCTTGATCCATCCGCGTTGAGCGTCGGCGACGCGTAGAAGTCACAGCCGCTGTCGAGCGTCGTCTCGTGACCCGTCGCGATGTCGACGGCGACCAGCGTGTGGATGGCGTGGACGACGTCGCCGTTCGGGCGTTCCTCCCTGATTGCGATCAGTCGATGTCGCGCGATGTCGACGCAAAAATCTGCAAACAGGCAATTGGCGCTCGAGGTGATTTTCGTCGGCGTGTCGCCCGGCGCCTGCCGGTAGATCTGGCCATCGCCAAAATTGACGAAATAGACGATGCCGCTGCCGACGGCATAGCTGCCCCCGCCATAACTATAGACCTGCGATCTCACATTGAACGGGGCCGGTGTCACGTCGCTGATCGTGCCGTCGGCGGTCTTGGCGACGACGACGTTGCGGCCCTTTTCCAGCGGCCTTCCCTCGATCCAGTAGATGGTGTCGCCGTCAATCCGCGGCTCGCCGAGTGTGCCGGTTTCGGCCACGGCCGCATCGGCCGTGATGGGAGAGACCCATGATCCGAAACTGCCGATCTGCGGCTCTGCCATGACGCTGCTCCGTCGCGGTTGGGCTCAAAAGGCGTCCGATTGTACAGGCTGCGATCGGCCCCACCAGTCACGCTTCGCGGTAATCGAGCAGCAGCAGCGCGACGAGAAGGAAGGCGACGGGCCAGATCCACGACGCGATCCGGCTCATCCGGCCCGGCAGGCGCAATTGGAGCCAGCGCGCCCAGCCCGCGGTGGCTCCGCACAGCGCCAGTGGCGTGTGGCTCATCTCGACCAGAAGCTGCTCCTTGATGTTGGCGATGGCATGGGAGTGCGTCAGCAGCAGCGCGGCACCGAGCGCGGTCACGAGAGGGAAGACGAGGGCCGCGTTGCCGGCGCGCTCGCCATTCAGCCGCACGCGCCATTCGAACAGTCCGAACGCCGCGATCAGCACGATGAAGACGCGGTGCTGCGCCACTTCCGGATCGCGGAAGGACTCGAAGAAGCCGATCGGTCCGAGCGGCCAGGCCTGCTCGTCGGCGCGCACGAACAGGAACGCGGCCATGACGAGAAAGACCAGCGGCCAATGCCGCGCCCATCGTCCCCACCAAAAATGTTCGATCAGCGCCAGCAATCCGATCAGGGCAACGAAGATGCCGGCCCAATGATGGTTGTATTCCGACCAGGCGATGTCTTCGGCATTGCGCGGCAGGATGACGCCGTCGCCGGGAACGGAGGCCGGCGGCGCGCGCGTCTGCTGCGCCTCGGCGGCGGCGATTCTTGCCTGCAGCAGCGAAATGGTCAGGCGGTCGTGGTCCGGACTGACCAGGCGCGGCGGCCACTCCGGCGCGGCGCGTTCGACGATCTCCGGCCAGCTCAGGCGGTCCTGGCTGAGGTCGACGCCCGGCGGCAGCGACGTCAGGGATGCGGCGGTGAGCAGGACCGTGAGGCCGATGCCGAGCTCGACTTCGACGAACCGCTTGAGCCGCAGCACCGGCGCGGTCGGATCACGATGCAGCGCCTGCACCGAAAGATAGTTGCAGCCGCCGAGCGTGAGCAGCATGAGCAGCAGGACGATCTTGGCCAGGACCATCACGCCGTAGGCGGTGCCGTAGATCGCCTCGAACGAGCCGAGATAGGCGAACGCCATGATGGCGCCGCCGAGAATCAAAGCGGTCACCGCGACCATCGACATCAGCGAGTAGCGCTGAGCAATGCGGCTGCGATCCTTTGCCTGATGACAGCCGTTCAGGGCGATCAGGAAGGAGGGCAGTCCGCCGATCCACACGCCGGCGCCCAGCATGTGGAGGCCGTCCGCCAGCAGCAGCGGCCAGCGTGCGTCGAGCCGGCTGGCCGCGTGGGTCAATTCGAGCTGCGTGCCGAGCGCCAGCAAGGCAAGCGCGAGCAGCGCCCCGGCGCGCAACCTGGTCCACGGTCCCTTTGCCATGACAGCGATGCCGAGGGCGCACGCTGTGATGACGAGATCCGCGCGCCCGAAGTCGGCGCTTGCGGCGTCGCCCCAGGAGACGTCCAGCGTGCCGACCAGCGCCGCCGCGTTGAGCGCCATGGCGGCTGCCGTCAACAGGCTCCAGGCCAGCGCGCTCACGCCAAACACGGTCTTGAGCCTGCTGCCGACGGCGGTGCTGTCCGCGGAGAGCTGGCGCTGAAACGGACGCCACAGCAGGAGCTGGAACGCCAGACCGCCGAGCGTAAAGGATTGCGCGACAAGAATGAGGCCGCGGAGGACGACCGACAGATAGCCAAAAATGTCGATGAAGAGGGACACGATCGCCGTCTAGCGGACGCCAAAGGGGATGTCGCCGCGGGTGATATGTCCGTCGACGCTGAGAACCTGCCAGCGCAGGCGCCACTGACCGGCAGACAACGCCTTCGCCTCGGCATCGAGCTGGTCGGCCGATGAACCGGGCGTGGCGATCAGCGCCTGCTGGCCGCCGTCCGGTGCGAGCAAGGTCAGTCGCGAGCGCGAATGGTCGATCCGGCTGTTGAAACGAAGGTGAATCGACAGCGGACCTTCGGCCACGGTCTCGCCGGTTGCAGGCGATGACGACACGATGATCGCGTGCCCCGATGCCCCGTGCGGAAGGGCGAGCAGCAGGGCAGAAAACGCGCATGCGCGCGCGACGCCCGTGAACCGGCCCATCTTCATCGATCTGTTCATGCTCGCCCCACGCGCGGCAGTTTTGCGACGCCGCCCCATCGTCCGGCAGTTTACCTGGCGACATGGCACGCGCAAGCCGCCACGAAATCGTTCGTTGTGAACGGCGACGGGCAGCAGCCCCCTGCATTCGAGAATCGAACGGCATCGCCGGCTTGTCGATCGTTCCGCAGGTTTTGTGCTATCAAGTTATCGTCAACGGTTCGGCCGCCCTGCTCGGAGCTTGCGATCGGCACGCGTGGCAGACGGGGCCGCGTAGGGTCGGGGTTTTAGTATGGTTGCGAGCGAAACCTTTGCGGAGTTTCTGCGCGAGCAGCTTGCACGGCTCGGTCCCATCAGCTTTCGGCGCATGTTCGGCAAGACCGGCGTGTTCTGCGACGGGCTGATGTTCGGCGTGGTGGCCGAGAACACGCTGTATTTCCGGGTCGATGACGACAATCGCCAGGCGTTCAAGGAAGCCGAAGCCTGGCCGCCGCTGAACTACAGCAAGCAGGGCGCGACCATCGACCTGTCGTTCTGGCGCGCGCCGGAGCGGCTCTTCGACGAGCCCGATGAGCTGATCGCCTGGGCGCGCGCCGCGCTGGCCGCCGCGGGCCGGGTGGCCGCGAAGCGCGAGCGCGCGGCGCCGAAGCGAAAGGCAAAACGCTGAAGTGAAAGCACGGTGCAATTGCTACACGCGAACGTCTCGTATCCGCTCGAGACTCGCACGGATCCGCAGCCGCCGGGAGCGCGAGGAGGGGCGCGATCAAGGGCTGGCTCGGCTTTGGCAGCGTCTACAATAGCGCGGCAAGCTTCTGATAGAGCTGGCGCTGGGCGGCTGCGGCACCCAGTTTCAGCCTGGCGCCGAACGCCGGGTCGAGGTGATCGAAGCGCCTGTCGATGACATTTTCCACCCGCGTGAAATACCATTTGCCCTTTTGTATCGCTCCGCCGTCGAAAAATCCCTCCCGGCCGAACGGCTCGGGATGGTGCGTAAAGGGGAAGCGTTGCGAGATCTCGCTCACTGCGCCGTCGTTTTCGCGCCAGGCTTCGATGCGAAGCTCCGGCGTTGTTCCCCAGCTCGCGAACGGAGGAGCTTCGGGTGCGAAGTTGACGGTTTCTGCCTGATAGCGCGCCGAGTCCTGCAGCAGTAAATTGATTCCGCCAAACAGCGGCGGAAGTGGAATATCGAGCAATTTTGGCTGCTCCGCCGGCATGCTGGTGACGAGCGAGAGGTAGTAGCTGTTCGGGTTGGTGGAAAACGCGGCATTGGCGGCGTGGCAACCCGACAATGTCAGGTCATAGGCCAGATTGTCCTTGCCGCCCACAAAGGCGTCGAGGCGGCCATTCCACTGCTCCAGCCATAGCTCGATTCCGGCAGACGGTATCGTCGGCACGCGGCTAGCGATGTCGACAGTCGCCCGGATCAGGCGCTCCGGATCATCGGTCAGGACACCGGTGGCCCGATCACAGCCGAAGTGATAGGTGAGTGTCGAACCATTCAGCACGCCGGAGATGCAGATCACCGCTTCGATCCAGTCGGCGTTCGAACCGACCCGGAAATGGTCGTTCCCCAGCAAACGTTGCAACGCGAGGCAGGTGTGCGCACCGGCGCTGTGACCGACCAGAATGACCGGATTGTCCGCCGACCACTCCGGCAACAGGGGACCTGCAACATGCTTTCGTTCGCCGCGCGTCACGACGGCGCGCTTGGCTGCGTCTGGCGTCGTCCCGTAGATGAAATCGCCGCCCTTGATCTGGGCGAACAGCTCGCAGGCCCGGTCATGAAACGAGCTCACGGGCCCGCATTTGACTTCATGCGCCTCGAATCTGGTCGCTGCGAATTGTGCGAGCGCGTCGCCCCAATAGGAAAATGGCAACTCGCCCACGCCCCAGCCGAAGATGCCATGGACGAAAATGATTTTGCGGGATTTCAGATCAAGAGGCATCGCCAGTCCTCCATCGAGCAATTGGTATCGGGCGCATCGGGCCGAACATTCGCCGGTTCATGGCAATTGGTCGTGGAATGATAATGCACCACCGGTTTGAAAAACAGTCGCGGCGGCGATGGCCTGTGTCGACATGACGGTGCCGTGGTCCGGATAGCGGAGCGGCAATTCCGCGCGATGCCTCGTTCATGGGTTTCCGTCTGGAACGGCCGAGAACGAATTGGCGCACCACGGCCGATGAAGATGGGACTGTCGCCTCGCCGTGGGCCGCGCGAGCGATCCGGTTTGCGAACGTCCGAAGGCCTACGGTCTCTTACCCCTGTGCAGTCTCGCCTTTGGACTCTGCCTTTGTATCCAAGATTGAGGCAAGCGCGTAGCAGAGACTGAAGACGATGACGAAAGGAACCAAGACGCGCCAAGCTGCTATGGGGGACAATCTCCTTGCGCGATCGACTATCGATTTCTGGATCGGTATGACTTGGACAAGCCAGTCAGGGGCCAGCAAATAGCGGAGCGCTTCGATGTCGCCAGCCACGCGTCTCTCTCGAAAGTGAGCATCGCTGAACTGGTCTCGATTGCCCTCGTTCAAGGTCGAGCCCACACGGCCGTTCGCCGCGATCTTGCGCGACATCCGGCGCAAGGCTTATGAGCCGGGAGCCAGGGACACCTACGCGGCGTACTGCTTCTACGGCGACCCGGCGGCGGTCGTGAAGGCCTGAACGGGTTCAATCGAAACGATTCCTTGTGGGACGACAACTTGTGCGATAAAAAAGCTGTATCCGGTTTTCGCGGGCAGAAAGAGACTCGCATGGATGTTGTTTTGGAATGTCAAAAATCCGATGTTCCGAACTTGGTCCTCTTAGAAAATACGGTCTCACTGTCCTTAAAATAAGAAAATTCGACTTCAATCCTGATTTGCTTCACGCAATAGTTTCTTTGACCACCGTTACCGCACCTTTGGTAACAAGTGTCGTAATCAGTCTCGCGCGAGCAAAAAAGCACGTTAAAATTATCGGCAAGAATTTCGAGATATCCGGCGTTTCAGAGGATAGATTCGCCGAACTAATTAGAAGCTTAATAGACCATGATTGTTGGTCTCAGCGAGAGTGATTGCAGCGATATGCTGACTGCAATACTAGAGAAGCATATGAACATATTTGAACGCCTCGCAATTCCATGGCTGATGGCGAGCTTTCCAAGCGCTGGATTGCGAGAACCAGAATTGGACCCGGTATGACAAGGCTCTGAGATGCCGTTGGAATCTGGAATCGTGATCCCGACGTCGGAAGGCGTCGATTTCCATCTGCAGCATATCCAGGATGCGCTTTCCTATTGCGAGAACGTCTCGATATTGATCGTCAAACCCGATTTCAGCGAGATCAAGTCGACGATGCAGCGTCTTTCTGCCGCTGATCTCAATCTTCTGCAGAAAGCGTTATCCGCCGAACGCGATCAGCGCCGAGAGATATTCAAGTGTCTCGGGCGAATTCCTGAGATTAGAGACACCATGGAATCGGTCGAGCGTCTTTTCTACACGTCCAACTATTCGTATCTTGCGCCACTGTTTCGTCTGCTTCGGGATCACCATCTCTACGCTTGGTATGAGACCCTTGTTCTGATCAATGCAGTCGAGGAGATGGCCGCAGAGAATAAGCCGATCCTCATCAAAATTGATCTATTTGCAGAGCATGATGTAGTGTTAGCTGTGTCCAAGACCGGCAACGACTATTTGGTCTTCACCGGGCCAATCGTGATGGAATCGCCGAGTCAGAGTGATGGTAAATTTCAGCAGGATGTCATCGGTTCGCTGACAAAGTTCAATTCCGATCTCTCAAGGGAGCTTGGGAGGGGTCGCAGCACTGCTACCGGCACCTATGACCTGGATTCAAAGGCGCCCCTGTATTCGGTCAACTATCTGTCTCGACATGCATTCCTTCGTCAAAAGACCCACCATGACGATCTTCTATACGCCCACCACAAGGTGGTCACATTGTTTTCTGGCATGATGGCGTCATCGCTGTTGCGTGAGAGAAGTCATGTGCTCCCAATACACATGTATCCAAAGCTTATCGCTACCGCCAGCGCGCTTTACGACATTTCAAAGATCGATTGCGAGCATCATGCCTCTCAAATTGTCATCAAGACAATGGATTCGGAAATGCCGTTGAGCTTGAAGCTCAGCATCGATAGCGAGGGCAATGTATCTTCTGAATCGCCGGAAGACGCTGGAAGCGTCGACGATCGCTTTCAATTGTTCATTGAATATCATGTTGAACGAGCCCGTGATCGTGCCTACACAAATTGGCAAGCGTATAGCTACGAGTCGTTCGATCTCCTGCGGAATTGGTTGAACGACAAGTTTGGCTACATCTCGCAATTTTCGAAATCGCGTCCCGACGACTCGGTCGAGGTATTCAGCCGGCGATTGTGCCGTTTTGTCGCTCGACTATTTAGAGCCGAGGAGTGCACTATTTATCGGCTGAACTTCCAATCCAATGAGGCGGAGCTAATACGCGTAGGCGCGTTTATCAATAGGTATGATGCCGATCGACGGCTTGTTCTTATGAAGAATCACATGTCTGCGATCGCCAGAGCGCTCCCGGAACGTCGAAGGTCAATCAGCTATCGAGCTCTCGACGACATCGCCACAAAGTACTGCCGGCTCGAATCGGGGGAGGTAAGCATAGGTGGCAAGGAAGACGCCTGGTTGGCCTTCCCCAAGGACGTGAATATCGGGCTATGGGGCGCCTCCGCCACGGCCGTGCCGATGCTAGTTCAAGGTGCCCCTTGGGGCGTAATAGAACTCATCAGCGATCACCCGCATCACTTTGCAAATGCGGTCCGGGCGAAAGTCGAAAGCATCGCTGCCGGTCTATCGCCATTCTTTTACTTCCAATCAGTTTTCGATGCTCTCGACCGAGTTGCCAGCGCGGCGAACGACATCGATCGGTCGGGCGAGGAGCGGCGGCAAGGGTTCCTCGGGCAGCTTCGGGAAATCTTTTTGTGCGATGCAGTCGCGATTGTGACCAGGGAAAACGTAGTGGACGAGAGCAGGCTTCCGCGAGAACCCGTAGGTAAGCACGTCCACCTGTTCGGTTTTCAGGGAGAGTGGTGGTTCAGGGAAGGTATCGCCGGCAGAGTATCGGCAAAAGAGCTGAGCCCATTTTCGAAGGTCAAGTTGATCGAAGATAAGTACTGGGCGGGAGCGATTGGCAGGCGGTATGACGGTTGTCAGAATTTGCTCGCTAACATTGGAAGCGACGCGCGTGAGAGGTTTCTGGAACGACACGAAGACAGGAGTTTGATTTTCCTTCGGCTGGGAAGAGTCCGCGAAGCGGACCGCGCAGCAAGCGAGGAGGAGTTTATCCTGGCTCTTAGGCTGCGAAGAGAGATAACTATCGACAAGAAACTGATCGAACTGTTCGCCTTCTTCGGCTCGTTCCTTATACCCGTGTTGGATTCGTTTTACTCGACCGAAACTTGGGAACGGATATTACGAACGAGACTTGGTCATGAGCTGAACAAGATTTGGCTCAATGTCGATTCAACGCAAAAGAAACTCGAGGAGTACATTGAGAGCACTGGAAAGGTGTCGTTCAAGGACAGTGGAGACCGCGCGCGCTATTCGCATCTTGTCGGGGACCTAAAGCGCCATGCCCGCGGCATCCAAATGTATTCAGATGTGCTCTCCAAGAAGCGCGACAATTTGGCGTTCCGAGACCACCCTCAAGTGTATCTTGCCCGCCATCGAATGGCCTTGGAAAACAAGGTAAGCGTATCGCTTCGCGAAGTGTATTCCGACGCCTTTATGAATCGTAGCGAGGAGTTCAAAACACGAGGAATAGCAGTGGACGTATTCGCCAAGTCGGAAGATCGAAGGATAGAAACGTTTGATTGGCTGCTGCGCGATGTAATGCAGGCACTTGCGGACAATGCGAAAAAATATGCCTCGGCGGGTCATCCGCTGCGCGTTTCCGTAAGGTCCGGAGCCTTCTCGAATGTTCATCTCCGAATATCGAATCTCGGCCCCGCGCTCACACCAGACGATAAGGCGCGCCTCTTCACCGAGGGGGGGCGCGGGACGTTTGCGCGGACCAAGGAAGGAAAGGGCATCGGCCTTTTTTTGGCGAAGACCATCATGAAGGAAGCGGGATTTGACCTCTTCTACACACAACGCCACCCGGATCGGGGGTTGAAGGAAGAGGGTGGATTCCCGGTGACGTGGCACGACTTTGTCCTTGTTTTCCCTGGGAAAGTCGTGTCTTCTCAATAGTCGCGGGCGTCATGGTGATTTGCAACCATAAAGAGAGGAGGGGCGTGATGGCTGTGCCATTGAAAACGGAGGCTATCGCCTCAGGCGGGGATGCTAAGGTCTCCACACTCAAAGAGTGCCTCATATTTGACAATGATTCGGCAGAGGATTTATCTCCGATCTTTGGCGCTATTCGTCAGCTCGGCTTTTTGCCAGTTCATGCGCAAGGGCTGGCAGAGCTTGCAGAACGTCTAGCAGACTATATCGAGAGCAGTACGCGCCCTGCGGCGTTACTCATAGATGTTCACATCCCAAATTATCCGGATCTCGGTCTCCTTGATCGACCGGACGTCGAAATCGGAGACAGCAATATCGCCGGTGTTATTATCTATGAGAAGGTGCTGATGAGCTTGCCGGGCATTGGAGCGGCGCCCGTCATTTTCATCTCGAGTCATAACAACATAGCAGTCCTTGATGCTCATCGCTTGCGTGTGAAATTCGGTAAGAGTTGTATGTTTGTTTCCAAGGGTGATTTTGTGGAACAGATCGAGTTTGCCTTTGAAGAGTTGCGATTGAAGGATCGAACCAGTCCGCGCGAAGGTTTCGGGGCGGAGCACTTTGAGCGGCTGTGGGTTGGGGTATGTGAATATTACGAACTTGGGGACCAGGAAAAGTTTGCGGTCCTTGGGTTGCGCCCCGAGTCGAAGATGGATTTTCTTAATCTTATTGCGAGCTCGGATGACGCTCGTGAGAGAATCAACATTCTGGTCGATATTGGAACGTGCCTCAGAATATTGTACGACGACATCACCGCGCAGAAGTCTGCCATGAACGCGGCAAAGAAAGGCATTGTCTCTAGCGGGACCGTTCGACAGGTCGTTGGAAGAGGGAATCTGCTGGAGTTGGAACGGCTCAGAAGCCGCCTTGAGCAGATCTGCGGGGCGAGGTGAGCGCGGTGTACATCGCGGCCAATTCCAAAAACTATACAAGCGCGGAGAAGCTCCGGCTAATCGCGGCTGATTATTTCTTTTATGATCGCCGTCGAGCGACGGTGTTCGAGATGTTTGGCAAAGGTCGACTATCTTTAGAGGAAATCGACGCTTATTTCGAATCTCGAAATATATCGGCCGGCCAGAATGAGATAGAGAGAGCTGTCGAATTTGTATTTCGAGAGCCGTATAGTCCCGGTCGATTCAATGACAACCAGATGCCGACGCTTTACACAGCGAAAGATGAGATGACGTGCCGTGAGGAGAAGCGCTTTTATTTGGCTGCTGCGGGCGTGAAACAGCTCGAATACGTTATCTTCTCGGTCCTTTTCACTGGAAATCTGATCGACTTGAGACGGTCGATCGATCTTCGGACTTGGACGATGCCCATTGACCACGGTCCATGTCAATTGATCGGTGTGCAGATTGCGAAGGAAGGTTACGACGGAATCGTGGCCCCGTCCGCGAGAAATGCGGGAGGAAGCTGCTGCGCGATTTTTGTGAGGACGACAGTCGTCCGTGGCTCCGTCAAGGAGACGGGGTGTCTGACTGTCTGACGGACACTGATTTGTCTTGTCCTTTTGTTCTGATAGAATTCGGCAGAATCGATAGTGGCGATATGACAGGTATTGGCACCCAATTGAGCAGCGGCAATGCTTCCACATACGAGTGTTCTCTGAGTTCGCTGTTGCGCTGCTTAGCTGATCTCGGAATTACAGTGACAGTGCACGAAACCATCGCAAGGCGTGGCTTGTCGCCGTTGCGCGCTCGTGGTCGCTTCAACAGATTTTGAGATGGTGACACCGTGCCGCTGATTTGCCCGACGTGTCAAGCGTCGGTCCAAAGCGTCAGGGCCGGCGATGGTCCGGCTACATTGCATGGGTTGTTTTCGATATTTTCGGTGGGTACCGCTGCGACCGGCGCGACACCCGGCCTGAAGGCGCCATTAGGACGAGGGTTTCGCTCGGCCGAATTGGCGCGCCACGGCCGATGAAGATGGGCACTATTGCTTCGCCGTGGCGCTATGATGCTGCGGCCGCCATGACGATCCTGCCGGATAATCAGCGATGGACTACGATCTTGCGCTACGCCCCATCAGTGGCCGTCTTCCCGATTTCGCTGGTGGTCCGGTTACCCTTCGATAGTGGCCCCGTCGGCCGCGGGATCGACGTGATGGGCCAAGAGGCGACATGGTAAGCCGGGCCCCAACATGACAGAGGCCGCCAACTGAGGGGCGGCCTCAGCACATTTTGATATTATCTTTTTTAGTTCTTGAACCCCACACTCGAGCAATACCACCAGCTTTCGAAGTCTCTCCAACCAGCTTTGGCTACGCCCTCCTTGCACTCGCTGTACGATTTCCAGTTGCCCACATTTTTGCACGTTGAAAAATTCCAGCCACCAGCCCAGGAGCATCCGACCGAAGGGGCGTTGCCAGTAGTCCGGACGGGTGCGGCATTAGCGGGTGCAATCGACGAGATTGCGATAGCTAAACCCGCAACGAAGAGTGACGCGGCTTTCATGGCTATCTCCCAAATCTCCGGGACAGGACAGCAGTCGCCATCCCGGAGCGAAAGCGTATGCGCCTGTCCAAGGAAGGCAACTGGAAATTCGTGCCAGCACGTCAGGGGTTGACCTGCACAAACGGGAGAACAGCCCAATTAGGACACTCTCAAATTCAAATGAGGACACCGGCGCTCAAGTGCGAGGATTACCTCGGCGTGCATTGCAACATTTTACAGCTATGGCACCCTTGAACTTCGCAGATGCCGATCGAATGTCGGTTGTGGGTCATAGGACTAAACCGCTCGCGCGGTAGGACGCCGGGGTTGGCGGCGGAGGCAAGACGATAGCGCAACGGGGCGTCCTGTCTTGAGATCGAGGGGTTCGAGAACCTCACTCAAGACAGGAGCATCCCCAATGACCAAGCAGGCCATCAGCCCGTCGCGTCGGCGCATGATCGAAGACATGACGATCCGCAAGCTCGCGCCGAAGACCCAACATGACTACGTGCAAAGGGTCAAGGACTTCGCGGTGTTCCTGGGCAACTCTCCCGACCAGGCCCACTCGGAGGACGTGCGCGGCTTTCGGCTGCATCGGGTGTCGAGGGGCGCCGGCGTGCCAAAGATCAACGCCACCGTCTCGGCACTGCGCTTCTTCTTCAATGCAACGCTGGATCGCCCAGACCTCGCCAAGCACCTGGCGTTCATTCACGAGCCGCGCAAGGCACCGGTGGTGTTGAGCCCCGAGGAGGTTGGGAATTACGGCGACAGTGCACGAAACCATCGTGAGGCGTGGCTTGTCGCCGTTGCGCGCTCGTGGTTGCTTCAACAGATTTTGAGATGATGACAGGGTGCCGTTGATTTGCCCGACGTGTCAAGCGTCGGTCCAAAGCGCCGGGGCCGGCGATGGTCCGGCTACGTTGCATGGGGTTGTTTTCGATATTTTCGGTGGGTACCGCGGCGACCGGCGCGACACCCGGCCTGAAGGCGCCATTACGGCGAGGGTTTCGCTCGGCCGAAGTGGCGCACCCGACACGATTCGAACGTGTGACCTTTGCCTTCGGAGCAATTTAACTTGCCCTACGCGAAAAGACGCCAGGGCATCCGATGTTTCGCTATCTTACTATAATTGCTGGAAAATATAGAATTCTGCGCCGCAGATCGTATTCTGCGGCACGCCCCGATTTCCTTCCAACTGCTTACGTGGTGCTTACGCGGGAGACGGGCTTCGGACCGGGGAAGTTCCGTGGCTAAGCTCACCAAGCGCGTTGTCGAGACCGCCGAACCGCAGAGCAGGGACTATGTCATCTGGGACGACGAACTGCCTGGGTTTGGCCTGCGCGTGTTCGTGTCGGGTAAGCGCAGCTACCTCATTCAGTACCGCTCTGCCGGACGCTCGCGTCGCTACACCATCGGTCTTCATGGCGTATGGACGCCAGAGCTCGCCAGAAAGGAAGCCCGGATCCAGTTGGGTCGGGTGGCGCAGGGCGATAATCCAGCCGAGGAACGGCACCTCGACCACAAGGCGATCACCGTCAAGGAGTTGTGCGAACTCTATCTCAAGGACTTGGCGGCGGGCCTCGTGCTCGGCAAGCGCGGACGTCCGAAGAAGGTGACGACCATCGTAACGGACACCGGCCGCATCCATCGGCACATCATCCCGTTGATTGGCTCGCGTCGCGTCAAGGATCTCGTCAAGGCCGACGTAAGCGGGGTCTTGAAGGACATCATGGCCGGGAAGACCCGCGTCAGCGTCAAGACGAAGAAGCTTCGTGGCAAAGCCAATGTCCGCGGCGGCGCGGGCACTGCGACGCGGACCATTGGTCTCCTCGGCGGCATCTTCTCCTACGCCGTCGAAGCCGGAATCATCGAGCACAATCCAGCCCACGGTATTCGCAAGCCGAAAGACAATGTCCGCAATCGCCGCCTGACTGAAGCGGAATATAGAACACTAGGCGAGATGCTGCGCGCGGCCGCCGAGGACGAAAAATACATCACTACGGTCAACATCATTCGCCAGATCGCTCTGACCGGCTGCCGGCGCAGCGAAATAACTGGCCTCAAGTGGTCCGAGGTAGACGCCGAAGCAAGCTGTCTACGCTTGGTTGACAGCAAAGAGGGAGCTTCAATTCGGCCGGTCGGGCTTCCCGTGGTGGAGTTCCTGGAGGCGAGAAGATCGCAGAAGCTCGGATCTTATGTCTTTCCAGGATATCGACCCGACAACGCCTTTGGCAGCTTCCCCAATCATTGGGAGCAGCTTTTCCGAAAGTCGTCTCTTTCGGATGTCACGCCGCATGTCTTGCGCCACAGCTTCGCGAGCATCGCTAATGATCTCGGATTCACCGAAGTGACGATCGCCGCACTGGTTGGTCATGCGAAGGGGTCGGTTACCAGCAAGTATATCCACACACTCGACACTGCCCTCATCATGGCGGCTGACACGATCTCCGGCTACATCCAAGGCCTGTTAGATGGAGTCACTTTCAAGCAAACTGCTTACGCGTTGGACCGCGACTCACGAAAGGTTGCTCTAGCCAGCTTTCTGAGTAAGGCCATTGATGAACAGTCCACGGTGCGCGAGAACCCTCAGCAAATAGCTGCTTGAGCGCATTGAGGCACTCGACCACGTGGCGCCGCCAACCGTTGACCAGACTGTTATGAGCGGCGGGGTATCGATCCGCTTCGTTGAATTCCCTACATTTTTGTTCGATTTCGATCGCGTTCATTGCGCTTCGTTCGCATCGTTTCTGGTGCGAAACTGGTGCGGTCGGCCCAGTTTCGCCGTTCGAAGAATCGACCACCGCATCGTGGCCTCCTATCTGCTTCATCCGTAAGATTGCGTGTAAGGGTTACCGGTGCTGGAAGACACCACCTGCGATCACCGGGGTTTAGGCTTCCTCGGCGCAGCCAGTGCGCAGATGCGCGATGGCGGATTCATATTGAGGGCGCCGGAATACGATCTGGTATTTGTCTGGGTGAATTCTAGTCATGGCTTCTCCGTGGCTAGGTGACAATGCGTTGGTTGATGCGGGCTTCCTCGGCGTATTCGGAGAGGGTCTTGTCGGCAGCGAAGTGGATGTCGCGCTCGATGCCGATGCCGAGCGGGCCCCTTCACTTCTTCCAGCTCGGATATCCTCACGGAGCCGAGTTCGGGCGATCCCATGCCGAGATCGCAAAGGCCGAATGCGAGGTCGGGGTCTTCGGGATCGAGTTCGGTGAGCAGCCACGTTGCCGCACCGCAGGGGTTGAACAACTTGACGACCGGTTTGTGATCGACGGTGTCTTGGTCTTTTGCGGACAGCGCCCAATTCGTCTTTTCGTTTTCGATCACTGGAGTTTGAGGTTGTCAGGGATGAGGCTCATTTTGCTTTTCCTTACGTCATTGGTTTTGAGCGCGAGCGAAGCCGCGCATAAAATTAATGGACAGCCCTCTTACGGGGAGCGGGGGCTCAAGCCTCTTAAGGGGAGGGTCCGCACGAGGGGCCCCATTCAAAAGATCAAAAACAAAAGGCATGGGGATACGGGTGGATGCCCCTTAAGACTCTGCGAAGGGCTTGAACCCACGCCGGG
>Ga0335071_10001323_pt1 | contig 26608 bp, 21 predicted proteins | sample Lox_Sample_15_FD_206724 | JGI IMG/M metagenome (GOLD analysis project Ga0335071, IMG submission 206724) | Soil microbial communities from Loxahatchee National Wildlife Refuge, Florida, United States - Lox_Sample_1.5 | ecosystem: Environmental > Terrestrial > Soil > Wetlands | place: USA...
CCCGACTCCGGCACGGGTGGCGTCGTGCCCGCACAGTCTAGGCGACGCACTCTCGGACCCTGCCGACCTACCACCAGGACCTGTTGTTAGGCGTTGGTCGGTCGATAGGCCGACCAACGCCTAACAAGTCGGCGCACTCCGGGCAACGCGCCTCGGGGTCCGCGGGCTCACCGCACCGTGCGGGCCCAGCCCACCCTGCAGAATCACCGCACCCTGCAGGCTCAGGTCACCTGAAGGCTCAGCTCACGGTGAAGACGATGGTCCCGTCGTAGGTCCCCTCGACGGTGTTCGTGGGTGCGTCGACCGTCAGCGTGCCGACCGCCTGGACGGTTCCGTCGCCGCCGCCGGCCGTGGCGGCGAACACGTGCGTGCCCTTGGCTCCTGACGTGCCGCTGCCCGCTCCGGGCTGGATCCCCGACAGCGCCGGGGTGTCGGTGAACGTGACGTGGCTGGCCGGGTTGGACGACGACAGCTCCGTCCAACCGGTGAAGCCGACGTTCTGGCCGTCGATGACGTTCACCGTGCCCGCAGGGGCAGGGGTCGAGGTCACCAGGTCAGAGGCGTCGAGGGTCGCGGTCCAGTCCGGGTCGCCCGCCAGCGTGCTCGTGATGGTCAACGGCGCGTCACCGAGCGCCGGGAAGCGGGCCGAGCTCGACAGCCTTGTCGCGTCGGCGTCGAGCTGCATCGGCGGCAGCACGTACGGGTGGGTCGACGTGTACGGCGTCGTGATCGTCAGGAACCCCGGGTCGACCGCGACCTGGATGCTCTGCGTGTCGGAGCACGAGCCGCCGTCCGGATAGGTCCACATGTCGCCCGGGCAGCTGGCCTCGTCGAGGTGGAACGACACGGGGGCGCTCTCGGCATCCCCTGATCCGAACGATCCCGTACCTGTGAAGTACGCCCACACGGTGTGGTCGCCGGCGGCCCCCGAACCGCCGCCCAGCACGCTGGTCATCAGCGTGTACGTGCCCGAGCCGTCGGAGGTCACCTCGCCGGGGATCGGCGTCGACGACCCGTTGTCATAGAAGGTGATGCTGCCCTGCGCGTCGGCCGGGGTGACGGTCGCGCGCAGGATCTGGCTGCTGTAGGCCGCGTTTCCGCTCGTCGGGTCGCGCGCGAGAGAGATGGACACGTTGGTCGAGAAGCCGTTGTCGGCCGCGGCCGAGCTCCAGTGGGTCGAGCTCGAGAAGGTCAGCCTCGTGGTGAACGAGGCGACCGTGACCAGGCTGGCGGAGACCGTGCACGCGACGCTCACCTGGTAGGCCCCGCGCTGGAAGGTGGTCCCGAGTGAGGTGGCGAACGCCGCGAACGACATCCCCGCGGCGACGTCGAACCCAGCCGTTGCCGACAGCCCGGCATCCGACGCCGACCACACCGAGCCGGCGGACGGCAAGCCCGGACCAGTGAGGCTCAGCACCCAGGAGTCGGCCGGGGCCGGACAGCCCGCGGAGGTCAGGAACGTCGGGACCGCCGTCACGTCGCCCGCCGACGGGGTCACGCTCAGCGTGCCGGGCTTCGGGTCCGCGTTGGCACGCACTGGGCCGCCGACGAGGAGACCTAGCATGGTCGCGAGGGCCAGCACGAGGCTCGGCACCCCGCGTCGCAGGCGTCGGTCCATGCTGGGTCTCACTGGAGAAGGCCCCCGTCGTGCCGACCTCGCATCGACACGACGGGGAGTCCGGGAGCGATCACGTCGCCGTGACGGTGATCGTCTTCTTGGCGGTCTTCACCGTCGTCGAGCCGGCGTAGGTGGCCGTGATCGAGTGCTTGCCCTTCTTGAGCTTGGACAGGGTGTAGGTCGCCTTGCCCTTGCTCAGCGTCAGCGTCTTCAGCGTCTTCGTGCCGTCCTTGATCGTCACGCGACCCGTAGGCACAACGCCGGTCGCGGTCACAGTGATCGTGAGCTTGTCCTTGGCCGTGTGGCTCACGCTGCTGTGCGCCGCCTTGAGGCTCACCTTGCCGGTCGCCTTGACCACGGTCAGCGTGTACGTGGCCGTGCCCGCGAGGACCAAGCTGTCACCGCCGTAGCTGACCGTCAGGCTGTGCTTCTTGACGCTCAGCGTCTTGGGCAGCGACACCTTCGCGCTGCCCTTCGACAGCGTCGCGCTGCCGAGACTCTTGGTGCCCTCCTTGACCGTCACCGTTCCCGTCGGCGTCGTCCCGGTGGCGGTGACCTTGACCGACAGAGCACGCGCAGAGCCGTACGCCGGCTTCGTCGGCGATGCGCTCACCGTGAGCTTCGGCGCCACCAGGGTGGTCGTGGGGTAGATCTGCGTCCACGTGCCCGCCGTGGTGTCGACCTGGATGTCGGCGGTGAAGTACGAGCCCGACGGCGGCTGGCCGATCCCTGACGTCCACACCCGCAGCTGATAGACGTTCGCGTAGCCCGCAGTGGTGTCGGTGTTCGGCTGTGCGCCGATGACCGACTGCAGGCTGCCGTCGGTCGGACCCAAGGTCACCACCGGGTTGGTGAAGCTGTTGATCGGCGCCGGCGCGGAGGCGTTGGGGTACTTGGTGGACGCCGACAGGGACGAGACCAGCCACTGGCCGGTGGGCTTCGCGTGGTCCGGCGTCGCCATGGCCAGCGTCGCCTTGATGTCGCCCTTGCGCCCCGGTGCCGACGCGCTCACGTAGGAGACGAACGGGACGTCGCTCAGCTTGCCGGACGTCACCTGCGCACCGGTGGAGTCGAACAGCGTCAGGGTGCCGAGCCCCTGCACGTCCGGCTCCCACGGGGGAGAGGAGTCGGCGACTGCGGGCGAGAACGTCAGGCCGGCGAGGCACAGCGCCGCGGCCAGCACCGCGATCGAGCCGGTGAGCACCCATCGAAGAAGCTTCACGACGTCTCCTCGTCGCCAGCCACGGTCACCCGTGGTCGTCGCTGTCGGTCCAGTCGCGCGCAGCCTCACGGCCACGGGCGAATGCCCGCCCTGCGCGAGGTTGCGGCCGGATGAACGCCCGACGTCCATCCGCGTCATGGGACGCGTTCCCTGTCCTGCTTGGCCGCTCTGGCCGTTCGCAGCCGCTGGACACCGAACACCAGCGCGCCTCCGACGATGGCTGCGGCGAGAGCGATCGCGACCCGGTTCTGGCTCGAGTCGGTCGGCGAGCCGGACGCGGTGTTCGAGTCGTTCCCGGCTGCGACCGCCGCGGACCCAGCCCCGCCGGAGGCGGCGGCAGCCGAGTGGCTCACGGCACTGTGTGAAGACGCGGTCACCGACGTCTTCGAGGTCTTGGCCTGAGTGCCTTCGCCCTTGACGGACACCGACGGGGCGGCGGACGGCAGCTTCGAGGAACCCAGCACCGCGGTCTCCAGGGAGACGCCCTTGCCGACGTTGCAGGCGACGCTCGCGCCCTTGACCACGTGCCAGGTGTTGCCGGTGACCTGGATGACCGTCGCCGGATAGGGAGTGGTGAGCGGTGGGGTGTTGGCGTTCGAGAAGTACATCCGCACCTGGAGCAACCCGTCCCACTGTGGTGGCGCCTGGCTGGTCAACGAGACGAGCGGCGCATCCCCGTAGGTCGCTTGGGCGATCGGGTGCTTGTTGTTGGTGTACGTCGACGCCGCGGTGAACTGCTTGCCGAACCACTCGCCGGGATCGACGTCCTTTCGTGGCACGAAGACCCCGAGCGTCGCCTTCCCGAACTTTCCGGTGTATCCGGCGGGCGTCGCCACGCTGGAGATGGCCGTCCACACGAAGGGCACCGCGGTCAACGACCCGGAGGTGACGGCGTGGCCCTTCGCGTCGCAGAAGGCGATGCCGCCCTGCCAGTTCGGGTCCTTGAAGGGGATGTTGTCGGCCGCCGCGGAGCCGACCGAGAGCCAGGCACTGATCAGCGAAGTGATGCCAAGGACGCCGAGCACGGCGAGCGAGCGCTTCACGGCCGGCCTCCCGGAGTGAGGACGGGCTCGCGCGACGCCGAGCCTCCCGTCGGGGGGCTGAAGTCGCCGGGGAGGTGCCTGCGCCGGCGTCTCCAGAACCAGCCGAGGCCGATCACCACGAACAGCCCGACCACCAGCACCCATGGGATGGCCCAGAAAGTCACCGCCGCGGTCACCGGCTCGAGCCCGGGATCGACGTCACCGGGTGCCGCGGCCGCGTCGACACGGACGTGCGCGGTGAGGCGGCCCTGCGGCCGTACGCCGTGCACGTACGCCACCTCCGGGTAGGAGGCCCCGGGCAGGAGCAGGGGCAGGTCCGGCAGTTTGACCAGCAGCGCTTTGCCGAACGGGCCCTTCACCCACACTTGCTGGGATCCGCCGAGCTTGACGTTTCCCCCGTTGTGGACGACGAAGTGGACGGTGACGGTGCCTCGGGTGACGGGGTTGAGCGATCCGCCGTACGTCGCGCGCAGGCCGTGGATGGACAGGTTCGGGTGCAGCGGGCCGGACACGCGGAGGAACACCCGGGAGGCGGTCCGCTGGAGCAGCGTCTCGCGCTGACCGGACTTCGAGATCGCGATCGAGGACAGCGACGCGATGATGCCTCCTGCGTAGTCACCCGGAGGTGCGCCGGCGGGGACGCGCAGGGTCAGCGGGATGATGACCGCGCTGGGCCCCTTGACGGTGCGCGCCGGCACGCGGACGGTCGACGGACCGCTGAGAGTGATCCACCTCCCGAGGTCCTTGGGTGGGTCCGTCGGGGAGGCGAGCGCGAAGCCCCCGCTGGCGTCCGCGAAGGCTTGCACCGGATAGACGCTCAGGAGCAGCGGCCGGGTCGAGGCGTTGAGCACCGCCACTTCGTCGGTGAGCCGGGCGCCAGGTGTCGCCTGGTAGGTGAACGTCGGGCGACCGTCCTGCTTGTGGTGAGAGGCCGGCGCGACGCCGAAGGTGGCGACGAACTGGCCCTTGCCGGGAGCCGGTGACCCGACCGCGCCTTGCGAGGAGGCAGGGGAGGGACTCGACGAGGGGCCCGAATCCGTGGCGACGGCATCAGCCATCGGCGAGGCCACGGCCGTGAGGAGACAGAGCGGGAGCGACAGGAGCAGCACGCGTCGGGCGCGTGCCCGGAGAGCGGACATGGTCTTGGTGGTTTCCGTTCGCGAGGTGGCGGCCCGCGGACCGCCGGAGCGGGGCCGAGCTAGCGCCCGGCCCCGCCCGGTGGCCTCAGCCGCCGAACGTGGTGTTCGGAGTTCAGCCGACGGTGAAGACGATGGTTCCGTTGTAGGTGCCGTTGATGGTGTTGGTCGGGGCGTTGATGGTCAGGACCCCGTGCGCCTGCAGGGTTCCGTTGCCGCCACCGGTGGTGGTGGCGAAGGTGTGCACGCCCTTGGCCCCGCCGGTTCCCGTGCCCGTTCCGGGCTGGACACCGGCCAGTGCCGCGTTGTCGGTGTAGCTGACAACAGTTGCGGAGTTGCTCTTCGCGTCGGTGGCCCACCCGGTGAGGCCCACGTTCTGGCCGTCGATGACGTTGTTCGTCCCGGCCGGGCCGGCCGCCGGGCCGGTCAGGTCGGAGGCGTTCAGCGTCGCCGTCCAGTTCGGGTCACCGGCCAGCGTGCTGGTGATGGTGAGGTCCGGACCGCTTGCGGCCGGGAACTGGGCCGACGTGGTCAGCAGCGAGCCGTCCGCCGCGAGCTGCATCGCGGGCAGGACGAACGGGTTCGTCGCGGTGTACGGCGTGGTGATGGTGATGTAACCGGCGCTCACCGCCACCTGGATGCTCTGGGTGTCGGAGCAGGACTGCCCGGCCGGGTAGGCGGTCGGGTCACCCGGGCAGGTCTGGGCACCGAGGTGGAAGGTCACCGCGGCGCTGGTACCGGTCCCGAAGCTTCCCGTCCCGATGTAGCTCGCCACCACCGAGTGGTCGCCGACGGGGCTGGTGCCGCCGTTCAGCGCGGTCGTAGTGAAGGAGAAGTTGCCCGAGGAGTCCGGCCCGGTGAGAGTGCCGGCGAGCGGGGTGGTCGACCCGTCCGCGAACAGCGACAGGGTGCCGGTCAGGGCCGGCGAGCCTGCAGCGGCGCTCACCTGACCGGTGAAGGTCTGGGTCGTGAACGCGGTCGTGCCGCTCGTGCTGGCGCGTGCCAGCGTGACCGTCGGGATGATCAGTGGCGGACCGACGTGCACCGTCACCGTGCCCTGCGAACCCTGGACCAGCGTGCCCGCGGTCGGAGTGAACACCGCCTTGTAAGCGTGGTCCGTACCATTGGTCACCGCAGGAGGCGTGGTCGTCGTCGTGTAGGTGCCTGTCCCGGAGGTGACCGCCTGCGAGCTGCCGATCGGTGTGGTTCCGTCATAGAACTGCAGCGTTCCGTTGCTCGCCGGGGCGATCGTGGCCGTGAGCGTCACCGTCGGCGGCGTCCCGGTGAACGGACCGGGCGGGTTCGCGGTCAGCGTGGTCGTCGTGGTGGTGATGGACGGGTAGACGAGCGACCACGTGCCGGCCGAGGTGTTCACCGAGATGTCCGCCGCCCAGAACTGCCCCGTGGAGACGCCCGGGCCGGAGTCGTACAGCCGCAGCTGGTAGATCCCTGCGTATCCCGCAGTGGTGTCGCTAGTTGCACCGCCGATGAAGCTGGCGATGTTCCCGTCGGTCGCGCCGAGGGTCACCACCGGGAACTCGAAGCCGGTGCTCGACGTGCCGGTCAGCGGCGCCGGGGCGGTGCTCGACGGGAAGTTGGTCGAGGCCGAGGCGCTGCCGGTGTACCAGGCCGTCGAGTCCGGCTTGGTGTGGTCGGGCGCCGCGAAGACGAGGCTGGCCTTGGTGGCGCCGGCCTGCTTCGCCGACGTCGCTGCCGCGTAGTCCGCGATGTGGTTGAGGTTGGTCCCGCCGGTGAGGACGTTGCCGGCGGAGTCGTACAGGACGAGGCTGCCCTGGGAGTTCGGGTCCGGCTCCCACGGCGGGGTGGTGGCCGCGTTCGCGGCACCGGCTCCCGCGGCGAGCGTCGCGCCGATGATCGCGACGGCGGCAGCCCCCGCGATCAAGGGCCTGATCGTGCGCTTCATCAGGTACCTTTCTGGTCGTACCAGTGGGATAGCGGCGGGGCGGGCGGACAGGCCCGCCCCGCCGTCGTGCTCCTGGCTTGTCTGCTCGGGGGGACTAGTGCGTCACGGCCCGAACTGGGTGAAGGCGTACGTCGGGACGACGCCCGCGGCGGAGATGAGCGACTGCGCGGCGCTGGTCGCGAAGTACGGCGCCCCGCCGGGCCCGTACGTCGTCCCGCCGATCGTCACGCAGCCCGTGGTGTGGCCCGCACCGGAGCACGGGTTGTAGAACAGCGTGCGCACCCAGTTGAGCGTGCCGCCGGGCTGGAACACCTTGGTGCTGTTGATGTCAGCGTCCCGGAAGTACAGGTAGAGGCTGCGGTTGATGTTGAACAGCGAGCCCGACTTCGGGGTCCCGGTGGTCCAGTACTTGACGTTCGGGGTCAACGTGGTGTTGCCGGTGCACACGCTGGAGTAGCCGACGCAGCTCGGGTCCTTGAAGTAGCCGATCCCCGACCCGCCGTCGTTAGCGGTGCCGTCGCTGAGCTTGCCGAGGTAGAGGTTGAGCCGCCCGCTGGACATCGGCTCGATGGCGTCCGTCGGAGCGCCGGACGCGTCGATCGCCTCGGGGTCGTTCTCCTCGACGTTGGTGACGCAGCTGCCGGGTGTCGTCACACCGATCGCCGACAGGAACGACGTGCGAGTGCCGGAGCCGATCTGCGGCAGCAGCGGCTTGATCGTGTCACTCGAGGTCCCACCGAGGGTGGGGTCGTTCCACGTCGTGACCGAGCAGTTGTAGATGGCCTGAAGCTGTGTCGTGGACAGCGCCACCGCGTTGGTCGTCGACGAGCTCAGCATCGCCAGGCCGTCCGTGCCGACCGTGATGCTGTCCATCGTGTTGCCGCCCGACCCTCGGGCCGAGGACGCGCGGGAGAAGTCCGCCAGGTGCTTGGTGTCGGCGACCAGGAAGTTGAACCCCGCACCGGAACCGTTCGGTCGCTGCACCGGCTGGGTACCGGCGCGCAGGACGATCGTCGGGTTCAGCGTGCAGGGGACGTCGCCCGTGTGGGTCGTGTTCTGGTTGCCGGTCCCCTGGGTGGCTCCGGTGCCGGGTGCGCAGTTGTTCGTCGCGCTGTTGCCCGGCGTGTTGCCCACGCCCTGGGGGCTGTAGGCCAACCGCGCGTTCGCGTCGGCGGTGGCGTCGAAGCTCACCAGTTTGTTGGCGTTGCCGAGGGTGTTGTAACCGGTGTCGCCGAGGTGGTCCCCGTCGGCGACGAAGTCGACGAGATTCTGCAGCGTGTCGGATCCGACCCCGACGACGTCCTTGCTTGACGGTGCGTAGTCGGCCTGTGCGGCCGTGGTCGTCAGAGCGAGCGACGCGGTGATCACACCGACCGTCGCCGCGCCGAGCAAGACCTTCTTGCGTCGCATGTGCAGGTCCCTTCCCGAAGTGGCAGGTGGAGCGCCCGTAGGCTCTCGGGTCCAGGTCGACGCGCACAGGCGTCCTGCGCTAACGCGAGATGAACCTCGGGCTGCCATCGGCTCGCATTCGGGCACAAGGGATCGCCGGTCCAACAACGGGTGAACGAGGCCTCACGTGCGGGCGTCACATGAGGTTCGGCATCAGCTGGACGGCCACCGAGGTGACCCCCCAGAGGCAGGCCAGCAGGGCGGGGACACCCACCACCCAGGTCTGCCAGGTGCCCCAGTAGACCCACGAGACGACGTACGTCGATGCCACGGCGACCAGGAGGAACAGCCACAGCACCAGCTGCACGAGGACGCTGGTGTCGATGCTCATCGCCTGTTCTGCTGCCGGGACCGCGGCCGGACGACCGGGTGGTGCCGGGACGGACGTGCCGGCCAGGTCGGCGTCGACGTAGACGACGCCGGTCGGGGCCCACACCGAGCGCCAACTCGCACCCTCGGCGCTGACCAGGGTCAACCGCCCATGCCCCGGCTGCACCGGCTGGGGAAAGCGGTCCCCGGCCCGCCTGATGTCGATGACGCGGTAGGTGAAGCGGCCCTGCCCCGTGACGACCGCGATCGCGTCCCCGCGGGCGAGGGTGCCGACGTTCTCGAACGGTCCCCCGAAGGTGCTCTCCCGGCCGTAGACGACACTGACGCCGGCCTGGCCCGGCAGCGGGGTGTCGCGACGGTGCCCGGGGCCGGCGATCAGGTCGCCGGACGTGGTGCCCTCGACGACGACCAGGTCGTGCAGCTCCAGGGCGGGGATGCTCAACAGGGCCACCGGCGCACCCGGGCGGATCAGTCCGCCCAGCGGCGCGGTCTCCTCGGCCAGCTGCTCGCGCAGTGTGTCGTAGCCAACGTGCTGGTCACGCCACTCCTGGAAGGAGCTCAGGACGACCCCGTAGATCACCGCCCAGGCTGCGACCACCGCGGTGCACACGATCACGCCGGTGACGACCCGGCGGCGTGGAGTCGGTCGCGGACGGGCGGGCAGCCGCAGCCTCTTCGGCAGGCGCACGTGGACGCGCCGCCGCCGCCTGGCCTCGGGGACGACGTCGGGGGGATCCTCGACGACGGTCACCGGCGACCGAGCCCGCTGTTCCACACCGCCGCGACCAGCGCAAGCACCACGAGGACCAGCAGCGCCGGGAACGCCAGCGCGGCCGGCCCCGGCCGCACGCCGACCGTCTTGCCGGTGAGGACCACCGCGATCTTCGACGGACTCGGCGACGACGACGGCGACGGCTTCGGTCTGGCGGAGGAGGAGCTCGTCGAGGGCGCGGCTGCGGTTGAAGGGCTCCCCGCGGCCGACGGCTCACCGCCGGTTGTGCCGGTCCCCGCCTCGCTCGTGGTGGAGGGCGTGGGACTGACGGATGGCGTCGGCGTCGGCGTCGGGGCCGGGTCGCCGTTGACGTAGGGCACCACGCCCTGCTGCTGCTCGACGGCCTGTGCGGCCGTCCGGGTGTAGGCCGCGAGACCGGCCAGATGGTTGGCCGCGGTCATCGGCAGGTAGCCGACGGGCAGCTGCCCTTGGTCGAGACCCGGCTGCTGACCTACCCCCGCCGCGAAGCGCAGTAAGTCGGCGTAGTGCGCGGCGTCGGCGGCGGGGAGCCCCTGCGTCGGGACGTCGAGGGACAGCACGAGGATGCCCGGGTACGCCTGCTCGCCGGCCGCGCGCGTGCGCAGCGCGGCGTACGGGACCGGCCACGTCCCGAGCTGCTTGTCTGGCTCGAGCATCGCCGCGGCGGCCCGCAGCCCGTCGTCGCTTGGTCCGACGAACGTGCGGCCGGTCGCGTCGGTGAGCGCCGTCCCGCTCCCGCTGCTGACGTGGGTCTGCAGCTGGGCGACGTTGAGCTGGTAGCGCTCCGCGTCCGCCAGAGACACCAGCCCGAGGATGAAGCGGTACCCCGGGTTCTCCCGGCCGAGCGCGACCAGCTTCTGGTTCTGCTGGCCGGCGTTCTGGCAGTTGATCTGGGAGTTGGCGATGTCGAACTGCATGTTCAGGCTGATCGTGGCCGGGTTCGACACCGGTGCGGCGACGAGCGGCAGCCAGGGGGTCGGGCTGAGCGCGAGGCACGGGTTTCCAGCCTGCAGACCCTTGGGGATGAACGTGTCCCGTAGCGGCCACGTCGAGACCGGGAGCTTGATCCCCTTGTACGCGGGGTTGACGACCATCCCCCATGGGTCGGGGCGCCCGTCGAGCCACGCACGCGCCTCCGGGTCGGCGTTGATGTAGCTGGTCAGCGCGGTCAGCACGTCGGAGTCGCTCGACATGATCGCCAGCGTCGCGGCCGGCTCGAGGTTGTAGCCGAGGCTCACGACTCCGGGGTTGAGCGCGCGGAACTCTGGGTCGTGGCCGATGTCGATCGGGTTCCCCGACAGCGCCTTGTCCTCGCTCTTCATCGTCGGGTTCGAGGGATAGGACTCGGTGAGCAGCTTGGCGAGCAGCCGCGGAGTCAGCTTGAGGTCTGGATGGACCCCGCCGCTCTGGTCGTCCACCGAATAGGCGATCGCGAACCCGCTGACGGCGACTGGCGCCTGCACCACCGGCTGGGGGAAAGGTTCGTCCGGCGGCCCGGCCTGGACGGCTGCTTCGACACTGCCCGCGCGCAGCAGGTTCTTCGCCTGCGGCTCGCTGGTCTGCACGTGCTGGAACTTGAACAGCTTGGGGTCGAGACAGAACCTCGGCGCCCACTGCTCCGTGGCCTGCGCGAGCGCCTCGGAGCCGTACAGGTAGATCGGCTGTCCGTTGCTGACCAGGTTGCAGACCCCCGCGGACGGGGCGAAGGTCAGCGGGACCGAGATCCGGTTGCGCCAGTTGGACGCGCTCCACCACAGCTCACCGCTGACCGACAGGTCCTCGCTCTCCCAGGTCCCGTAGTTGTAGTCGCCCGGTGCGTACTTGCCGGTCGCCGCGCACTCCGACTCGATGGTCGGGACCAGCGAGGGGTCGGGCGCCTCCGAGGCCGGTAGCTGCGCACCCGCGGCGTCACAGCTGATGCCCATGATCGGGATGATCACCAGCGAGCAGGTGACCGTGTCCGAGCAGCCCATGGACGCGTTGGAGTCCACCGTCTGCACCACGAACTTGATCGAGCCCGCCCCGGTCTTGTCGCTCGCGCCGTACGTCGTGTTCCCCGGCTGCAGCGACTCGTCCGCGTTGGCCGCCTCGGGGGCCATGCCGGCGCAGCCGAGGGAGCCGCCCGGGTAGACGGTGCCGTTGGCGGCCACGAAGGGGATCCAGTGCTGCACGCCGGCGTCCGAGCCGGCGCACGCCTTCGGCAGCGGGCTGGGCTCGCCGACCTTCTCGGCGCGGTCGGCCGTCGTGGCGTAGCGATCCATCCGGTACGGGGGGTAGTTGAACACGTAGTCGGACTGGAAGCGTTCGGCGGGCGTCTGGGTCCAGCAGGTCTGCGGTGACAGCCGCTTCGAGGCCGGCACCGACGTGCTGTCGATGCCGCGGCACTCCATGACGACGACGGGGTACTCCTGCTGCGCGGCGAGCGCGGAGTTCTGGTCGCCCACCAGCCCGCCGGTCGGGTGCGCGCCCGACCAGCTCACGTTGATCGTCTGCCGGTCGCGAAGCTGCTCGGTGTCGTCGACGTGAACGGTGACGCTACGGCTGTCGACCGGCACGTCCTGGCCCGCCACGAGGTTCACCCGGTCGATGGTCTTGGTCTTGGCGAAGCCGGTGTCGGCGGAACCGGCCGCCCGGGCCGTACCGGCCGACGCCGGCAACGCCAGCCCCGCGGCCGCGAGGAGCGCGACCAGCGCGAGGCCGAGCCTTGACGGCAGCTTCCGCGTCATGACTGCCTCCTGCGTCGACGGGAGAGGTAGACCGCGAGGATCGGCGGAAGGACGATCAGCGCGAGGATCTCCAGTGCCGCGACCGATCCGAGCACCGACGTGAGGTTCTGCTGGCGGTAGCCGGCGAGCTGGGTGGGAACGCCGGTCACTGGGTCCGCCGCGGCCGCCACCTGGGTGTCGACCACCTGACCGGTGTCCGGGTTCACCGACGGGCTGGCGCCCGTCGAGCCGGTCACCGCCGTCGTCCCGCTCTGGCCGGTGCCCGTGGACGACGACGCGGCCGTCTTCGCCCCGCCAGACGTCGCAGTGCTGGACCCCTTCGTGGCCGTCGACCCGCTCGACGTGGTGGAGCCCTGTCCCGGGGAGGAGGTCTGCGGGGCCTTGCCGTTCCTGGGGTTGCCGTTGGCGATGCCCGCGTTGGCGTCGCAGGGCCCGGCGCCCGACTTGTCGCACGCGGGTGGCTTGGGGGCGATCTCGGCCAGGTAGTTGCGGTTCGGCTGGCCGGCGATGAACGTCGGGTTGTGGCAGGTCGACACGTTGCGTTGCGTGAGGTCCACGCCCGGGTCGGCCGTCTTGAGCTTGGCCGTCTGCGCGAAAGAGGCCTGGACGAGGTTGATCGGCAAGGGCGAGTAGCCGATCGGGCCCATTTCCGCCTGGCCCTGGCATACGGAGTAGTAGAGGAAGTCGGCGAGCGTCTGCCGTTTCGCGGTCGTCATGCGCGGGTCGGTCGGTGACGTTGGAATGATCATGTACGAGTACGACGAGATGGCGTACGTCCTGGGGTCGGGGTTCGTGTAGACCTGGTCGAGGTTCTGCAGCAGGTAGTCCTTCGACGACTTGTCCATGTTGATCTGCGCCTTGGTGAGTGCGACCGCGACGTTGTACTGCGTGGGCGCCGTGAAGTAGCCCGCGGCGTTCTCGACCTTGGCCACTGGGAAGTTCTTCGCGAGGGCATAGGAGTACTCGTCGTAGCCGATCGCCCCGTTGGCGGCGCCCGAGGAGATGAAGTTCATGACCCCGTCGGAGCCGTTCTGGGCGATCTGCCCGCCCTTGCGCGGGAAGTACTCGGTCAGACCGGACGTGCCGAGGAACGGCCGCCAGATCGAGGGGTACTGCTTGTCCAGGTAGCGGGTGAACTGCGCGGTCGAGCCGGAGCCCTCGGAGTGGACGACCGGGATGATGGGCAGGGACGGCAGCGCATGGCCGTTGTTGTCCGCCGTGATCTCGGGGTCGTCCCAGTTGGTGATCTTGTTCGTGAAGATCTTGGCCAGCGTCTGGCCAGACAGCCGGAGGTTGCGCACCAGCTGACCGGCCACCTTGATCTGGTACGGGAACGCCGTCCCGCCCGCCACGATCGGCAGGTAGGCGTACGGCCGGCACTGCGGCGTGCAGGGCGTGTCCGCCTCGCCGGTCACCGGGTCCTTGCCCTGGTAGCCGATGTCACTGACCGCGAAGTCCGTCGTGCGGTAGGCGAAGTCCTTGCGCCCGATCGCCGAGCCGCTCGCGGTGAAGACGACCTGCAGGCCGTTGGCCTGGACGTCGGCGATCCACTGGTTGACGGCGTTGGCGCTCCAGGACGAGCCCGACCCTTGGATGAGGGCGTGGCTCGCCGCCGCGTCCGCCGGAGCGGACCCGAAGAGCAGGCTCACCAGCACGCTCACCACCGCTGCCGCGACGGTGAGCAGGGGGTATCGGCGTCGGTTCACTTGGCACGGTCCCTGGCGAGGAAACGGGTGATGGCGAACAGGACGAGGACGAGCAGCAGCAGGAGCGCCGCCGCGCCGTAGCCCCTCGCGATGTACAGCGGCTCACCGCTGCGCACCGCGGAGAAGATGAACAGCGGGAGGGAGTTCATCGGCTCGCTGAAGGGGTTGGCGTTGAAGAAGGTCGACGCGCCCGAGACGATGAGCAGCGGGGCCGTCTCCCCGGCGATGCGGGCGATGCCGAGGATCAGCGACGTCGCCATCCCGGCCTTGGCGGTCGGGAGGACGACGCGTCGTACGGTGTCCCACTGCGACGCGCCCAGCGCCAGGCCGGCCTCGCGCAAGCCTCCCGGCACCACGCGCAGCACCACCTCGGCGGAGCGGGCGATGATCGGCAGCATGGTGACGGTGAGGGCGACCGACACCGCGAAGCCCGTCCGGGGAAAGCCGAACCCGATCACGAGGGTGACGTAGACGAACAGGCCGGCGAGAACGTCGGGCAGCGCCGTCATCGCCTCGACCACGGTCCGGACCGTGCGCGAGAGCCGGCCCCCCACCTCGGTCATGAACACGGCGGTGCCGATCCCCAGCGGCAGCGCGAACAGGGTCGCGATCCCGACCTGGATCGCGGTGCCCACGATGGCGTGCAGCACCCCGCCCTGCGTCAACGGTGAGGTCGGCCGCACGCCCGACATGTCGTCACGGAAGAAGTTGAGGTGGTGCAGGGCCGGCCAGCCCTTGACGAAGACGAACACCACCGTGCTGGTCAGCGCCAGACCAACGGTGACGGCCGCGCCGGTGACCACAGCGGCCGCCAGTCGGTCCCGCACGGTCGGCCACGGGTTGGAGATCCGGGACACGAGGGTGTACATGAGCAGGAAGACCAGGTACCAGCTCACGACGAACCCGACGACGCCGCTGAACGGCAGCACCCGCTCGAACAGGAGCCAGACGAGGGAACCCGAGCCGACGATGCTGCCGGCGACCGACGCCCGGTCGTCGAGCGTGCGGGCACGCAGCGGTCGTGGGATCTCGACGGGGGCCTCCGTGTCGACCTCGGCGGCCTCCTGGTCCACCATCGCCGTCATCTCGGATCTCCTCAGATCTCCGTCGCCGCGCCGCTGCGGCTTCGGTTGACGAAGATGGCAGCGACCGTGTTCACGCCCAGGGTGATGACGAACAGCACGAAGCCGGCCGTGAGGAGTGCGGAGAGCTGGGCGCTCGTGGCCTCCCCGAAGCGACCGGCGATGAGCGCCGAGGTCGTCTCCGTGCCGACCGTGAGAATCTTGATCTTGATGTCGAACGCCGGCGAGATGATGAGCAGGACGGCGATGGTCTCCCCGAGCGCGCGCCCGAGCGCCAGCATGGTGCCGCCGATCACCCCTCCACGTCCGAAGGGCAGCACGACCGCTCGGATCACGCCCCACCGCGTCGCGCCGAGCGCGTACGCCGCCTCGCGCTCGCCGACCGGCGCCTGCGCGAAGACGCCTCGCATGACGGCGCACGCGAGCGGGATCACCATCATCGACACCGCCAGGCCCGCGATGAACGCGGAGGCGGTGTACTGCGACTGCGCCCACGAGGCCGCCCGCGGGTCGGTGTCCACGGCGAAGACCGGGATCCAGCCGAGGTACTCCGACAGCCACCGCGCGACCGTGATGGCGTGCGGTTGCAGGAGGAAGAAGCCCCAGAGCCCGAAGATGATGCTCGGGACGGCAGCCATCAGGTCGATGAGCGAGGTCAGGGTGGCCTGCAGCCGCGGCGGCGCGTACTCGCTGATGTACAGCGCCGTCAGCAGCGCCAACGGGAAGCCGACGGCGAGGGCGACCAGGGCCACCTCGACGGTCCCCACGAGCACCGCGGAGATGCCGACGATGTCCCGCTCGGGCTGCCACTGGCTCTGGGTGAAGAAGTGGATGCCGTACCGGCGAAGCGTGGGGATCGCCTGGTAGCCGAGGAACAGCCCGATGGCGCCGGTGAGGACCAGCACGAAGGAGCCGATCGCCCGTACGGTCCCCCGGAAGACGCTGTCCTTCGCCGGCCGCGCCGGGTCGATGTCCCGGGGGACGTCCGGGCCCTCGGCCGACGGCCAGAGGTGCTCAGCCGAAGCGACCATGGACGTAATCGCTGGTTCGGGGGTCGCGGGGGTTGCCGAAGATCTGCTCGGTGGAGCCGGCCTCGACGATCCCGCCCGGCGTGCCCTGCTCGGCGAGGAAGAACGCGCACTGCTGGGAGACGCGCGCGGCCTGTTGCATGTTGTGGGTGACGATGACGATCGTCACGTCGCGCCGCAGCTCGGCGATGGTCTCCTCGATCCGGCGGGTCGACGTCGGGTCCAGGGCGGAGCACGGCTCGTCCATGAGCAGCACGTCCGGCTCGACCGCGAGCGAGCGGGCGATGCACAGCCGTTGCTGCTGCCCTCCGGAGAGCGCACCGCCGGCGGAACCCAGCCGGTCCTTCGCCTCGGTCCACAACCCCGCCCGGCTCAGGCAGCGCTCGACGAGGTCGTCCTTGTCGTGCCTGGCGATCTTGGTTCCGGTCAGCTTGAGACCCGCCAGGACGTTCTCGGCGATCGACATGGTCGGGAACGGGTTCGGCTTCTGGAAGACCATCCCGATGCGCTTGCGGGTCTCGGTGATACGACGTCCGGCGTCATAGATGTCGACCCCGTCGAGCAGCACCTGACCGGCCAGCTGCGCCGAGGGCACCAGCTCGTGCATCCGGTTGAGGGTGCGCAGGAACGTGGACTTCCCGCACCCCGAGGGTCCGATGAGGGCGGTGACCGTCCCCGGGGGCATGGACAGGGACACCCGTTCCAGCACCTTGTGGCTGCCGAACCACGCCGAGACCGCCACCGCGTCGAGGTGGGCGCCCCGGATCTGGCCGGTCACGTCGGGCAGGCGGATGGTCGTGTCGCTGACCGAGCTCATCCGCCCACCTCGCGCTCGTCAGGCCAGGGCGACCTCACGCCGCGCCCGTCCCGCCGAGCACGCCGACGCGTCCGCGACGGCTCGTACGGGGATGGGCGTGCACGTCCGGTGCGGCGGCGTCGGGCACCGCGGCGAGGAATCGCGAGAGGCTGTACTCGCACTCGCGTCGCCGCTGATGGCCGCGGGCCGCCACCGCCACCGGGCGCTCGTCCAGGTCGAGTCGCCATACCCACAGCCCCGTCACGTGGTTGAGCGCCAGCAGGGCCTGCGTACGCGCGATGCCCGCGATGACCGCCACCGCGTCCTCCACGCAGCGCAGCAGGTCGGGGTAGACCTGGGCGCTTCGCCCGAGCTCTCTGTTGTTGGCACCGGCCAGTCGCCACGACACCCAGGAACCGTCCTCAGCAGTCAGACCTCGTAGGGCGGAGCTTCGGTCCGGCCAGGCGGGAGAGGGGGATCCCTCCCGCAGCGTCCCCGTGACGAACAGGAACCGAGGCCTGGACACCGAACCTCCTCGTGCCGGCCGCGAGGACTCCACCGCCCCTGGCGGGCGGCGGCCCCCGTACGGCCGAACCGCGGCTGATCGTGCTGAGGCTGCGCGACGGCCCGTCCACCGCGACCTGAACGCCGAACGTTGCCTCGGTGAACGGGCGGTGCCCACGTCCCAGCGGAGCGCGGCCCGCCCGTGGGAGGGTGGCGACGTGAACGTCATCGAGGTGCGCGGCGGGCGCAAGACGTACCGGCGCTGGCGCAAGCCGCCGGAACGCGCCTTGGACGGCCTCGACCTCACCGTCGAGGAGGGTGGGGTGCACGGCTTCCTCGGCCCGAACGGTTCGGGCAAGACGACCACGATCCGGGCCCTGCTGGGCCTGGTCCGGGCCGACGCCGGCGAGTTCCGGCTGCTCGGGCAGCAGGTCCCCCAGACGTTGCCCGCCGTCGTCGCCGAGGTGGGGGCGCTCGTCGAGACGCCGCTGTTCTTCCCGAGCTTCTCGGGCCGGCTCAACCTGCAGCTGCTCGCGCAGGTCGCCGGCGTGCCCAGAGAGCGCGTGGAGGAGTGCCTCGAGACCGTCGACCTGAGCGAGCGCGCGGAGGACCGGTTCAAGGGCTACTCCCTGGGGATGAAGCAGCGCCTCGGGATCGCCGCGGCACTGCTCAAGCGCCCGCGGCTGCTCGTCCTCGACGAACCGTCGAACGGCCTCGACCCCGCCGGCATCCGCGACGTCCGGGAGCTGCTGCGCCGCCTGGGCGCCGACGGTCGGACCACCGTCTTCTTGTCCTCCCACCTGCTGGGCGAGGTCCAGCAGGTGTGCGACCACGTCACGATCCTCGCCCGGGGACGATGCGTGACCACGGGCCGCACGAGCGAGGTGCTGCGGGCGAACACCACCGACGACGTCCGGCTCTGCGTGCCCGACCCGATGGGCGCCCACGACGTGCTCACCGCCGCCGGCTACCGCCTGAGCAGCCTCGGTGACGCGTGGCGGGTCCACGACGTCCACGACCGCTCGGCGCTGACGCGCACGCTCGCCGACCGAGGCCACTACCTCACCGAGCTGTCCCCGATCGCGGCCGACCTCGAGGACGTCTTCCTGCAGCTCACCGGGGACGCCGAGCCGGAGGTCCAGCCGTGAGCACGGCCGTGGACGTACCGCGCGCGACGTACGGCGGGCTGCTCGGCTCGGAGATCCGCCGCCTGCTGCATCGCCGCGTGGTCCGCTGGCTCGCGGTGTTCGCGGTGGCCCAATACCTGCTGGTGAACGTGATCGTGTGGCTCAACCACGACAAGGCGGGGAGCGGCCACCCCGCCTACCGGCTGGGGGACGCCGGCGGCGGGGCCGTCGGCGTCGGCGTGGGGGTGGCCATCCTCATGTTCGTGGTCGGGACGACGTACGCCGGCGCGGAGTGGTCGCAGCGGACCATCGTGGCCCTGCTGTTCTGGGAGCCGCGCCGCGGACGGGTCATCTCGGCGAAGGTCCTGGTCGCGGCAGCCGCCGCCGTGACGGTCACCGTGGTGAGTCAGGTGGTCTGGCTGGCGACGGCGTACGTCCTGGCGGCGACCAAGGGCGTCACCACGCTGCCGTCGGGCTTCTGGGCCAACCTGCTGGACCGTCAGCTCAGGGTCCTGATCTTCACCGTGCTCGTGACCTGGCTCGGTTTCGGCATCGCCAACCTGGTCCGCAACTCGGCGGCGTCCCTCGGCGTGGGGTTCGTCTACTTCGTCATCGTCGAGTCCGTCGTCCAGGCGTTCTGGACCTGGGCGACCCCGTACCTGCTCACCCACAACGCGATCGCGCTGTTGTCCCCGGGCGGCTGGGACATCCCGGCGCGCGATCCCAGCCGTTCCCCGGTCCACCTGAGCTCGCTGCACGGCGGCCTGGTGTGGGGGACCGCCTCGCTGGCGATCCTCGCGGTCGGAACCGTCGTCTTCAGCCGCAGCGACGCCGCGTAGGCCTCACCGCAGGTCGAGCGTCTCGTCGCGCGTGGCCTCGATCCAGAGATCCTCCTCGGCGCGGCTGCTCTGGTACTTGCGCCACGCCCCGAAGGCGACCCCCGCGAGGGCCACCAGCACGAGCAGCTTCTTCACGTCGCACCCTCTCCCGGCACTCCTTCGCGTGCCCTCGGCCACGGTAGCCGAGGCCGTCGGCCCCCGACGCGGGGGGCACGCTGGCGAGTGATCCGGTGAGTGGGCCTAGGAGGACTTGAACCTCCGACCTCTTCCTTATCAGGGAAGCGCTCTAACCGTCTGAGCTATAGGCCCGAGTGCCGCGGCGGCTCAGCGCTCGAGGCCCCGGCAGCGTACCGGAGCCCCGCAGAGCGGCCCAACTTCGTTCAGGGCTCCTCGACGAGGGTGACGTCCAGCCCGCCGACCAGCCCCGCCGCGAGGTTGTAGAGGAACGCCGCGAGCGTCGCCAGCGCGGTGATCAGCACGACCTGCACCACCGCCAGCACCAGGGCGACCCCCATGACCCGGCGGAAGGCCAGCGCGCTCTGGACGGTGAAGTCGGTCTGGTCGTTCGCCACGTCGGCCACGACCTTGTTGATGGAGTCGAACACCCCTCCGGAGTCGAGCAGGGACCACAGCAGCCCGACGGCGACGACGAAGACGATGCCGAGGGCGAGGGAGAGCAGGAAGCCGAGCTTCATCACCGACCAGGGGTCCACCTGCCGGATCTGCAGGCGGGCCTTGCGCGGGCCCCGGACCGGGTGCGCGCCTGGCGCCGGCGCCATCACGGTCCCCGGTGCAGGGCTCGGCTCGAGCGGTGCGACCGGGGTCGGCACCGGGACCGACGCGACGGCGGACGGGATCGTGACCACGCCCGGAGCGGCGGGCTCGTCGTCGTGGGCGCCGTTGGAGGCCGCCGAGGGTATCGGGACGGTGGGCGCCGACATGGTCCGCGCCTCGGGGCGAGCAGCCCCCCGGCCGCGGGTCGGGTCGGTCGTCACTCGTCGGTCTCCTCGTCCTCACCGCCGGGCGGTGGGTTCGCGACAGTCGTGGTCCCAGGATCCCTCAGGTCCGCCTCCGGCGCGGCTCCGGGCTGCCCCGGCGCGTCGCCCGTCGGCTCCCCACCCGAGCCGCCGGCCTCCTCGCCGTCGTTCTCCTCGTCCTCGTCGGTGTCGGCGTTGCGCGCCACACCGACGACCGCGTCGCCCTCGGAGAGCGCGATCAGGCGGACCCCCATGGTGTCGCGACCACGGCGCTGGAGCTCCTGCTCGGTGACCCTGGTGCGGATCACACCGCCCCCGGCGGTCATCGCGAGGACCTCGTCGCCCTCGTCGACCACGAGCGCCCCGACGAGCGACCCACGGTGCTCCGGCAGCTTCATGGCGACCACGCCGATGCCACCGCGCCCCTTCGGGGTCCACTCCTCGAGGGAGGTGCGCTTCCAGAACCCGCCGTCGGTGAACGTGACCAGGTCGGCCCCGGCGCGGACGACCTCCATGCCGAGCAGCTCGTCACCGGCACGGAAGCGCATGCCGATGACCCCGCTGGTGGCGCGGCCCATGGCCCGCAGCGAGCGCTCGGTGGCCGGGAAGCGAACGGACTGGCCCTTGCGGGAGACCATGATCAGGTCGTCCTGCTCGCCGACCAGCCGGGCCGAGATCAGCTCGTCGTCGTCGCGCAGGTTGATCGCGACGATCCCACCCGTGCGGTTCGAGTCGTACTCGGCGAGCCGCGACTTCTTGACCAGCCCCTGCCGGGTCGCGAGGACCAGATAGGGCGCCACGGTGTAGTCGCGCAGGTCCAGGACCTGCGCGATGGTCTCCTCCGGCTGGAACGCGAGCAGGTTCGCCACGTGCTGCCCCCGCGCGTCGCGGCCGGCCTCGGGCAGCTCGTAGGCCTTCGCGCGGTACACCCGGCCCTTGTTGGTGAAGAAGAGGATCCAGTCGTGCGTCGTGGTCACGAAGAAGTGCTCCACGACGTCGTCGGCGCGAAGCGCTGCCCCGCGCACGCCCTTGCCGCCGCGCCGCTGCGAGCGGTAGAGGTCGACCTTGGTCCGTTTCGCGTAGCCGCCGCGCGTGATCGTGACGACCACGTCCTCCTCGGCGATGAGGTCCTCCATGGACATCTCGCCCTCGGCCGCCACGATCAGCGAGCGGCGCTCGTCGCCGAACTTGTCGACGATCTCGACGAGCTCCTCCTCGACGATGCTGCGCTGCCGCTCCTCCGAGGCGAGGATCGCCTCGAGGTCGGCGATCGCCCGCTCGATCTCCGCCAGCTCGTCGATGATGCGCTGGCGCTCCAGCGCGGCGAGGCGGCGCAGCTGGGTGTTGAGGATGTGGTTGGCCTGCAGCTCATCGACGTCGAGCAGCTCCATGAGGCCGGCGCGGGCCTGCTCGACGTCGGGGGAGCGGCGGATCAAGGCGATGACCTCGTCGAGCTGCTCGAGCGCCTTGACCAGGCCGCGCAGGAGGTGGGCCTGCTCCTCGGCACGGCGTAGGCGGTAGCGCGTACGGCGCTGGATGACCTCGATCTGGTGGGTGATCCAGTGGCGCACGAAGCCGTCGAGGGACAGCGTTCGGGGCACGTCGTCGACGAGGGCGACCATGTTGCAGCCGAAGGTGTCCTGCAGCTGCGTGTGCTTGAAGAGGTTGTTGCGCACCACGCTCGGGACCGCGTCGCGCTTGAGCACCACGACCAGCCGCATGCCGGTGCGCGCGGAGGAGTCGTCGCGCAGGTCTGCGATGCCGGGGACACGGCCGTTGTCGGCGAGCTCGGCGATCTTGCGTGCGAGGGCGTCCGGGTTGACCTGGTAGGGCAGCTCGCTGATGACCAGGCAGGTACGTCCGCGGGAGTCCTCCTCGACCTCCACGACGCCGCGCATCGTGACCGAGCCCCGCCCAGTCCGGTACGCCTGCTCGATCCCGGCGCGCCCGACGATGAGGCCGGCCGTGGGGAAGTCCGGTCCCTTGATGCGTTCGAGCAACGCCTCGAGCAGCTCCTCGCGCGTCGCGGTCGGGTGCTGCAGGGCCCAGCGCACGCCGTCGGCGACCTCGCGGAGGTTGTGCGGGGGGATGTTGGTGGCCATGCCGACCGCGATGCCGCCGGAGCCGTTGACCAGCAGGTTCGGGAACCGCGACGGGAGGACGCGCGGCTCCTCCTGACGCCCGTCGTAGTTGGGCTGGAAGTCGACGGTGTCCTCGTCGATGTCGCGGACCATCTCCATGGCCAGCGGCGCCAGCCGGCACTCGGTGTAGCGCATCGCGGCCTGTCGGTCGTCACCGCGTGAGCCGAAGTTGCCCTGTCCCTGGACGAGCGGGTAGCGCAGCGACCACTCCTGGCCGAGGCGCACCAACGTGTCGTAGATGGCCGTGTCGCCGTGCGGGTGGTACTGGCCCATCACGTCGCCGACCACGCGGCTGGACTTCGAGAACGGCCGGTCCGGGCGGTACCCGCCGTCGAACATCGCGTACAGGACGCGCCGGTGCACCGGCTTGAGCCCGTCGCGCACGTCGGGGAGGGCCCGCTGCACGATGACGCTCATCGCGTAGTCGAGGTAGGAGCGGCTCATCTCGACCTGGAGGTCGACCGGCTCGATGCGCCCGCCCGGCGGCGGCGTGCTGGTGGTCTCGGTCACGGTGCGGGGTTCCTGTCGCGGCTCGGCGGCTCGGGAAGCGGCTCAGATGTCGAGGAAGCGGACGTCGCGGGCGTTGCGCTGGATGAAGCGGCGACGGCTGTCGACGTCCTCGCCCATCAGCGTGGTGAAGATCTCGTCGGCCTGGGCCGCGTCCTCGAGGGTGACCTGAAGCAGGATGCGCTGCGCCGGGTCCATCGTGGTGTCCCAGAGCTCGTCGTGGTTCATCTCGCCGAGCCCCTTGTAGCGCTGGATGCCGCCCTCCTTGGGCAGCCGGCGCCCCGCTGTCTGCCCGGCCGCGATGAGGGCGTCTCGCTCGCGGTCGGAGTAGGCGTACTCCGGCGCGGCGTCGCGCCCCGACCACTTGATCTTGTACAGCGGCGGCTGCGCGAGGTAGACGAAGCCGTTCTCGACGACCGGGCGCATGAAGCGGAAGAGCAGGGTCAGCAGCAAGGTCCTGATGTGCTGGCCGTCGACGTCGGCGTCGGCCATGAGCACGACCTTGTGGTAGCGCAGCCGGTTGAGGTCGAAGTCGTCGTGGATGCCCGTCCCGAGCGCCGAGATGATCGCCTGGACCTCCTGGTTCTGCAGGATCCGGTCCAGCCGCGCCTTCTCGACGTTGAGGATCTTGCCGCGGATGGGCAGGATCGCCTGCACGCGCGGATCACGCCCCTGCTTGGCCGGACCGCCCGCGGAGTCCCCCTCGACGATGAAGAGCTCGCACTCCTCGGGGTCGGTCGACTGGCAGTCGGTGAGCTTGCCCGGCAGCCCTCCGCCGCCCATCAGCCCCTTGCGGTTGCGGGCCAGGTCGCGGGCCTTGCGGGCGGCGATGCGCGCGGTCATCGCGGCCTGGCCCTTGCGGACGATCTCCTTGCCCTCACCGGGGTTCTTCTCGAACCACTCGCCGAGCCGGTCGTTGACCACGGTCTGCACAAAGGACTTGGCCTCGGTGTTGCCGAGCTTGGTCTTGGTCTGACCCTCGAACTGCGGTTCGGCCAGCTTGACCGAGATGATCGCGGTCAGCCCCTCGCGTACGTCGTCGCCGGAGAGACGGTCCTCCTTCTTCTTGATCAGCCCCCAGTCCTCCCCGAACTTGTTGACCAGAGTGGTGAGCGCGGCGCGGAAGCCCTCCTCGTGGGTGCCGCCCTCGTGGGTGTTGATCGTGTTGGCGAAGGTGTGCACCGACTCGGAGAACCCGGTGTTCCACTGCATCGCCACCTCGAGGCTCATCGAGCCGCCCTCGGACTGCTGGGCCTCGAAGTCGATGATGCTGCGGTGCGCGGGGTCCTTGCTCGCGTTGAGGTGCTTGACGTAGTCGACCAGGCCCCCGTCGTAGCGGTAGGTCACCTCGCGGGGCTGCACCTCCTCGGCGCCGAGGTTCGCCTCCTCGTCGGTGGGCTCGGGCACCCGCTCGTCGCTCATGTGGATGGTCAGACCCTTGTTCAGGAAGGCCATCTCACGAAGTCGCGTGGAGAGGGTCTGGAAGGAGTAGCGCGTCGTCTCGAAGATCTCCGGACTGGCCCAGAACGTCACCGTCGTCCCGGTGTCCGCGCTCGGCTCCTCGCGGCGAAGCGGCCCGTCGGGCTCGCCGAGGGTGTACGACTGGCGCCAGACGTTTCCGTCCCGACGTACCTCGACCTCCAACCTGCTCGACAGCGCGTTCACCACCGAGACGCCGACGCCGTGCAGGCCACCGGAGACCTTGTACCCCTCGCCCCCGAACTTGCCGCCGGCATGCAGCACCGTGAGTACCACCTCGACCGCGGGTCGTCCCTCGCTCTCGACCTCATCGACCGGGATGCCGCGGCCGTTGTCGACGACGCGCACGCCGCCGTCGGCGAGCAACGTGACATCGATGCGCGTCGCGTAGCCGGCGAGAGCCTCGTCGACCGCGTTGTCCACCACCTCGTAGACGAGGTGGTGGAGCCCACGCTCGCCGGTGGACCCGATGTACATGCCTGGCCGCTTGCGGACGGCCTCCAGGCCCTCGAGGACCTGGATCGACGTGGCGTCGTAGGACAAGCGAGACCTCATCTCGGCGATTGCGGCGCCCGCGGCACCGGTCGGGGTCCACCGCCTCGGCAGGCGGCGAGGGATGGATCAGGCCGCCCGGGAAAGCCGGCGGCGGCCTGTCTGACTGCCGCTCATCCTACCCTGTCGAGGCCCCCTCAGCGGCCTCCTGTGGACCCCTGAGGCCCGTCGTGGCGCGTCGGCAGCGTGTCGATGATTCCCCCTACCGACCCACTGCCTCCGCGGGGCGCAGCGGCGGCGCACGCGGCGCACACCCCATACTCGTGACAGGCTCGTGCTCGTCGCAGGCCCCTGCTCGTCGCGGCCCTGCTCGTCGCAGGCCCGTGCTCGTCGCAGGCCCGTCCTCGTCCATCGCGACCCGTCCCCGCCGAGGAGCCAGGCGTGTACATCCCCAGACACTTCGCCGCGGGTGCTGATGACGTCCGGGCCCTGCTCGCCGGGCTGGGCGCCGCCGACCTGGTCACCATGACCGACGGTGGTCTGGTGGCCAGCTTCCTGCCCCTGCTGCACGAGCCCGAGCCGGGGCCCTACGGACGTCTCCTCGGCCACCTGGCCCGGCCCAACGACCAGTGGTCGCGGACCCCGACGGGTGAGGCCCTGGTCATCGTGCACGGTCCGAACGGCTACGTCAGCCCCACCTGGTACGCCGCCAAGGCGGTCCACGGCCGCGTCGTCCCCACCTGGAACTACGTGACGGCCCACGTGTACGGCCGGCTGGTCGTCCACGACGACCCGGTCTGGCTGCAGAGCCTCGTGCGCCGGCTGACCGAGCGCCATGAGCGCGGCCGGGACCCGGTGTGGAGCGTGGATGACGCACCCGAGGAGCACATCGCCGGCCAGCTGCGCGCCATCGTCGGGATCGAGGTGCTGATCAGCCGGGTGGAGGCCAAGCTCAAGCTCAGCCAGAACCGTCCGGCGAGCGACCTGCCGGGCTTGGTGGCAGGGCTGCGCGCCGACGGCCAGGAGGAGCTGGCAGGGGCGGTCGCCGATGCCAACGCGTCACGCGCGGCTGGCGAGACCTCCGACGGGACGGGTCAGCCGTAGGTGTCGCGAGGGCCCCGCCCGCCCGCGGAGAGTGGACCCTTGCGCCAGCTCGGCCGTCCCGGCCCCCGGACGTCGACGCGCGTGACCACGTCGTGCCCGACCTCCTCGCCGAGGCGCCGCAGCAGCTGGGGGGCCAGCGCCCGCAGCTGAGTGGCCCAGGCGGTGGACTCGGCCCGCACGACGAGCACCCCGTCGGTGAAGGTCTCGGGGGCGCAGTGCTCGGCCAGATCCGCACCGACGATCTCGGCCCAGCGGCCCAGGACCGCGCCCGCGGCCACCTCCGTCTCCCAGCCCCGATCGGCCAGCAGCCGCCGCACCGCGTCCCCGAGCCGTTGCGGGTCACGGTCGTCGGGGCGGGAGCCGCTCACCGGCCCCGCCTCGCCGCGCCGAGCGGCCCGGCGGCGAAGCCGCGCCGCGCCGTTGGCTCGCGCGTCCGCCTTGGCGCGCGCGAGCATGGCCCGGGCCAGGTCCGGCCCGGCGGGTGGCGCCGCCGGCTCCGCCGCGCCCGGTCCGTCGGGTCCCGCCCGACCCGGATCAACCGGCCCGGGGCCCGCCCGACCCGACTCAGCCCGACCCGACCCAGCCCGACCCGACTCAGCCCGACCCGACTCAGCCGACACGGCGCAC
>Ga0335071_10001327_pt1 | contig 26572 bp, 17 predicted proteins | sample Lox_Sample_15_FD_206724 | JGI IMG/M metagenome (GOLD analysis project Ga0335071, IMG submission 206724) | Soil microbial communities from Loxahatchee National Wildlife Refuge, Florida, United States - Lox_Sample_1.5 | ecosystem: Environmental > Terrestrial > Soil > Wetlands | place: USA...
CGCATCATCCCGGAGCTGGAAAGCAAAGCGCTCCCGAAGCTCAACCACGATAGTTCGACAAACAACCTCATCCGGCGTTACCGGAAAATGAAGAGGGCAAAATGACACACCGGCTGCCCTGAACCGTTCTCCACCGGAGACAAGATCTCCCGCGTCGGCAGGCCCGTCAGCGGCTTAGCCGATAAAACGCATGAGCGGTGCCGGCCGGCACCGTCTGCCAATACCAGCCGTTGGACATGACAGGTGCGCCGCTGGCGGGGCTCCAAGCCGCATCATTTCCGAGGGCGGCGCTGGACAGCAGCGTAAAGCCGGCAGCAGCGCTCGGCCAACTGAAGGCGTGCCCGCCGGCTGTCTTCGTCATCGTGAGCGACACCCTTTGATAAAGGGCATCCGGCCCAGCAGCGTAGTCGGCGGCAATTTCAGCCGGCGTCAAGCGGCCGTCGTAGAGGCGGAGTTCGTCGATGGTGGCATTCAGCCACGCGTCGGCGCTGAAAAGCGACCGACCGACAAACGACCACGCCGTGCTGACGGAGGAAAACGCCGGCCAGGAACCGGTTAAAGTGCCCTCCAGCACGCCGTTGGTATAGACCGCCGCATAGTTGTTCGTCGGGTCAACGATACACGCGACGTGAACGGTGCGATTGTCCAGCGTGCCGGAAATATCGAGGGTGGTGGTGAGATTGGTTCTCATTTCTAAACGCTGCCCGCCGAGCGACGTATGCGGACTAAAAAAGAAGTATTGAATTCCGCTACTTCCAGAGGTGTTTCCGAAATCCACCACGCGCGCCCAGTTGCCGATGGCGCCGAAGGTGGCCCAGCATTCGAGGGTCACGGCGGCTGAGCCAGAAACCAGGCCGCCGGGCAGGTTAACGTAGTTGCCGCTTGCGCCGGTGAGCCGCAGGGCGTTGTTGGTGACGGTGGCGTTGCCCATGAGCGTGCCGTGCGCCATGCCGATCGAGTCCCACGCGGCCGTCGGAGAGTTGGTGCTGAAACTGTAACGGTGCGCCAGGGCCGGATGCGCGTAAGCGAGGTCGCGGATTTCCGCGCTGCCCAAGGCGCGCCCAAAAATCCGGAACGAGCCAATCTCGCCTGCGAACAAGGGATCCGGCCACTGGCTCTTTCCCACGTAATTGCTCCTGGCCAGAATCTGCCACGGCCGGATGGTCAGCGCGTCGTTGGTGGCTGCCGGGGCGCCGTTGAGATAGAGCAAACCGCGCGTCCCGTCCAGCGTGACCGCGACATGAACCCAGGAGTTCGTCGGCAGGGCCGTCGCGGTGTTGATCTGCTGCTCCGCGGTGTTGCCATTGGTGGTGATGGCAAAGCGCATGGTGCCGCCGTAAGCCTGCGGGGTCAGGAAAAAGTAATTTGTGGTGTTGGCGCCGAAATCGAAAATGCGCTGCCAATTTGCGCCGCCGCGCCATTTGACCCAGGCGGCAAAGGTGCTGGCGTTGGCCACGGGCAGCGGGAGCGATACGAAGTTGGTCACGCCGTCGAGGTTGAGCACTTTGCCGAGCGCCGGATCGTTCGTGATCCCGGCGAAATTTCGCAAAGCACCGTTGTAAAGGCCGAGATGCTCGCGGCCATCGGTGTTCAAGGGGTAAAAGGCGCTCCAGTCGTTGGTCAGGGCCGGCCAATCGTCGGCCGTCCAATAAATTCGGTTCATCCCTACCGTGGCGGCGCCGCCATTGTTGCCGTCGTAATAGTGGTAGGTAAACCAGTTGGTGCCGTTGTCATTCAGGATGGCAGGGTGGCCCGGCCCGATGAACCGCGCATTGCTTTCCAGCACCATTGTGCCACCGCCGTTGGTCAGGTTAACTCCATGCTGGTCGTAGTACGGGCCGGTCACGGTCGTACTCCGGCCCACGCGGATGTTGTAGGTGCTGTTTACGCCGGCACAACAGCCGCCAAAATTGACGAACAAATAATAATAGCCGCCGCGCTGGTAGAGGCACGAGCCTTCCTCGGTGTTGCTGAAGAAGACCGGCCCGTTGTTCGACACCCGGTAAATTGGGGAGTTGGGCGAAATCCGTTTGCCGGTCGCCGGATCCAACTGCATGATCAGGATGCCGTCCGAATAGGAGCCAAACGACATCCACACCGTGCCGTTGGTGTCCACCAGAATACTCGGGTCGATGCAATTGTACGCGGTGAGGTCGGTTGTGGCATTCGTGGCGAAGTTCGGGTTGGATTGAATCACTTTGCCCTGATCTGTCCAAACCGGCGAAACCAGGGAAGGCGTCGTGACGAGGCCGATGGCGGAATTGATTGTGCCCCATTGGGAGCAGGCATAGTAGAGATTGTAGCGGCCATTGAACCAGGCGACGTCCGGCGCCCAGAAATAGCCGGCGAACCCAGGCACGGCATTTGAAGTCCAGGACGGTGGCCCTCCCGGGAAGATGGGACTGGTCGCATTCCAGTTGCGCAGGTCGGAGGAGGTGATGCCCGAGATGCCCTGGCCGTCGCCATAAATGAAATAATTGGTACCGTCCCGAATCATCGTGCCCGGGTCATGCAAATAAAAATTGCCGTAAAAGGGCATTTGCGCGGAACTAGTTGCCCCGGCGATTAACAGGAGCGCAACCGCCGCGCTGCCGATGTGCTCGTGAAATTTTATTTTCAATGGTCCAATTTTATTGGCGCTGCCAGGCCCTCCAATATAACACGCTTCGAGCCTCCGCATCCGGTTTCCTGGCCATAAAAAAGGCAGGCCCAAGGCCTGCCTTGACGAGGGGCCGACGTTCCCCACCTGCCTAAACCGCGGCCCGGCGCTTCAGGAAGATCGCGCTCAACAAGCCACCCACTCCCAGCAACGCAATGCAAGATGGTTCGGGCACCACGCCGGTCACGATGGTGTAGCCCGGATCAGTGATCGTATCAATCGCGACAGCCCCCGCGACTCCGTATCCTTCAAGGACGCCTCTTGAAATCCACCCGTTCACCGTGGTCGTGGCGTCGCCGGACAGGATCAGTTTCCCACCGGCGAGATTCATCATGCGCGTGGCATCGGAAACTGCATCGACAGAACCGTCAGCGACTCCACCGGTGGTAAATGTTCCGCCATAAAGATTCAGATGGCCACCCCAGAAGAAAAAGTTGATGTTCACGGCGGAATTGTCGTACATGTTCATGTTCACATAAGGTCCGCCGTTCCACCACCAGTTATATCCGAGCGCTATTCCTTCGCCAGAAAGCGAGGAGCTGCCGTACATGTTGATCGTGCTGGGATTGGCCGCGACGTTTTGGACGGGGGCCAAATACCAGTCGTAGTGGAGGCTGCCGTAAATATTGAGCGTGGCACCCCATTCCGGGCCGAAGATGGTGCCATAGGGCGGGTGGTTGTTACCGATGGTGCCGGGGCTTTCCACGTCTCCCGGCCCGATGGTCATAACCGAGCCATTGGCATTGGGGTCAAGGAAGATTCCACCGACGACATTGGGGGCGGGCACGCCGTTATCCCAATTGGCGGCATTGGACCATAACCCGTCCAAGCCGTTGCCGGTCCAGTGATAATCCTGCGCCGACACAGAGCAGATGAAGCACACCCCCAAGCCGAGCGCAGCCAAACAATATAGTTTCTTAAGGATCATATTTTACCTTTCCATTCTGAATTTCTGCTAAAAACTGATAATACAGAGTAAGATTTCTTGGCGGGTGAAACAACGCCACTTTGCGAAAAAAAACCGCCAAAATGCGACTCCTGAAGTCTCATTCCCAACATTCGATGTCCCGTTGGCATTACGGGACATTGTCCGATGACGGCTGAAGGAAGGACGTTTCGAGCGTTAGGTCAAAATCCCGATCAGTATCCGGGTTTCACCGCCGGCGTGTGTTTGAAGGTTCAGGGCAACTGCAACCGAAACAGCTGCTGGCGGTTGGTCGGAGTCAACGTCAGGAAATTCACGCCATTCGTTACCCAAGGCGGGTTGGTGACCACGGACCAGCCGGCGGCCGAATTAAGATCGATGGTGCTGCCCAGTACCAATCCATTGGTCCACGCCGGCCAGTTGAGCGTCAGATTTGAGCCTGTTCGTGAAAGACCGATGCAGGCGGCCGTGATCTGCTCAATCGGAAGGGTCTCCGAAGAAACTTGTACCGAGTCCAACTGTCCGCCGAGATAGGGATCGGCAGAAAACTGGCTGCGCCCAAGATAATTCGCACCACCGGCCACATCCGCCGGCAGCAGATTGACACTGGAATTCGCCGCCACCGCCTGCCCGTTGATGAACATGACCGCCTGCCGGCCATCGAGGGCAATCGCCACGTGCGTCCAAACGTTGGTCGGCAGGGGATTGGGCGAGTCCAGGTCCCGCACTTCGCCGGAACCGTTGGGGGTGATTTCGAAACGCAACTTGCCGTTATTCGCCTTGGCGGTCAGCATGGCGTAGCTGGTGTTGTTGATGCCAAAATCAAAAATCCTCTGCCAGGCATTGCCGCCGCCCCATTTCACCCAGCCGGAAAACGTCCGCAGTGAACCGATCCCTGATGGCAAACCGACGTATTGACCGGCTCCGTTGAGATTCAACACCGGTCCCCGGATTGAGTCCGAGGTCGTGGCCGCGCCGTTCCCGAGCGTGCCGTTGAAGAAGCCGTTGGCGTCGGTTGCACCGTTGTTGAACGGATAAGAGGCGGTCCAATTTGCCGGACCGGGGTCGACCTCCAGAAAATTCGTCGCGCTCCGCCCCAAGGTGTCGACGGCTGTCAGCAGAATGCGGTAAGACCCATTGGTCACCGACGGATCTGAAGGCACGGTAAAACTGCCGCTGCCCACACCGGTGATCGGGCCCAACCCCACGTTGGTCGAATTGGCATCGCGATATTCGACCGTCCAGGTCAGGTTGGAAAAGTCGAGCGGGTTGTCGGCGAAATCGGTGGCATTTCCGGCAAACGCAATCGTGCCGCCGGGTTGGTAATACGTTCCTGCCAACGGCACGGTGATGACCGGCTGCGGCGCGACAATTTCGGCTGCCGCGAGCGACCGTCCATAGATGCGGACGGCGGCGATCTGACCATTAAAGTATGGGTTGGCGGCGGATTGACTGCGGCCAAACCAGGTATTGGTCGGAGCGATATCCGGCAACGTCAGCGTCATCGAGGCATTTGTGGCTACCGGTGCGCCATTGACGTAAAGAACGCCCTGGGAACCATCGGTGGTGACGGCCACGGCTGTCCATTGATCAACTGGCGCCGGGCCGTTGGCTTCCAGTGGTCTTTCACCAAACGCGCCGGAAGCAGTAATGGCGAAGCGAAGGTTACCGCTGGTCGCCTGCGGCGTCAGATAGGCATAGCTGCTGGTCAGACGTCCAAAATCGAAGACCCGTTGCCCATTTGCGCCGCCGTTCCATTTGAATACCGCAGCGATGGTGCAGCCGTTGGCGGCGCCGTCCGGCAAATTGACGAACTGATTGGTTCCATTGAAGACGAGTACGCTGCCCAGCAGGGGGTCGTTGTGAACGTAGGCGCCGTTTTGAATCAAGCTGTAATACTGGTTGCCGCCATCGCGCCCGTCGAACTGGAAACGGTATACCGCCGCCCAATCATTGGTAAAGGCCGGCCAGCTGTCGGGCGTCCAGAAAAGCGGTTCGACGTCCAGCAGGGGTGTGCCGTTGGCGTTGCCGTCGTAGTAATGGTAGCTGAAACAATTCGTGCCGCCCTCGTCGAGAATGCCCGTCTGGCCGGGGCCGATGTATTTGCCGGTGGTCTTGAGAAACAGCGTGCCACCGCCCGCAACCATGCTGAGGCCATTGCGGTCGAGATAGGGACCGGTGATGCTGGTGCTGCGACCGACACGGATATTGTAGGTGCTGTTCACACCGGCGCAACAGGTGCCCCAGTTGACGAACAGGTAATAATAACCGCCGCGGTAATAGAGATACGACGCTTCGATCGGGTCGCCCGAAGCGGTGTTAATCGCGAGCTGCGTCAGCGTCGGCGTCGCGTTCAACAGGCCGGTGGCCGTATCCAGTTTGACCAGATAAATGCCGTTCCAAAAAGAGCCGAAGGACATCCACAGGTTGCCGGAAGCGTCCAACGCGATGCTCGGGTCAATGCAATTGTAAAGACTTCCGTTCGACGATTGGATTACCGGCCCCTGGTCGGTCCATTGATAGGCAGGGTTCGCGGGATCAAGGGTCGGATTGGTGGCCAAACCGATGGCGGAAACCTGGCTGCCGAACGTTGAAACCGCGTAATACAGGTAATACTGGCCATTCATGAAGAGGACATGCGGCGCCCAGAAGTTGCCCTGAAAGCCTGGCACGGCGTTGGTGGTCCATGACGGCACGACCACTTTGTTTCCCACGATCGGGAACACCGTGGGACCGGTGACCCAATATTGTTTGTCCGCCGAGGACTTTGAGGCAATGCCATTGCCGGTGGCGAACACGTAATAACGGCCATTGCATTTGACAATATCGGAAGGATCGTGAATGCCCAGGCTGCCGCGCAGATTGGGCGGCGCGGCTTGAAGCAACCCAGGCAGCAGCCCTGCGCCGGTCAACCAGAGCAGGCATTCGCGAGAGGCGATGCCGATAAAACGAGGCACAGGAACTAACAACCTCATAGCGTACTACTTATTCGATAACCGATGGACGGCCAAAGACCGGCATGCCCTGGTCGTCCCACTTGAGCGGTTTGACGAAGGTATGCCGGTTGGGATCCCACAAGGGATCACCTTCAATCTTGTTGTAGATGCGGGCGTGGTAAACCAGCAAATCCGTTGAGCCGTCTTCGGCAACCGTGAAACTGTTATGGCCCGGCCCGTAAACGCGATGTTCGTAACACGTTTTGAATACCGGTTGGGAGGACTTGCGCCAGCTCTGCGGATCCAGCAGGTCGGCATCCTCCGGCGCCATTAGCAGTCCCAGGCAATAATTCTCGTCCGTGGCGCTGGCCGAATAGCTGAGAAGAACCCGGCCGTGGCGAATGAGCACCGCCGGTCCTTCATTGACCGAGAAGCCGCGCGTTTCCCAGTCGAACTCGGGCACGGAAAGCCGCACGGGCCGGGTGGCCAGCTGGGAAGGGCTTTTCATCCGGGCAATATACAGATTGGAGTTGCCGGGAACGGCGGGGTCCTTTTGCGCCCAAATGAAATAACGGTTGTTCCGGTGCGCGAAGGTGGTCGAGTCCAGACAAAAACTGTCGATGCCAGTGTCCACCCGGCCCAGCACGGTCCAGGAGCCGTCCAACGGGTTGTTCGCCCGGGTGGTGATGGCATAAATGCGGTGCTGAAAAAGGTCATCCTTGATTTGGCGCGATGGCGCAGCCGCGAAGTAAATGTACCACGCGCCGTCAATCCAATGAATTTCCGGTGCCCAGATCAGCTCGGACATCGGCCCGGCATCGGGTTTGTGCCACACGTCCACCGGTTGTGCGGTTGCCAGTTCTGCAACCGTGCGGGCCCGCCGCACTTCGATGCGGTCATAAGCCGGAACCGAGGCGGTGAAGTAATAGTAGCCGTCGGCGTGTTTTCCGATGAAGGGATCCGCGCGCTGCGGAATGAGAGGTTGCAGTAATTTCATGGTGGGTTTCTTCGCCGGTCTGGCGGAAAGAGCAATTCACGTTGCTGCTGTCTCGGGGGCAGCCTGCAGGCTTTCGTGGGTCACCCGTTCGCGGAGGTTCTGGTTGTAATACTGGTCGGTGATGAAGTATTTGAACATGAGCAGGCCCATGCCCAAATGAAAGAATCCGGGAATGACCGTGAGCAGCAGCGCGATGCCATTCAGGGTGAAGGCGCTTTGTTCCACATCGGGCTTGTATTGGTAATAGGTGAGCAGCCAGCCCACCATCCCGGCGGCCAGGCTCATGCCCATCTTTTGGCAGAACGAAATGCCGCCGAAGGCCATGCCGGCCACGCGTTTGCCGCTCTTGACCTGGCCGTAATCCACGGCTTCCGGAATGATGGACCAGAACACGGGACCCTGCAGGTCAACGATGAAGTTGATGAGGAAGAACAGAACGAAAGCCGGGGCCAGGCTGCCGGGTTTCACGGTCAGATACATGATGAGGCTCAGCGCGAAGGTGACCAGTTGCGACCAGCGGAACAGCCGGATTTTGCAGAATTTTTTCGTGATCCACGTGGAGGCGACCATGGCCAGGATGTTCCCGACGATGCCGGTCGTGACGAAGCCCGCCTGCATCCGGGCGTCACCGCCGAGAAAATATTTTGCGTAGTATAGCGCCACGGACCCCCGGATCACGTAACCGATCGTGCCGATGACGCATACGGCGGCCAGCACCAGCCATTGATCGTTGCGGCCGAGCAGGCCGAGCTGCTGCCCCAGCGGCTTGCGATCGCTTTTGTGCACGACCCGTTCGGTCGTGGTGAAGAAACAGAAAATAAACAACAGTGTCGCCAAGCCGGCCATCATCGCCATGGAAACCTGGTAGCCTTTCGCCAGGTGCTCCTGCCCCCAACGGGCCGCAAAGATCGGAACAAAGATATTGACCAGCAGCGAGGCGCCTTTGGCAAAAAACAGCCGGTACCCGTTCGCCGAAAGTCGCTCCTGCGGGTCGGCCGTCAACACGCCGGGCAGCGAGATGTATGGGATGACGATGGCTGTGAAAACAAGCATCATCAAAATGTAAGTCGCGTAAGCCCAGATCAGTTTGCCGGTGTAGGACAGATCCGGCGTGGTGAATACCAGCATGATCGAGATGCCGAACGGAACGGCGAAGACGAGAAAATACGGACGGTACCGGCCCCAGCGCGTGGTGTGGCTGTCCGTGTACATGCCCATAGCAACATCGGCAAACGCGTCGATCAGCCGGGGAATCAACCCCAGCATTGCAATATGAGCCACGTTCAACCGGTACACGTCGGTGTAGAAAAACGTGATGATGATCGCCAGTGCCGACCAGACAACATTCACCGCTGCGTCGCCGCCGCCAAAGCCGATTTTTTCAAGGACAGTCAGTTTCGAAGTCTTCATGCTGGTTTTAATGGGCGCAGGGTGGGGGATACGGCCAGTGCCGGCTTGCGACCTCTCCAATCAGTGGTCGAACGCGAATCATTCCACCCGGACGCTCCGGTATTCGTTAAGGCTCTTCTCGTCCACGATCGGCCATTGGGTTGCGTCCCATTTCAGCTCCGCGATTTTCAATTTTTGCAGACCATTGTCCGCCGCCTCGTAGGCGTGAAAGACAAGATAGTCTTTTCCGTCAAAGGTATAAACGCTGTTGCCACCTCGCCCGGGCCAATCCTTGTCGCCTTCCAGCAACAGGCTGCCACCGCCATGCGCCAGGTTCCGGCCGTCCTTGTCCACGTAAGGTCCGCGGACGTCCCGGGATCGGCCCACCATGATTTTGTAGGTGCTGTCCTTGCCGCGGCAGCACAAGCCCCAGGAGACGAACAAATAATAGTAATCGCCTTTTTTGAAGATAAACGGTCCTTCGATCTCCGCCGGACCCGGCACGTCGTCATCCACCAGCACCGACCGTTCCCGCTTGGCGAGGGAATGCCATTCCTGCGGTTCCGCCGGCGCCATCCAGCTGGCATCGAGTTTCACCAGCTTTATCCCCGACCAAAACGAGCCAAAATCCATCCAGGCGGTGCCGCTCTCGTCCACGATGATATTCGGGTCGATCGCGTTCCAAAGGTCCCGGCCGGGAACGGAGCGCAGCACAATGCCATGATCTTCCCATTTGTATTCCGGTGAATCCGGATCCAGCGTCTGATTGACCGTCACGCCGATCGCCGAGCTGTTTTGGCCCGGGGAAGACACGGCATAGTACAAATAATATCGGCCTTGGTGGAAAACGATGTCGGGCGCCCAAACGTGGCCGTTGAAACGGCTCGCCACCCCTTTGGCCCAGGTCGGGTTCTCCAGAAAAATCCGGCCCCGGCGCCTCCAGGCTTTCATGTCCCGGGAACTGTAAAACGTGATGCCCGGGCCGCTGCTATAAAGATAATAGGTGTCGCCTTGCCTGGCCATCGCCGGGTCGTGAACATCCACCTGAACTTGGTTGGTGGCGGCGTGGGCGGCCAGCGACCAAGCCAGGGTGACCGCCAGTCCGGGAACACGAAATTTGCAGTTCACAATGTTGACTTGCTTCAATCCGCGGGAATGCCCTGCGGTTTGTTTAAACCGGTCCGTGCCGGTAGTTCAAAAACCTTAAACCTAAAATGCGTGGAGTGGGGGGCGCAAACCCAAATCACCCAACCACTCCACGCAATGTTCACTCAGATCGGGCGGGAAAACACCAACGAAATCCCGCCCGACGTGCCTCCCCATCAATACTGCTGCAACCGGAAATACCGGGCCGAGCCGATGGCCGGAACGGTCATCTGGAATTTGCCGCCGGCCACCGTCAACGGAAGGTTCGCGGATGTCCAGGTGGCGCCCGCCCCCAGCACCGGAGAGGCAATTACGTCAACCAGCGCCGAATTGGTCGGCCACGAAAGGATCACGTTGCCGCCGGACAGCGAGGCCGACAACGACACCGTCCTGGAGGTTCCGATAAGCTGATTTGGCCCCAGGGCGTAATCCGCGGCAATTTGGGCCGCCGAGAGCGGACCGCTGTAAATGCGGACTTCGTCGATGGAGCCCGTAAGGAAGGGATCGGCCGCATAAAGCGACGCTCCCAGCGCGTTGAGCGGGTCGCTGCCCAGGGTCGCCGCCAGCGGATGCGTCACGCTGTTGTTGATGGCGGCCAGTACGCCATTGGTATACACAGACACGTACCCGGCATACGGATTATACACGCAAACGACATGGACATTCCCCAGGTAATTGGCCACGCCGCCCCGGAGCAGACTGAAGGTCGCGTCCTGTTCACCGTTGAAGCCGGGATCGCCTTGGCCAAAGAGCGAGGAGGCATTCGTTTGCGCCGTGTACGGCACGAAGCCGATGTAATTTCTTCCCTGCGGCGAAGCGGCGGCATTTTGATCGCCAAAGGCAAACAGCCAGGCGTTGGAAGTGACTGGCGTGCTGACAATGTTGGCCCAGGCTTCGATGGTCGCGGCGTCCAACCCGCTGACGATGCCGGCCGGCAGTTGGACATATCCATCAATCCCGTTCAGAGTGACGGTCCCTCCGCCAAGCGTGGCGCCCCCGTTAAGCGTGCCGTCCCAGGCGGATCCCCCCACCGAGTCCGCAGTGGTCCCCCCTCCGGATTCGCTGAAACTATAGCGGTGGATCAAATTATTCGTGTAGGGTGTCACCGTGAACAGTACCGTGTTGATACTGCTGAACGAGCCAAAGGTGCTACCGGTGTAAGTTGCCGATACCAGCGCCGTGCCCACCTGGTTCGCGGTCGCGACGCCCGTCGCCGACACCGAGACCACGCCCGGATTGCTCGATTGATAGGCAATGGTCCCGCCGCCGGACTGGGCCGCATCCAGATAAGCCAGGGGCACGTCCGACATGTTCGCGAAATTTCCCACCGCCAGCGCGGGCTGGAACTGTCCCACCATCAGATTTGTGACCGGCGCCTGAACGGCGATGCTGTTCAGCGTGCCGAGGGAGTTCGTCACGGTAATGAACGTGTTGGTGCCGTTATCGGTGATGGTAAATTCGTTCGTGTCGAACTGCTTTCCGTAGCACAGGAAAATGCCTCTCGTGATCAAGGTGGTCACGAAATTGGAGTTGCCGGTGGGCAATGTCAGGCTGCCGCCGGCGAGGTTGATCCAGCGCGTGGCGTCAGAGGAGGCGCCCCCCCAAAAACCGGAACCCGCCGGACCGATCAGCAGGGCGTTGGTAGCAATCGCGGTGGAACTGTCATACAGATTCAAGTGGCCGCCCACGATCAGATATTTTGTGGCAATCGAGGAGCTGTTATACTCGTTGAAATCCAAATTCGGCCCGCCCGCGAACCAGAACATGTCCCCGATAAAAATGCTGTCGTGGGTCGAAACCGACGCGGTGCCATACATGTTCACGGTCGTTTTGGGGCCGCCGACCGCTCCGACCGGGGCAATGCCGAAGCCAGTAATCACCGTGCCGTAAATGTTCCAGGTTTCTCCCCACTCCGGTCCGAAAACCTGGTCGGTGGCCATGGCAATGTCAGACGCCCCCAGCACGATCGGCGTTGGCGTCGTGGTCGGAAATCCCGTGCCCAGCCAGATCCGGAACACGGTGCCGTTGGTGAATGGTGGGGTGCCCTCGGCCCAGTTGGCCCCCTGGTCCCAAGTCGTGTGGTCGCCGCCCGCATTCCAGTGGAACTCGGTTTGTGCGGAGGCGGTGCCAAGCAGACCTGCTGCCAGGAGACTGGCGACGATGTAATAACATAACTTTTTTCTCATAGAACTACCTTTCTTGTTGGGGGGTTGGGGTTAAACAGTGCAGCGTAGCATGGATCAGCGGTGCATATATTTTTCTGGCAGTTAGAACACAAAGTACGGCCATGGCGGCCCGCCAAAGTATCGGTAATACGTGATGCCAAACCCCTTTTTGTACCACATGTTGCGATATTGTCGCCACTCGGCGTGGCCGTCGATGAAAAGGATATTGGCCCCGGCTGGCTCGGCTCCATTCAAGTGACTGGTGCGCTGGGTGACATCTTTGGGCAGGCCGCCGACGGTGGTGACCCCGGCCCAACTATGGGTCGTCGGATCCTGAACAATCACATCGACCACCATTTCGGCATCCGCCGGACTCAACTGGCCGGGCATTCCGACAGTATTGGTTTTCCAGTACGGCGCTTCCGGAGTCCCGCCGGCGTTCATGCCTGCGCCCGGCAACAGGTAAACATAGCCGGTGATGCGAAAACCGCCGTTGGGTGTGCCCGTGGCATAGCCGGGCGTGCCCAGATAACTGTAAACCCCGAAGTTCCACGCATAGTCGCTGTTGAAATCAGGATTGGACGGGCAGTAAAAAAGATCCCGGCTGCCGCCATTTCTGATGATCTCGTCGGTGAAGTTGGTGGACATGTCCCACGCCCAGAGCCCCGACGCGGTGGGGGGGGTGGCCGGCGGCGCATAGGGCGGATATCTCAAGTCCGGAAGCAGATTGTTGTTGTCCTGGGCATAAAGCGTTATCGCGATGCCCTGTTGGTGAAAATTACTTCGATCCACCGCCCGCCGGCCGGCTTCCTTGGCCCGCGCCAGCGCCGGCAGCAGCAGCGCGGCCAAAATCGCAATGATCGCGATGACCACCAACAATTCAATCAAGGTGAACGCGCCGGCGTTTCGGCGAAGTGCCGAAACCGGGTTGGCCGGGCGACTGGATTTTGGGTTAATCATTATTTTGATTCGTGGATTAGAATTAACTTATCTCGGTTGCCGTCAGGGGAACAACGCCACTTCGCGGAAAAGAATCGCCATTTTGCGAACGCCACCGGGTCGCGCCCGGGCGGCTGTGCGCTTTCCGATAAGCTACCGGACTGATGTGCTTGTCCGCCTGGAAATAACGGGCGATGTGTTGGACATCGGAGAAGCCAAGCAAGTCCGCGATTTTTGCCACCGGCAGGTCGGTTTCCACCAGCAGTCGGGCAATGTGGTCGGTGCGGACCCGGCGGACTTCCTCCAGGATGGATCGCCCTAGTGTCTGGCGGAACCTCTTTTCCAAAGCGCGCCGCGAAAGCCCGGCCGACTGGGCCACGGCGTCCACGGAAAGGCCGCCGCGGGCGTGGTCCCGGATGAAGCGCAGGGCTCTCGTCAGATGGGGTTCGTCCGCTGCCACAAAATCCGTCGAGCGGCGGGTCACCACATGTGACGCGTTTGCCTGAATCCGGCACGGAACCGCCGGCCGGCCGGCCATCAGACGGTCCAGGGCCGCCGCCGCCTCGTAGCCCGCCCGCTCGAAATTGATGGCGATGCTCGACATCGGCGGATTGGTCAATCCGCACACGACCTCGTCATTGTCAACGCCGACGATGCCGATGGTGTCCGGCACCGTCAACCCGGCCAGCTTGCAGACCTCCATCACCCGTTGCGCGCAGTCGTCATTGCAGGCCATCAAGCCCACCGGTTTGGGCAGCCCCCCCAGCCACTGGGCCAGGGATCGCCAATCGCGCGACCAATCCCTGCCCGGGGCCGACAGGGCATTGTGGGCTGGCCCGGCGAAACCGGCTTCGCGAATGCGCTCGCCGAAGGAGGTCCGCCGGATTTCCGACCAGGTCGTGTTCTCAAGCGGCGTTGTGACGTAACCGCAGTAGGCGAAGTGCTTAAAGCCGCAGGCGAGCAGGTGCTCCGCCCCCATCCGGCCGATGACTTCCGAGTCCGTTACCACATTGACGAGGCCGGGGATTTCCGTTTTCCGGTGCCCCACCACCACCATGGGCAGCCCGTAAGCCATGATTGCCTCGCATTCTTCCACGTCCCGGAGAATGATGCCGTCCGCTTCACCCGTTTCCAGCAGTGGTTGCACCTTTTCCAATCCCGCTGGTTCCCAGGAAAAAAACCAAGGCCCATGATGATGCGAATAATCCGCCACCCCGCGCAACAGAGCTCGACCGGAAGCGCGCGAAGATTCAATCAACAGAATCACTCTGGGCACTCGTACCATACGATTATCTCGTAAATAAAACCACGCATCGGGCGAAAACCCATGCGCCGTCAGCTGACATCATTGGCTTGCATCCTTACATGCGCCAATCGCCTCCCAAACCCGACAAGGATTTTTGAAGAATTTTGTGCGGCTACCGGCTGGGCCCTCAACGGGCCCGCCCGGCGGCTCCCTCAATCAAGGGGGTAGCTTCCCGTAGCAGAATCCGGGCGAAGAGCCAGTCAAACCAGAATCCCTGAACCCCGGTGCCGCGATCCAAGCCCGTCTTGAATTTATTCTCAATCGCACCGCGGGCCTGATTTAATTCGGAACGGGCTTCATTGCCTTGCCCCAGCCGCTGACAGGCCATGGCGAGGATCACCCGCGCCGTCGCGGCCCGGGGCGCGTTGTATTCGGGATAGTCCAGACAACGGTGGCACCACGCTGCCGCCTTGGCGTATTCACCCCGCCGGTATTCCATCAGCGCCAGTGAAACCGACCTCCAGGCCGCCAGAAAGACGTCGCCGTTGGCCACGAGATTGGTGGCGAATGACTTTTCGGCAATCTGGGCCAGCGGGTTCAGCGCGGCCATGATCGTTTTGTCCGCCGGCAACAACAGGCTGATCTTGATGATGCGGTCGGTGAACGGATACACCGCTTCGCCGCCCCGGGCCACAATGTCCTGGCGGAAATGTTCATAGCCGGCCAGATCTCCCAATTCAATCAGCACCGGACCGTATTCCAAATAATCCAGGGTGACAATGTCCCAGCCGTCCAGCCGGTCAATTTGCAGGAGTTGATTGAAGCGGTCTGCCGCCGGTCGCCACCGGTCTTCGCGGGCGTGCCATTCACCCAGGGCGCGCACCACGGCGGCGCCCTCCACCGTGGGCTGGTTGGGTAAAATCCCCTGGAACAATGCATCCGCTTCATTGAACCGGTCCTGGCTCACCAGCCAACTCGCCTGCGTTATCTTTTCCCGGGTCTCGGCCTGCCGGCGCAATTCCGCCTCCCGGGCTTCGGCTTGCTCGGCTTCCACGCGCAGGCGGGCCTGCTGCTGCTCCGCTGCGACCGCCCGGGCGTGTGCGGCTTTTTCCTTCAAGAAAGCCCAGGTGGCCGAGCCCAGGCCGATGACCAGCGCCAGCAAAACCGCCGCCGCCGCCCCGAAGATCACCCGGTTGCGGCGCACCAATTTTTGGAACCGGTAAAGCCGGCTGGGCGGACGGGCCACCACCGGTTCGTTGCTCAGATATCTTTGAATGTCCATGGCCAGGCCATTGGCGGTCTCGTACCGGCGCCGGCGGTCCTTCTCCAGCGCCTTCATCACGATCCAGTCCAGGTCGCCCCGGAGGAGGGAAATCAGTTTGGGGGGTTCCGCGTGGCGATGTTCCGCCGTGGCCGTCAATTCCGTGCGTTGGAGGGTGGTGACCATGGTCGAGGGCCGCTGCGGCTCCTCCTCGCGCAAGGTTCGCCGCATCTCATCCAAGCCGTGCTGCATGAGTTTCCGGGGATCGAACGGCGGCCGGCCGGTCAACAGCTCATACAGCAGCACCCCCAGACTGTAGATGTCGGTGCGCGTGTCAATGTCCAGCCCGCTCATCTCCGCCTGCTCCGGACTCATGTACGCGGGTGTGCCGATGATCTGTTCGTAGGCGGTGAACAGCGTCTTGTCGGTGAGTTGCGCCTCGGTCGCCTTTGCAATGCCGAAGTCAATCACCTTGGGCACCGGCACCCCGTCGTGCAGGGTGACCAGGATGTTGGACGGCTTGATGTCGCGGTGAATGATGCCCTTTTGGTGGGCGTGCTGGATGGCCTGGCAAACCGGGATGAACAAGTCCAGCCGCCGGCGCGTGTCGAGCTGGTTCTTGTCGCAGTAATCGGTGATCTTGATCCCCCGCACCAGTTCCATGACAAAGTAGGGCCGGCCGGTGTCGGTCGCCCCCGCGTCCAGCACCCGGGCGATGTTCGGATGGTCCATCATGGCCAGCGCCTGACGTTCGGCCTCGAAACGGGCGATGACGCTCTTGGTGTCCATGCCCAGCTTGATGATCTTGAGCGCCACACGGCGGCGCACTGGTTCCTCCTGCTCGGCCATGTAAACCGTCCCCGCTCCGCCTTCGCCGATGCGTTGGAGCAGCTTGTAGCGGCCGATGCGCGTGCCGGAGATGTCGGTCAGGTCCCGTTCCGGTTCGGCGCCCGGGGCCGCCAGTTTGGCCGTGGTTTCCTTCAGCGCCCCGGCCTTCAGCACCACCTGGGCGGCCGCGTCGCTGAAAAATCTTTCCGCCTCGCCTTCCGTGGCCAGCAAGGCCTCCACCTGGGCGCGCAAGCCCGGATTGTCCGCGCAGGCCTGGTCGAGAAACGCCCGCCGGGCCGCCGCGCTGGTCAGATTCCGCGCGGCGTCAAACAACGCCTCTTCCTGGGGACTGGTTTTGATCATGCTCCCGGGTAACTGTATCGGCTCCGGCCGCTCCCGTTACTGGTGCCGGCCGCGGCGGCTCACCTGTGCCGGGGCCGCGCGCAAATTTCAAGCCTGGGTTTTGATGCGCTGGAACAGCCAGGCTTTGGCGTAAGCCCACTGGCGCTCCACCGTCCGCTCCGTCACCCGCAGGCTTTCCGCCACTTCCTGGTTGGTCAGCCCGCCAAAAAATTTCAACACCACAATGCGCGCCTTGTCCGCATCCTCCGCCTGCAGCAGCTCCAGCGCCTCGTCCATCAACAGGATCTTGTCGTCCGGCGTGGTGGCCGCGAGGTCCAGATTTGCAATATCGAGCCGCACCTGGTCGCCGCCGCGCTTGAGCCGGGATTTGCGCCGGGCATTCTCCACCAGTATCCGCCGCATGGCCTCCGCGGCGGCGCCGAAAAAATGCGCGCGGTTCTGCCAGGTCCGGTCGCCATCGCCCACCATGCGCAGCCAGGCTTCATGCACCAGGGCGGTGGCTTGCAGCGTCTGGCCGGCCGGTTCCTGCGCCATGCGCGCCGCCGCCAGCCGGCGCAATTCCTGGTAAACCAGCGGCAGCAACTCGCCCGACGCCCGTCCGTCGCCGCGCTGGATGGCCTGCAGGACCTGGGTGATTTCGCTGATGGATTCGCCGGCGGAGACCGGGTTCTGGAGGTTGTCAGCCACGAACTCAGTTTACATCAAAGCCCATCAATGTAAATCGCCTCCGGCGCCGGGTAGTGGTACGTTTTGGTAGGGACGCCGCGCTGCGGCGTCCGGACAGCGCAGCGCGCTGTCCCTACCTTTTTTGAAAATGTACCACTACCGGGCGCCGGCGCGCACTGGGAACCGGTTTCGGTCCGGTGGCGTTGAAAATTGTGTGGCTGCAATCAGCCCGCCGCAATTTTGTGAAGAAAGATCAAATTCTCAGTTTTCAACCGGAGCGTTCTCATCCACTTTGCTGTACGTGAACAGGAAAACGGCAATCCGCGGCAACCCGTATCGCCTGGGCGTCGTGATTCTTGCCGCCGGGAAAAGCGGTCGGATGGGGCGGCCCAAGCTGCTGCTCCCATGGGGAGAAACGACGATTCTGGGCCGTCAAACCAATGTCTGGCGCCAATGGCCGGCTGTCCGCCAAGTGGCCGTTGTTTGCGCCGCGGCCGATGAGGCGATGCAGGCGGAGTTGGACCGCCTGAAGGTTGCGGAGGCTGACCGGATTTTCAATCCGCGGCCAGAGCAGGGGATGTTCAGCTCCATCCGCTGTGCTGCGCAGTGGTCGGGTTGGAAGGCCGAACTGACGCATTGGGCCATATCGTTGGGCGACCAGCCGCAGCTGCGCTCCGAAACGCTGACCCGGCTGCTGGAAACCTCCGCCGCCCGGCCGGAGAAAATTTGCCAGCCACAATACCAGGGGCGCGCCCGGCACCCGGTCCTATTGCCCAAAAGCTTATACCTGCAATTGCGCGAAACCGGTGCGGAGACATTGAAGGAATTCCTGGAGACATCGGCGGCACAGGTCGTCACCTGCGAAGTGGACGATCCGGGCCTGAATTTTGACATTGATACGCCTGCCGATTACGAACGGGTGCTTGCGGCTTTTCTTCGCCCGCGTTGATTCAAGGCACGATCCGCGTGCCGTCACGCCCGTCCAACGCGGCGGACAACCGTTCCGGGCAGGTGATGACCGCCTGCCGTCCGCCGTTCTCAACAAACGAAATACAGGCCTCCACCTTGGGCAGCATGGAGCCGGGCCGGAAATGACCCTCCGCCACGTAGCGCCGGGCTTCGGCCACGTTCATTACGTCGAGCGTCTTTTGGTCCGGCCGGCCAAAATTCAAACAAACTTTCGGGACAGCGGTGGAGATGACCAGCACATCGGCGCTGATCTCTTGCGCGAGCACGGCCGAAGCCAGGTCCTTGTCAATCACCGCCGGCACGCCGCTCAACATGCCTTGCGCATCGGCCACCACCGGAATGCCGCCGCCGCCGGCGGCCACGACCGTGCAGCCTTCCGTCACCAGCCGGCGGACGATGTCAGCCTCGATGATGCGCCGGGGTTTGGGCGAGGGGACCACGCGCCGCCAGCCGCGCCCCGCGTCTTCGGCCATCACCCACTTCTCGTCCCGCATGCGTTCCTCGGCCTGTGCGCGCGTGTAAAATTCGCCGATGGGCTTGTCCGGGCGGGCGAATGCCGGGTCGTCGCGATCCACCAGCGTCTGGGTCACAATTGTCGCCACGGATTTCTTCAGCCCGCGCCGCCGGAATTCGTTTTCCAGCGCCTGCTGCAGTTGGTAGCCCAGCGCCCCCTGCGTGTCGGCCACGATTGAGTCCAGCGGCACCTCGTGCAGGAGGCCGCGGGAGTGGTCGCTGCGCAGCAGAATGAAGCCGACCTGCGGTCCGTTTCCGTGCGTGATGACGATGCGAAAATCGTGTTCCAGCAGGTCCGTGATGTGCCGCACGGTTTCAACCACGGCGGCGTACTGGTCGGGCACGCTCTGGTGCCGGGCGTCTTTAATCAGCGAATTGCCGCCGATGGCGATGACAAGCGTCTTCATGCGGAATGATCTCCGGAGGCGGCGACGGTAAAACCTTCGGCTGACAGCCGCTCGCGCACGCGGCCGATATGTCCGGCATCGCGCGTCTCGACAATGCAATGCACGCTGACGGTGGTGATGTCGTCGCCGGCAAAGGCGCGGTCGTGCGCGATTTCCAGAATGCTGGCGCCCGTCTCCGCCAGCAAACCGGCGAACCGGGCCAGCCCGCCCGGCCGGTCGCTGATCGTGGCGGTGAACCGGAACAGGCGTCCGTCGGAAACGAGACCGCGTTCCAGCACCCTACCTAGAATCGGCGTGTCGATATTCCCGCCGCACAACGGGAGCACCACATTTTTCCCTTTCAATTCCGGAACCAATCCGGCCAGGCATGCCGCCAAGGGCGCGGCGCCCGCCCCTTCCACCACGGCCTTTTCCAGTTCCAGCAGCCGCAGAATGGCCAGCGCGATCTCGTGTTCACCGACCAGAACAGTCTTGTCCACCCGCTGACGCGCAATTTCAAAGGCGTTGGCGCCGACCTCCGGCACGCTCAAGCCGTCTGCCAGTGTCGGTTTCAGGGTAAACGGCACCGGCTTGCCCGCTTCCATGGCCGCGGTAAAGCTCGCGGCGTGCTGCGGTTCCACACCGATGATTTTGACTTTCGGGTTCAGCGTTTTCAAAGCCAGGGCCACTCCCGCGATCAGCCCGGCGCCGCCGATGGGAACAATGACCGCGTCCAGGTCGGGCACCTGCTGGGCGATTTCCAGGCCGAGCGTGCCCTGGCCGGCGATGATGGCGGGGTCGTCGAAACCGTTGATGTACGCCAGTTGTTTGCTGGCGGCGATGGCGTCGGCGTGCGCCCGCGCCTCGCCGATGTCGGTGCCGTGCAGGACCACGTTGGCCCCCAGCCGCCGGCAATTCGCCACCTTCATCAGCGGCGCGAATCGCGGCATGACGACCGTGACCGGGATGCCGAGCAATTGTCCGTGGTAAGCCAGGCCCAAAGCGTGGTTCCCGGCCGAGGCGGCAATCACGCCCCGCTGCTTTTGATCGGCGCTTAATCGGAGAAGGGCATTGCGGGCGCCGCGTTCCTTGAAACTGCCGGTGCGCTGGAGATGTTCCAGCTTGCAGAATATGCGGCAGCCGGTCAGTTCGGATAACGGAATCGATTGCGGGCATGGGGATTGGATGACTTGACCGGCAATCCGGCTGGCCGCGTCCTGAACGTCACGGAAGGTCACCAACATGCTGTCACTAATCATTTTGCGCGCTCAGATGTCAACCGCAGAAATCCCGCCAGCCAAAAAATGTGAAGCAATGGGCAAGAACCGTGTGGGGTGATTTTTCGCGGGAGTGGCATGATAATTAAGCTGCTGTCAACGGCAGGCTTATGAACAAGGCCAACCGCTTTCTAACCGACGCCCAGCTTCGGGCTGAGTTTGACCGGTGTGTCTATTGCGAGGAAAAACCCTGTCAGGAAGCCTGCCCGGCGCATTGCTCTCCCGCTGATTTTATCATGGCCGCGCGCGGCGGGGCCGCGTCGGATTTCCGCCGCTCGGCGGCGCTCATCATGGGTTCCAACCCGCTCGGCTGGGTCTGCGGTGTCGTTTGCCCCGATTATTTTTGTATGAAGGCGTGCTCGCGGCGGATCTTTGACCGGCCTATTGAAATTCCTGCCATCCAGGCCGCCGTGGTGAAAAAGGGTTATGAATTCGGGATGCCCAAATTCGAACGCGCCAAAGCGAATGGAAAGTCCGTCGCCATCATCGGCTCCGGTCCGGCCGGTTTGGGCGCGGCCAGCGTGCTCGCCCAACGCGGCTACCAGGTTACCATTTTCGAACAGCAGAAACGCTCCGGCGGCATGATGAATTTGATTCCCGACTTCCGGCTGGGCCGGGAGGTGATCCGCGCGGACATCGGGTTCCTCCAGGACCTGGGCGAGGTCGAATTCAAATACGGCCGCACGGTGGCCAACCCCAAAGAACTGCTGACCAAGTATGACGCCGTCATCGTCTGCGCCGGGCTGACCGAGCCCGTCAAGCTCAACATCCCCGGTGAAGAACTCGCGCTTTCATGGCAGGCGTTTCTGGAGAACCAAAAAAAGCTCAAACTGAAGAACAAGAAAGTTGCCGTATTGGGCGGCGGCGCCGTGGCGGCCGATTGTGCCACGACGGCCAAACGTCTCGGTGCCGCTTCGGTTGAACTCGTTTATCGGCGCCGCCAACAGGACATGCCGCTCACGCAATACGAGCGCGGGATGTTGCTCGAACACGGCGTCGAAATCACCAGTTGCTCCAAACCGCTGGCCATCGTTTGCCAGGGCAAACGCGCCACCGGCCTCCGCCTCGCGCGAATGGTGTTGCAGCCCGGCAAGGAATCGCGGCCCGAAAATTTTGTCGTCAGCCAAAAGGAAACGCCGATCTTCCGCGAGTTTGACCTGGTGATTTCCGCCATTGGCAGCAAACCGAAGTTGCCGATTGTGAAAACTCCGGGAGTATTCTACGCCGGCGACCTGGTGCTCGGGGCGGCCACGGTGGTTGAATCCGTCGCCAGCGGCAAGAACGCCGCGCTCGAAGCCGACGCGTTCATTCAGGGTAAACGGCCGCCGAAATTCAAGAACCGCGCCAAGAGCTACGCCATCCTCACCGGCCTGCCGTTGCATCCCGTGCCGCTGGACGCGGATTTCTTCGGCCGCAAAATCCGGTCGCCGTTCCTGCTGTCGGCCGCCCCGCACACGGATGGTTATGCCCAAATGCGAAAGGCCTACGAGCGCGGCTGGTCGGGCGGGGTGATGAAGACCGCGTTCGACAACGTGCCCATCCACATCCCGGGCGGATACATGTTCGCGCTCAGCGATTCGACGTACGGCAATTGCGACAACGTCTCCGGCCACCCGCTCGACCGTGTCTGTCGCGAAGTCGGCCGCCTCGTGAAAGAATTTCCTGACCGCCTCACGCTCGCCTCGACGGGCGGTCCGGTCACTGGTCGCGACGAGGCCGACAAAGCGGTCTGGCAATCCAACACGCGCAAGCTGCAAGACGCCGGTGCAATGGGCGTCGAATACAGTCTTTCCTGTCCGCAGGGCGGCGACGGCACGCAGGGCGATGTCGTCTCGCAAAACGCCGAGTTGACCGCGAAGATCATTGACTGGGTGCTGGATGCCAGCGCGGAGGACAACCCGAAGCTGTTCAAGCTGACCGCGGCGGTCACGGCCATCCAGCCCATCATCAAGGCGATCCAGGCAGTGTTTGCCCGGCATCCGAAGAAACCGGCCGGCCTCACACTGGCCAACAGCTTCCCGTCGCTCGCCTTCCGTCCCGCGGTGGGCCGTCGCTGGGAAGAGGGCGTCATCATTGGCATGTCGGGCGAAGGGGTGTTGCCCATCAGCAATCTCACGCTGGCCCGGGTGTCGGGTTCGGGCATCACCGTCTCGGGCAACGGCGGCGCGATGACGTACAAGGACGCCGCGAATTTTCTGGCGCTAGGCGCGAAGACCGTCCAGTGCTGCACCGCGGTGATGAAATACGGCCTTGGCTACGTGGATGAACTCCATTCCGGCCTTAGCTATTTGATGGCGGAACGCGGCTTCCGTTCCGTGAAAGAACTCATCGGTTCGGCATTGCCCAATCCCATCACTGATTTCAGTTCGCTTTCCGACCTCAAGAAACTGCCGCAGGTGGAGGCCGCGCTGTGCGAGCACTGTGGCAATTGCACGCGCTGTCCTTACCAGGCCATCGCCCTTGATGGCCATGGCGTGCCCAAATTTGACCCGAGCCGCTGCGTTGGCTGCTCGCTCTGCGCGCAAAAATGCTTTGCCGGCGCCATCGTTATGCGCGACCGCACCCGGCGGGAGTTGGCCGCCTTTTCGGAAACCTGAACGACCATGCCGCGCCCCTTGCTCATTGAAAACGGAACGGTTCTCTCCACCGGAGGGAAACCGGCCGTGTTGCGCCGGCATTCGGTGCTGGTTGAGGACGGGCTGATCACGCGAGTCGCGCCGGCGGGCCGGTTTGACCGGTTCACGGGTCGGCGCCTGGATGCCTCGGGCAAGGTGGTGCTGCCCGGATTGATCAATGCGCACAATCATTTCTACAGCACGTTTGCCCGCGGGTTGACCAAGGCCAAACCGGCCAGAGATTTCATGGGCGTGCTCAAAAATCTCTGGTGGCGGCTGGATCGCGCCCTGACCACGGAAGACTGTTACTATAGCGCGCTGATTGCGCTGCTGGATTCCATCCGGCACGGCACGACCACCATCATCGACCATCACGCCTGCCCGCACGCGGTGGCCGGCTCCTTGGACGCAATCGGCCGCGCGGTGAAGGAGACCGGCTTGCGCGCCTGCCTGTGCTACGAGGTGTCCGACCGTGATGGTGAACGCATCGCGCAGCAAGGCCTGGCCGAGAATGTGCGGTTTCTTCAACATTGCCAGAAACGGGAGGATGCCTGCCTGAAAGCGCTTTTTGGATTGCATGCGTCATTCACGATTTCGAACGCCACGCTGGAAAAGGCGGCTGACCTCGGTCACGAACTGGGCACCGGCTTCCACATCCACGTCGCCGAAGCGCAGGGCGACCAGGACAGAGCACTCCGCCAATCCGGCCGGCGGGTCGTCGAGCGATTGAATCAATTTGAGATTCTCGGGCCGCGCTCAATCGCGGCGCATTGCATTCACATCACGCCAAAGGAAATGGATTTGCTCGCCGCGACGAAGACCGCTGTCGTTCACAATCCGCAATCGAATCTGAATAACGCCGTCGGCGTCGCCAGCCTCATCGAGATGAAACGGCGCGGCGTGTTGCTCGGCCTTGGCACCGATGCGATGACCACCAATATGCTCGAGGAGTTGCGCGTTGCTCTGTGGGTGCAGCATCTCGGCAACAACAATCCCTCCGTTGGTTTCGGCGAGGTGACCCACGCGCTCTTTTCCGCCAATGCCGAAATTGCCGCGCGCTGTTTTAGCGGAGCCCGGCTGTGTGCGGGCGTGGGGGCATCAGCCGCGGCAATCTCGAATTTTCAAAACGCTGCGGCTGGTCTTCGACCCAGCCGCGCTCCAGCAACCGGATTGCGTTTCGGCGAGATTCGCGATGGCGCGGCGGGCGACCTCGCGATTTTCGATTACGACCCGCCCACGCCGCTGGACAATAAGAATCTTTTCGGCCATCTCGTGTTCGGCCTGTCGCAGGCGGCCGTTGACACGACCATTGTCGGCGGGCGGATCCTGATGGAGAACCGTAAGCTGACGCTGAACCTGGACGAGGCGCGCCTCAACGCCCGCGCCCGTGAGCTGGCAAAAAAATTATGGAAAAGAATGTAACGATGAAAACCAAAACGAAGAAATCAACCGCCCCGATCACCTATGACCTGGTTCACAATCGCGCCAAGGCGATGGAGAAGGACACGACCCGCTTTCTCGCCGACCTCGTGCGCACGCAGTCTTTTTCCTCGAAGGAAAAGAACGTCATCGCCGTCATCAAAAAGGAGATGCAGGCCATCGGCTTTGACAGCATCCGCATTGATGGTCTCGGCAACATTATCGGCCGCATCGGCAAGGGCCGGCGCGTCATCGCCTTCGACGGCCACGTGGATACGGTTTATCCCGGTGACCTGGCGGCGTGGAAGTTCGATCCGTTCAAGCCGTTCGTGAAGGACGGAAAAATCTGGGGCCGCGGCACGGTGGACCAGAAGGGCGGCGTGGCGACGATGATTCACGCCGGCAAGCTCATCAAGGAACTCGGCCTGAACGACCAGTTCACCATCCTGTTCACCGCCACCGTCATGGAGGAGGACTGTGACGGCCTGTGCTGGCAATACCTCTTGAACGTCGAGAAACTCAAGCCCGAGCTCGTGGTCATCACTGAGCCTACGAATATGAACATTTACCGAGGCCATCGCGGGCGCATGGAGATTCGCGTCGAGGTGAAAGGCCGGAGTTGTCACGGCTCGGCGCCCGAGCGCGGCGACAACGCCATCTACAAGATCGCCCGGATCGCGCTTGAAATTGAAAAGCTCAACGACCGGCTCAAACACGATCCGTTTCTCGGCAAGGGCACCGTCACGATTTCAGAGGTGAAATCGTCGTCGCCGTCGCTGTGCGCCGTGGCCGACGAGGCGGGCATTCATCTCGATCGCCGGCTCACTTATGGCGAGACGAAGGAAAGCGCCATCGCGGAGGTCCGGGATGCCGCTGAGCGCGCCGGCTATCCGGACGCCAGAGTTTATGTGCTCACTTACGCGGAGGCCGCCTACACCGGCAAGGTTTATCCGACGGAAAAATATTATCCGACGTGGGCGCTTGACGAAAAATCGCCTTATCTCAAGGACGCCGTCACCGCCTACTCCGGCGTGCTTGGCAGGAAACCGCTCGTGGATAAATGGACGTTCAGCACGAACGGCATCGCCACGATGGGCATGAAAGGCATTCCGACGTTCGGCCTCGGCCCGGGCAACGAAATTTACGCGCACGCGGCGAACGAGGCCTGCCCGGTGGAACACCTGAGCGGCGCCGTGGCGTTCTATGCGGCGCTTGTGGCGAAGTTGAATGGGAAGGTGTGACGTCTTGAACAATGCGCGACAACGCGAACGGAGCGCGGCTGTGTCTGAAAGATCAGCCGCAGCACGTGCGATCGGTAGGGCGAGCGTTCTCGCGAGCCGGCTCGTCAGTAGCCTTGCTCCACCTGCTGCGACTGGTGCTGCGCACACAGTCGCGCTCTGAATTTGAAAGTCTGATGACCAAGTTCATCTTCCAGTGCAGCAATTGCGGCAAGCGCTACCAGCGCGATGAGGTGCGCTACCTCTGTCCGCTGTGCGCGCGCGACTATCGCCCGGGCATCCCGCTGATTGGCGTGCTGTCGGCGGAGTTTGATTACGGCGCGATCCGTAGGAAGTTCAGCAAGGACCGGCCCGACTGGAACCTGTTCTCGGCGGTTGAAGAGAAATTCCACCCGCCGATTCCCGTCGGCAACACGCCGTTCTTCCGCTCCGTGGGGCTCAGCAAACCCTTCGGCTTCGACAACGTCTGGATCAAGAACGACGGGCTGAATCCCAGCGCCTCGCTCAAAGACCGCGCGTCGTTCCTCGTCGTGGCCGAGGCGACCCGGCTGCGGGAAAAAACAATTGTCGCCGCCTCGACCGGCAACGCCGCCAGCGCCCTCGCCGCCGTCTGCGCCGCTGCGGGCAAACGCGCC
>Ga0335071_10001328_pt1 | contig 26551 bp, 24 predicted proteins | sample Lox_Sample_15_FD_206724 | JGI IMG/M metagenome (GOLD analysis project Ga0335071, IMG submission 206724) | Soil microbial communities from Loxahatchee National Wildlife Refuge, Florida, United States - Lox_Sample_1.5 | ecosystem: Environmental > Terrestrial > Soil > Wetlands | place: USA...
GATGGGAATGGGGCTGCCGGACGACAACCTTCACGCGCCGAATGAGAAGTTCCACATCCCGAATTTCTATCGCGGAATTGAGTCGATCATCCGCTTCTTCGAAATCCTGGGGAAGGCGTAGAAACACTTGTTTCCAGGAGGCACGCCGGTGCCGTTTTTGTTTGGCGAACCGCCGAAGAGGGCGGCAAAACGGATTCTGTGCAGCAAAAAAATGCTAGAAGTGGGCAATATTATTGCTAGACCGCGTGATTTCGTGGACTCGAATCATCATCGTCGTCTACGATAACAAGACCCCCGGCAGTAGATTCCAGAACAGGGAGCTCGAATTGCAGGTTGTGGTTGCGAGACCCCGACTCCAAAGCCGAGTCGAGCGGTTTTTGTGTGCGTGTGCGCTCTTCATTCTAATTTTCAGCTCGCACGTTCGAGCCCAGCAAACCGAGGAAGATTCCGGTGCGGTTGCGGTGCATGCGAGTGACGGCGAAAGCGCGTGGCCGCTGAATTCTGTGGCAAAGGGTGAACTGCCCGAAACGCCGTCGATACGCGTGGGGGCACAGGAACAAGAGTCGTCGAGCAAGTTACCGGTCAATTCCCTGACGCCATCTAACCAGCTTATGCCGGCGGCTGCGAAGAGGGATAGGTTTGCGTTCAAGAGCGCCTTCATCCAGACCTTTGATGTAAACCTGTTTTTCCAAATCTGGCGCGTGGCTTTCGATCCTGGGCTGCGCTACAACGTCGCACACAAGCCCTTCTGGCACGATTACTTTTCGTCATTCAAGGGCTATGACATGACCCACTGGGGCGACGGAGATGACTTCGTGGTCAACGATGTGGGCCACCCACTGGAGGGGGCGGTGTTTGGGCGCGTCTTCCTGCAGAACAGCCCTAAGAGCCAAGTCATCATCGGCAAGAACCGGCAGTACTGGATGAGCCGTCTAAAGGCGATGGGATGGGCCGCAGCGTGGTCGACCCAACTGGAGCTGGGCCCGATCAGCGAGACGTCTGTTGGTAATCAGGGAGGGTTTACGTACGTTCCGGGATGCGGAACCGCATTGTCGTGTTTGAATAATCCGGCGTATCACAAGCCTCCGGCGACGAACACAGGCTGGACGGACTTTGTCGTGACCCCGCTGGTGGGTACGGCGTGGATCTTGGGCGAGGACACGATCGACAAGTACATTGTGATGCCGATTGCGGTAAACCACCGCATTCTTGGAGGCCGCGTCTCGCGCTCGGCGCTGGAACCAAGCCGCAGCTTTGCGGCACTTTTCTCGGGGCGGTTCCCGTGGCAGTTGCCGACGGCAGAGAACAATTTCGTGTCGTCAACGCGGACCAAACCCGCAACGATTCCGGAACCGGACCTGTATCCTCCGATCGGGCACTGGGAAATAGGAACGCAGTACACAAATTTGAGCCTGCCGGTCTTAAGCAACCAATGTTCGTCGGGAGCGTGCCGCAAGAACCTGTCGGGCATGGGCCTCAATTTTGACTACAACTTCACTCGCGCAGTCGCTTTCGACAGCCTGGTGAACTTCATGCCTGGACAGCAGGGCAGCAAGGCGGCGTTCGAGGGGCTGTTTGGAGTGAAGCTGGGGGCGCGATTCAACCGGTTCGGCGTCTTTGGCAAGGTACGTCCAGGGTTGATCTATTACCAGCAAGCCATTCCCGGAGGCGGCGACGTCATGCCGAACAGCCTCTCGCGCTTCGTAACCGACTTTGGCGGGGTGTTCGAATACTACCCGCAACACAACACAATCCTGCGGATCGATGCCGGAACGACGCTGGTGCGGTATCTTACGAATCGCAGCGACGACCAGCGATATCCGCTGGGAAGCCATCTTTCTACGCAGTACTGGGTGACACAGGGCAACCCGCAGTTCTCGACATCGTACATCGTTCGCTTCTAGGATCACGCCGACCCTGCTTGATCCTCGAATGTGGGGTCCCCTTATGACTACTGCATCGAAATTACCCTGGCGGGAACGCCCGCGACGGTGGCGTTAGCGGGGACCGAGTGCAGAACGACTGCGTTGGCACCGACGATGGCGCCGTCTCCGATTTGGACCGCGCCGAGGACTCTGCAGCCTGCTCCTAAAAGCACGTCGTTGCCAATGGTGGGGCGCGTGCTCGGATCGTAAGTGATAGTGAGTTCGCGGGCGCCGAGTGTGACTCCCTGATAGAACGTGGCGTTGCTACCGACGCGAGCGGCACCGATGACGACGCCAACCGAGTGGGCGAAGAAGACGCCGGGGCCGATTTCGCAGCGGGGCGTTACTTCAAGCCCGAACAGCAGAAGATTGAGATAGGTGCAGACGTGCGGGATGAGGGGCACGTGATGCACATAGGCGGCGCGGCTGAGACGGCAGAAGATATTAGGCAGAAACCGATAGTGAAGCGCGCGCGCCAGAAATCGGAAGAAGTTGGGCTGCGTGGCACCACGGCCTTCGAGTCCGTATTGGCGGGAAAGATCAGCGTAGAGGAGTTGCAGGGCTGTCATGCGGAACCGGAACTACCAGCAAACGTATGGCGGTAGGCCAATCGCGCCTACCATACGACCTCATGATAAACATGATTGGTATGCGGCAAGGGTTTCCGAGCCGCACTTTTCCCAACTATACAGGGCAGCTACTTCCCTGCCGCGGGTGATGGCGTGGCGCCGGACAGGTTCGTCGATGACGGCTTCAACCAAGGCCCGAGCAATTGAGCCGACATCGCAGGGGTCGAAGTAAAACGGAGCGTCGCGGCAGACTTCGGGAATCGCGGAGGCATTGCTCGCGGCGACCGGACACCCCAGCGCCATGGCTTCGAGAGGCGGCCATCCGAAACCCTCCGCCAATGACGGATAGACGAATAGCGTAGCGGCGGCGTAAGCCTCGGCGAGGAATTCGTCGGTCACTTGGGGGACGCAGCGGACGGCGGCCTCCAGGCGGAGGGCGCGAATGCGAGATCGTTGCTCTAGGGTGAGCGGGCCGCCACCAAGTGCGAACAGATCATAATCCTCGCAGAGCCGGCTATCGCGGAAGGCCTGCAGCAGGGGCAGAAAGTTCTTGTGGTAACCGCGCGTACCAACATAGAGCAGAAAGCGGCGAGGAGCTCGCCGGCGGACTTCCTGAGCAGCAGACTGCGATCGAGGCAGGACATTCAGGCCGTGGTAAACGACGCAGGTTTTCGCGGGGTCGATGGAATAGTGCTGCAGCAGCCCCTGGCGACTGAACCCGGAAATACAGATGATCCGGTCAGCCTTCTGGTAGAGGGAGGCCTTGAAACGAATCACGCGGGCGGCATCGGGAAAAAGCTGGGGAAACTGCTCGACAGTGCAATCGTGGTGGGTGGCGACAGAGGCGCGGCGGCGAATCACCGGCATCCAGCGAAAGTAAGTGGAGTGATAAATGTCGTAGCGGCCGGTAACTAAAGAGGCGGCTGACTCGAGGACCTCGTTGACCAGATAACGGCCGAGGCCGGGGGGCAAGGGCGCACGCAGGCCGAGAACGCGCGCACGGCGGGAATCGATTTCGTGGACGGGATAGGCGGAACGATTGAGACCGAGGAACAAGTCGGCTTGAACAGACGGAAGCCTGGAAAGGTAGCGCAGGAGTTCAAAGGGATAACGGGTGCCACCGCCGACGTCCTGCAGGGAGAAGACCTGATGGTCGTAGAGGATGCGCACGGGAACCAGTTTGGAGTTTTAGGTTTCAGATTTCAAGAGCGGCCATGCAGCGAAAGCGAGTCCGGCGAGATAGACAAGGTAGGCGAGGATTGTGTTGACGGCAGCGGCAAAGGCTCCGTAGCGCGGGATGGAGGCGAGATTGAGAGCGATGTTGAGCGTGGCGGCGACCGCGGCGCAAAGGAGCACGCGGCGCTCCATATTCCATGCAAAGTAAGCATTGGAGAGGTAGGAGACGAGGAAATCGAGCGGAATGCAGCAAGCGAGGAGCAATAGCAGCGGAGACGCTGCAACAAATGCTTTGCCAAAGATGATGGCCAGCAGCGGACGGCGAATCAGGATGACGAGCGCGGCGAGAGCGGCTCCGGCTGCCAACAGCACGGCCAACACGCGAAGCCGCAACATGCGGCGGCGCTGGGTAGCATCCTGGCGGGCGAATTGCGGATAGAGAACATTGGTCAGCAGATAGTAAGCCATAAGGAACTGATTAAGGATGCGGTAGGCGGCACTATAAAGGCCCAGTTCGTGAGGATTGGAGAAGGCGCCGAGAACCAGCATGTCGGAGGTGTTGAAGGCCATATTGCCGAGCCAGGCGAGTCCCATGACGCTGGTGCGCCGCCATTGCAGGGCGTCGGCGATATCTCCAGTAGTAGCGCCAGTACTGCTCAGGGCCTGCCGATGGCGGCGCCACCAGATCCAGAGAAAGATGGCCTGGAGCGAGTGCCCGGCGAAATTGCCGACAACGAGCCAAGAGAAGAGATGGCCAACAGCCAATGAAATGAGCAATCCGATGAGCACACCGGCGGGGACCACAGCTTTCGCAAATCCAACCAGCAGCATCCGCTCCCGTCCCCAAGCAACCCAATCGAGGGTGAAGGCATAGAGACAGGCAACGGCAGCGAAAACGAACAAGAACACCTTCATCTCGAACGGCAACCGCGCCAGCGCCGCATAGAGCAGGATGAAAGGCAGGGCGATGGAGGCCATCAGGACCCGACGGCGCTGCACGCGGTGGACGATTTCCGAGGCGGAGTGAGGGAAACGAGCAATCAGGCGGGCGCCGATGTGGCGAAGGCCGAAGTCAATTACGGGCGGCAGGTATAGCGAGACACTCATAGCTAGCGCATACACGCCGAGGGCGACGACGTGGTAGAGATGGCCAAGGAGAATGACAATTGCGACCGAGAGAAGGCGCGCGGTTAACTCTCCAGAGCCGGAATGAAACAGATTGCGCAGAATCTGGCGGGGAGTGGCGTCCATGCAGGTCAGCGTGCCGACCGCGAGGTGCGGCGAAGATCGCGTGGGCCGAGAAGGTAGCCGCGAAGCTGGCCAGCGGCGCGAAGGGCATAGATATGTACGTTGGCGAAGTCGAATTTCAGCAAGCTGAGAAGGGCGCCGCCGACAGAACGAGAAAAATATCTGCAAAAGGTCAGACAAGAGTAACTGTGACTTCGCAACACATAGCCAAAGCCGAGTGCGAAGGGATACGTCACCTGCCGTAGACGATCAATTGAATCTAGGCGCGGGTGACGGACGATCATCGAGGGGTCGAAGAACAAACGAAATCCATTTTCCATTGCGCGCAACAGATAGTCGCTTTCTTCTCCGGATTGGTAGCGCGTATCAGCGCCAACGCCAATATTTTCTTTGAAAGCTCCGACTCTCAGAGCCACTGCGCGACGTAAGAAAATGGTCGAGGAGATTGCACAATCGAACACATTCGACACGGTGATTTCGCACGACCCTTCCGGCCACCTTGGCCCTACGAGTTTTCCGTCCGCGTCTCGTTTAATTACTGATAAGCCACCATACTCCGGGTGAGCACGGAACCATTTGCACACACCAGCAATCAGGTCGGGAGGATACCAGCAATCGTCGTCAGGGATTCCTATGAGATCACCGCTAGCGAGAGCGAGCCCGACATTCCGTGCTCGAGAGAGGCCACGAGCGGAATGGAGGTGAACAACGGCCAGACCAGGATGTCTCTGAATCAATTCGGTAACACGGTCGTCGTCGTTCTGATCGACAACAAGTACTTCGAAATCCCTGCAATTCTGGCGATCGAGGCTAGACAAAAACCGGTCTAGATCACTCTTGCGTCCGATGGTACAGACGACAAGGGAGATCATGTCTGAGCCGGCGGGCCTGCGGATATGCCGATTTGCGATTGACTGGAGACGTCGCGGACGCCGGCAAGCAGCTGGTAGAAGTTCCATCCAATCCAAGCACTTGCGAGCATCAGCAAATTTCTGAAGAGTATGGTAAGCCAATCTAAAAGCTGGGCCCGAGGCATGACAAGGACATCTTGAAGCACCAAGGCAAGGAGGAGGACATAACCGGGCCGATCGCACCGTGCGAATATCGCGGAGAGTGCCCATCCGATCAGAAGTGACACGACCACGACTGCAGGCATTCCCCCAGCGATGTAGGCTTCGCCGATATACGAGCTCGCGACTCGATTGCCCTGATTGAACAGCTCCGGATTCAGGAATGTCGACGCGTCGAGATCCAAGCTTTGGCCTGGCGCGTAATGAAGGTTGTCGATGCCGACGAAGCCGCTTCGCAGCTCGTACAGCAGATAGGAAAACGAATAGTGTTCGAAGTGGCTTCGGTACTTTACAGCCATTTCAGTCATGTTGAGAGGTGCGCCTTCGATCGAGATGGCCTGAATTGGCGCAAATCCCATTATGCCGGGGTTGCTCTGCTCTCGCTGGTGCCGCACCGAATCGACAAGGAAGAGCAGCACGACCATGACGAAAGCGATTGCGAGGAGTCTCGGCCGCCTTCGGGTCCTAATGCGGCTGATCCACCAAATGGTGAGTAAGAGTGTGACGGTGCCTCCGCGAGAACCAAAAGCGAGCATGATTGCCGTTGCGCCGAGGTAGAGAATCGACAAAAGCCAGACGAGGCTTTTCCGTTGCTCGATGACGAGGATTGCGATTAATACCGGGTATGGCAGTAGCGACAGGGCGCGCACAATGAAGGGGACCGTGGCCTTCACGGCGCTGTGATTCACGAAGAATGAAAGGTATCCGCCGTGAGACATCACGTAGTCGTAATACTCGTAACTCTTGAAAATCAGGGCAGGCCAGGTAATGGCAAATACCAGATATAGATACGGCAGGTACTTCTCGAACTTTATGGAATTGGTTGGAGGCACATCGCGGTAAGCCCAGCGTGCTGGTGCGTACACAAAAAGCGCGGCAAGGGCAACGCAAAGCAGCACCGTTCCCTGCTGTTGGCGGGATATGTCGAAGTTAGCATTCAGCAAGATGATGTGCATGGGGGTTGGTTCGACTCCCACGCAGTAAGCGATAAGCCTGCCGCCCTGAAAGAGGGTGAGGGTACAGAGAAAGAGAAACACCGGGTGGCGGCCGTGTCCGAGGTGGATCCATGAGAGGGCGATAAGGGAGCCAAGCAAGAGAACTGTAAGAACGACGGCGGCATTGATTGAGAGCCATCCGGTGACGAAGGCGAGCACGGACGCAGTGCCTACGATGAGGTATGCGAGCAACTCGAAGACAGCCGCGGGGATGGGCAGGCTGTCGTAAGACATGGAAGGCCAGGCGGGAGCGGAGGCGGTCATGGGCCTCCGGGAGATTCGAGGATGCTACGGAGGTAAAGGCCGTAACCGCTGTTGTCGAGCGAAGCGGCAAGGCGTTCGAGTTGGGCAGCGTCGATGTATCCGGCGCGGTAGGCAATCTCTTCCGGGCAAGCGACCTTGAGGCCCTGGCGCTTCTCGATGGTCTGAATGAACGAGGCGGCTTCGAGCAGGGAGTCGTGTGTGCCGGTGTCAAGCCAGGCCATGCCGCGTCCCATGATTTCGGCGCGAAGTTCACCGCGGTCGAGATAGAGGCGGTTGAGATCGGTGATCTCCAGTTCGTTGCGAGCCGAGGGTTTGAGAGAACGCGTGAGGTCGACGACGCGGCTATCGTAGAAATACAGCCCGGTGACGGCGAGCCGCGATTTGGGGTGCTCAGGTTTCTCTTCGAGGCTCAGCGCGCGTCCGTCGGAGGCCAGCTCGACGACGCCGTAGCGTTGAGGGTCGGTAACCGAATAAGCAAAGACGGTTGCACCCCGCTCGCGTTTGGCTGCGGTTTGCATCATTTGAGAAAGATTGTGCCCGTAAAAAATGTTGTCGCCGAGCACGAGCGAGCAACCCTGCCCAGCAATAAAGTCAGCGCCGATAAGAAAGGCCTGGGCGATGCCCTCAGGCCGGGGCTGCACGACATAGGAGAAGTTCATGCCCCATCGGTGGCCATCGCCGAGGAGTTGCTCGAAGCGCGGGGTGTCCAACGGGGTGGAAATGATCAGAACATCCCGAATGCCTGCCAGCATGAGCACGCTGAGCGGGTAGTAGATCATCGGCTTGTCGTAGACCGGCAGGAGCTGCTTGGAGACGCACTGCGTCGCCGGATAGAGCCGGGTGCCGGAGCCTCCGGCGAGGATGATACCGTTGCGCGTCGAGGCCATGACTAGACGGCGCCTCCGCGGTGAGCGTAATTGTGGGTGATCCATTCGCGATAGCTGCCGCTGGTAACGGAGGCGACCCAGTCCTGATGGTCGAGGTACCAGGAGACTGTTTCGCATATGCCAGCCTCGAAAGACATCTCCGGATGCCAACCGAGCTCGCGCTCGATCTTGGTGGAGTCGATAGCGTAACGGCGATCGTGGCCGGGACGGTCGGGAACAAACGTGATGAGATCGGCGTAGGAACGAGGTAACGGACGCAGCTCCTGGAGCACGGCGCAGATGGTGCGGACCACATCGAGATTGCGGCGCTCGCTGCGACCTCCGATATTGTAGGTTTCGCCAGGCTTGCCATGACGGAGAACGCAGCGGATGGCTGCGCAGTGGTCGCCGACGTAGAGCCAGTCGCGAACGTTTTGTCCGTCGCCGTAAACGGGAAGCGACCTGCCGACGAGGGCGTTGTGAATCATCAGCGGGATGAGCTTCTCGGGAAACTGGAATGGGCCGTAGTTATTTGAGCAGTTGATGGTGAGCGTGGGCAGACCGTACGTGTGATAGTAGGCGCGAACAAGATGGTCGGACGCGGCCTTTGACGCAGCGTAGGGGCTGTTCGGCGCATAGGGCGTGGCTTCGGAGAAGGCGGGATCGTCGGCGCGAAGCGATCCATAGACTTCGTCGGTCGAGATGTGGAGGAAGCGAAAGCGAGACTTGTCGGGGCCGCTGAGATCATTCCAGTAAGATTTTGCCTCTTCGAGAAGCGAAAACGTGCCATGTATGTTGGTGCGGACGAATTCTTCGGGACCGAGAATGGAGCGGTCAACGTGACTCTCGGCAGCGCAGTGGACAATCGCAGCGGGTTGGAGCGATCGTAGAAGTTGGGCCACGCGGTCACGGTCGTTGATGTCTGCCTGGGCGAATTGGTAGCGGGGATGATCGGCGATCGATGCAAGGTTGGCCAGATTGCCGGCGTAAGTTAGCGCGTCGAGATTAATCAGCGGAGCGGGCTCGCGCCCCAGCCATTGGAGCACAAAGTTCGAGCCAATAAACCCGGCGCCACCTGTAACAATGATTGCATCGTTCATGAATTACCTGAGGGAACTCCTGAGATAGTGTTGAAGCTGAGTAAACCGGGAGTCTTCCGACGGATCGAGGCGCCTGCGGCGCACGGCCTCTCGCAAAAGGACGTAACCAGAGATTAGTAAGAATGCCAGAATGGTAGTGATTAGTACGACCAAAGTCCTTTGCGGGCTGGATTTCCGCTCGGGCACAACAGCACGATCGACGACCTGGACGACCACGGCGTTCTTAGCTTCGTCGATGCGTGCTGCTTCGAGCTGGCGAGAGAGGAAATCGTAGAGAGACTCGTGATAACGGAGTTCGCGCGCCGCCTGCAGGTACTCGATGCTGGCCCCGGCAACGTGACCGGCGGGAATCTGCAAGCTACCTTCATTGACCGTTGAGCTGTTCGACTCAGTCTGGGACAAGCGAGAAAATTGTGATCGCAACTCGGCAAGCTCGCGTTCGACGCGCTGAACGTCGGGGTTATTCGGCGTGGCGTAGCTGCGCATGGACTGCAGTTGAACTTCCCTAGCGGCGATCTGGGCGCGCACGTCGGCCACAGCGCCGATGAGCGCGCGAGTCTGGGCGTCGGGCTGAATGAGGCCGGTGCGTTGCTCGAGCTGCTTGAGCGCCAGCTCCGCCTTTGCCAGGTCCTCGCGCTCGGCAGCAAGTTTTTGCTCGTAGAATGCGCGCCGTTGAGCAGCTTCGGTTAGAGCGAGGTGTTGGTTAAGATTGCCCAGAGCCTCGACCCAGGCATTTGCGATTTCGGCGGCGCGCTTGGGGTCGCGGTCGCTCACCTGGATCGAAATGAGGCCTTCCTTTTCGGGATCGATTTCGCTGCGCTTCTCCAGCTTCTTGCGCGCATCCTGGTAGCGCTTGACGTCGTACACCTTGCGCAGGTCGAACCGGTTGACGAGTTCGTCTTCGGCGGTGCGGCTCTTGAGCATGGCGACGAACACGTCGCTGGGACTCTTGACTCCCAAATCGCGGAGATCGAGGGTCTGGTTGCCGGCTAACTGGCCGAGCATGGAGCTGAGAACCGACTGGTTCTGTTGCGGCGGGAGAATTGTAGTCGTGGCGGTGTACATCTTGGGCCAAATGAGTGAGACGATGATGGCGACCACGGCGGCGGCCAGCGCTACTTGCAGTATGAGCTTCTTTTCGCGCGCGAGGACGAGAAGCAATTCGAGTAGGTCGATGCGCGGAACAGGCGAGTTGGGCAAGCCAGCCAGCTCATCAACGTGATTCGAAATCGTGGTGCGCGGTTCTAATGGAATTGCTCTGCTCCTGTACGACCAAGGACGATTCCCGCCCGAAGCAACTGCACGACCCACTTAGAGCCGGTTCGCCGCAACCAGCCCGTCGTTGACCCTTTCCGGATCCTAATCGCTTAGTACCTTCACCGCAGCCGCGGCCAGGCCAAAGTTGAACAGAACCTGGGTCCAGTCTTTCAAACCACGAACGAACGATCCACGGTCGGTTTGCTCGGGAACGATAATGGCGTCGCCGGGCATGAGAATCATGCCGTCAAAGCCGCCCGACCAGAACGTCGAAGAGGCATCCTTATTAACGACTCCTCCATTGGCCCGAACCACAAAGATTCGTCCTTTATCGGCATCGCGGGTGGGGCCGCCCGCATTGCGCAGATATGAGCTGACGGTTTTGCCGCGCTCTCGTACGAAAGATCCCTGGATGTAAACATCGCCGATTACCGAGACGGTAGCAGGCACGCTGGGCACGAAGAACTCATCTCCGTCTTCGAGTGCGAGGTCGGGAATAGCGTCAACGGTTGTGTCGTCGGGGCGAATGTTCAGAACAATACGGCCGTCAGGCTGAATCCGGCGAAGAATATCGAGATTGGCGCGCTCGGCCTCCAGATTGGCGCGTGCGCTGGCGAGGTCTGCGCTGCTGGTCGATGTAGTCGCTAATTGTGCCGCGCGCCGGTTGATGTCCCGCTCGCTCTGGGCAATCAGGGTCTCAAGCCGCGCCTGCTGTTCGTTTTTTACAGAACGCCGGGTAAAGTATGACCCGTAGAGATATGCCGAGGGTATTAGTCCTCCGGCTTCGCGGATGAGGTCGCGCAGCCGCTGGCCGGCTTTTACACGGTAGACCCCGGCCGCACCGAATTCGCCGGATAGGCGAACAAACTTCGTCTGCCTCAGCTCAGGTACCCGCAGATCGCCCTGCGAAAATATCGTTACGACGTCGCCTGGATGCAATGAAACGTCGTTGGCGCTGTCGTGGTTGAGAATCGCCATTCCGAGATTGAAAGGCACCAGCATCGTGGAAAGGTCCTGGGGATCCTGCCGCTGAACGACGGCATAGTCCCAGTTAATATCTGGAACAGTACGCCGCACATCGTTCTGTGCGCCCGATGGGCGCACTCCAGGAACCTGCGACTCGAGGGTAATCTGGTTCTGCGTTTTGTAGAACTCGCGGGTAATGAGGAACTCGCGGCTGGGAATCAAGTCGCTCACCCGCATGCCCTCGTGCCAAGGGTAACGGCCGGGATTCGCGACGTTGCCACGCAAGATGACCGCATTCTCGAACTTCGGCGACAGCGGCACCACGTTGACCACGTCGCCGTCCTTCATCGAATATGCAAGGCCCGCCTTATCAAAGGCTATCTCGTCAACGCGACGGGAATGACGGCCGACGATTTCTTCCAGAAGAACCTTGCCACCGTCGGCGGTGTTCGTCAGGCCTCCGGCCAGCTTGACGAGCCCACCAAGGCTCGTTTCACCGTTCAACTCGTATATGGCGGGGGTGTTCACTTGACCGCCGATCGCGGCCTGCGGACCGACCGGCGGGTAGTAGATGACATCTTCGGGCAGCAGTGGAAGGTCGTGCGACTTGTCGCCCTTGATGAGCAGGTCATAGAGATCAAATTCAGTGACGACCTTGGCTCCGCGCTTTAGCTGAATGCGCCTCATGGAACCATTGGGCGCCGGACCACCGGAAGCGAAAATCGCATTCGTCAACGTGCTGAGCGAACTCACCGTGTACCGGCCAGGCTGGGCCGCCTGCCCGACAACATAGATGTCGATGGAACGCAGGTCTCCCATCGTTACATTAAGGTCGAAATTATGGTAGATGCGGGAAATTTGGGAAGTCAGCAATGGTTGCAGTTGCTCGAACTTCAGACCGGCGACACTGATGTTGCCAACCTTCGGGATGAAGAAAGAGCCATTGCGATCGACCCGAGCGTGAATATCAAAGTCAATCTGTCCCCACGCGCGTATCAGGATTTCGTCGCCGGGTCCGATGACATAGTTGGCGGTAACGGGAATGCGGTCCACAGGGGCAAATGTCGTCGGCGGGGTAACGAACAAGCTGGCGCCATATATGGGCAGTGCATAACCCAGCGACTGCGCGACCAACTGCTGGAAATCCGTGAGTTCAATCGTCTTGGTGGCAGGCGTTGCCGCCTGCGACCGGGACCTCGATGACGTTTCTGCCGGCTGGGTTGACCCACCCGACGGTATCTCCTGCGACGCTTGAACCCCTACGACAGGTTGCTGGGGAGACGCCGCGGTGCTCGAAGGCTGCGCAGGGGCGGGGCCCTGCGGAGATTGTGCCGATGCGACCGAGACCAGTAACAAAGTCGTAATCAGCGAGCGTGGCCATCGGCTTTTGCTGAATGAACGAACCATCCTTGATTGAGCGTTCACGGTCGTAAAGTTATAGCCTACACCACTATACACAGCGGCCTGAGAAGCTGCTGCGAGTCCAGCCCTCGGGTTGAAAGCCCGGGCCCCGCCACGTAGCGACCTGCAGAAGATGCGGTTAGTCGAGCGGTCGCGCTCGCAGCGGGCACGAATACCATAAAAGTGCTAACTTATCATGCACAGATATGCTGAATTCCAAGGTGGTATCCCAGCAGAATATTGAACGAAGCTCGAATCAGTTTATTGCATAGTTAGGAATGCGGGCACATAATTGGGTAGTCCGTCCGCCGGGAGACGGAGCAACAACAAACGCGCGTGATTGTGGCTGAAGCGGAGTGGCGCATTGGACGCGAGGCATGTGTATTTTGCGAAGGTTTGTTGCCCGGTTGCGGGATTTTCAAGGCCGCCGATCTTTTAGTCGGAGGATTTGGATTCGGGTTCCGCGGGTCGCGACAAATCATCAGATCGCGGAGTGTGCGGGAATAGCCTCCGCAAGGAGTATCCGATGAAGAGACTCATTGTCATCGCAAGTTTGCTTCTGACCGCGGTCAGTGCGTACGGCGCTACCGTGGACATCGTGTTTACGAGCTTTCAATACAATCAGTGGCAGTTAGGCTATCCGTATACTGCGACGGTCAACGGCGTTGCCGGTGTGTGGGTCATGTGCGATGACTGGGAGCACGGGGGCTCGCCGGGTCAGGAATGGCAGGCCAATGTGACCGATCTAGGTACTGGCGATCTAAGTCTGCTGCGATTCAACCAGATGCCCGAGGCGCTGACGCTTTACCAGGAAGCAGGGTGGTTGCTGCTGCAAACCGAAGTGACCCCCTCAACCGAATGGACGGATATCAACTTTGCGGTTTGGCACATCTTTGACTCAAGCGTGCCGCTGTCGCTGAACGCGCAATACTGGCTCGGCCAGGCCCAACAGGAAGCGCAGCTGGAATTTCCGGGGGTCAACTTCAACAGCGTCACCATCTATACGCCGCTTAATCAATACGGCCTTGGCTCGAACGGTAACCTCGATCCGGATGCTCCGCAAGAATTGCTCACCATTGTTCCTGAGCCCGGCAGTCTGATCTTGCTGGGAGGAGGGCTGCTCACTCTGTGGAGAGCCAAAAGGCTCTTCTAGCCCTGAATTCGATCTAGGTTGCGCCGTGCCTCGCGTAGGGGCACGGTTTTGCATTTGCAGGAAGTGCATGTTTTTGCCAGACACTGCCAAGGGTGAGAACATTGGGCAAGCGACGAAGCTGTGTGTCGTCCAACCGGTTGGTCGGCTGTCATATCTCTGTGAAGAAAAGGGGAATCGATGTCGCGATTGCGGGGAGTTGGATTGCGAATGGCGGCAGTGATTACGTCGGGGCTACTTCTAGCAGGTCTGGCGCGCCCAGCGTTGGGCCAGGCTTCTTATCCCAAAGACGAAATCTTTGGCGGGTACTCCGTGCTCTTCCCGAACGGATGGGAAGAGCTCAATTACAAAGCCGATAACATCCCGAACGCGTTCGACGTATCGAACACTTATTACTTCTGCAAAGTCTGCAATCTTGGCTTCGTATTAGACGGAAGCGGACACTACAAAGGTGGAACGACTCCTCCAAACTTGGAGAACGGTTCGAACGACAGTACCGGGGTTGGGTATGCGCTGGCCGGGCTGCAATACAAGTGGCATACGGAGACGATTTCGCCGTTCATAAGGGCCCTGATGGGCGCGGCAAACATCTCGCCAGATTGCTGCCACGGCACAATGTGGCGCTTCGCAGTAGGAGGGGGGGTGGTCTGGACTGGAACTTTTCCCGGCGGTATGCGTGGCGGTTGGTACAGGTTGACTACATTTATTCGAGCTATCCACACATTTATCCAAGCAGCCATTCGACCGAGTGGAACAGCGTGCGGCTGGCAACCGGACTGCTGATCAGCCTGGGGAGCAAACCAGACTGCTCGCCGGAACCAAAATCGTGCACCATCACCGCGGCTTCGCCGACAGAAGTTTGGGTCGGAGAACCGGTGAAGTTCAATGTTGCCGGCAACAACTTCAATCCCAAACATCCGCTTCAGTATGGATGGAAGACTTCCGGCGGAAACTTAGAGGGCGCGAACACATCGTCCGTGTCGGTTGACACAGCAAGGATGGCTGCCGGGTCGTACACACTCTCTGTCACGGTAACGGACCCGAAACTGAAGGCCGAGGGGATGGCATCCTGTTCGATTCCCTTCCTCGTTAAGACGCCGCCGGCGCCCGCTCCTCCGACGGTCAAGTGCGTTCCGCCCGAGACGTCGATCAAGCCAGGTGAAGCTGCGACGCTCAGCATGGAGTCGACGAATCCTGACAATCGCCCTCTGACCTACGCATGGACGGCAACCGGCGGCCAGCTGACTCCAGCCGGATCGTCCGCCACGTTGACGCCGAGTAACAACGATGCGGGCAGCACAATTTCCGTCACGGGAACGGTCACCGACGACCGCACCCTGAGCGCTACCTGCAATGTAACGGTCACGGTTCCGCAGCTGCCGCCGCCGTGCATCAGGTTGGTGGACTGGGGCGAGTGTACCTTCGAAAAGGACCCGAGGCGCCCGTGGCGGGTTGACAATGTCTGCAAAGACATACTAGATCAGTTGGCACTGAAGCTACAAGGTACGTCGATTGGAACGCTCGTTATCGTGGGATATACCGATCCTTCTGAAGCGGTCAAGTCGGCTTCACTCGGAGCACAGCGAGCTGTGAACATAAAGTACTACCTTGTGACAGACGGCCCAACGAAGCTGGACGCTTCCCGCGTGCAGGCAGACGACGGCGGAGTAGGGGGCAAGTCTGCCCGTTTCTACTTTGTGCCTAACGGTTTGCTCTGCCCCGGACAGGATAACCTAGGTACTGCGGTGGACAGCAGCAAGGTGAGAGGCCAGTCGCGCAGGACTCCAGCGAAGAAACAGGCGGCGCAACAGTAGCACCTGAATTTGACTGTGAAAATGCGCTGAGTAGCGACCGACGCCAGTCATGGCCCCTGAAGACCATGGCCTACTGCGGCGGAAAGATGCAGGAGGCCATTTTATTGGCAGCCCCGTGACCGAACCGTGGTCGGCTTGCCTCTCCGTGAGCCGCGTGTGAAGAGTTATGAGGTCGTACTGGCCGTCAGCGGCACCTCATGGTTAGTTCACAAAAAACGACGTCCAGGCGCGGTCGCGTTGCAGGTCGAGACGAATGTTGCACTCGGTCGGCGCAACGTGAGCAAAGTACGCCGAGAACTTCTCCTCGGGCCTGGTCAAAGCGCCAACCTGCATCTTGACTCTCGCCAGATCATCCTTTTCGTTGTACTTGCCGCTGGTATCTGTGCTCTTGGAGATGATGAGCGTCCATGAGTGCTCGTCGGGAATGATGAAGAGTGTGTAGGCGCCGATCGGCAGGTTGGTGTTACCCGCCACAATCGGAGTATTAGTGAAGAGAGCCATCGGCTTTCCGCCCGGGGCCCATACTTTGCCGAAAGGGATCTCCTTGCCGAGCACATGTTTTTTGACGTCAAAAGCAACGGGCTGAAAGTCGATCGATATTTCGCGGCTATCGTCAATGGTGCAAGTGGTTGTCGAGCTGTCCGCAGCGGTCTGGGCGGGACAGGAAGCAGCGAGAAACAGCAAGATAAGAGAGGCGAGTGAAGCAAGGGTACGAGTCACTGCAACTCCTTCCGACCATTGAGATCAGGTAGTGTTACGGCGAGAGTGCTTACCGTGGCAATCATACAGCGCGATCGGCCATGTTACACCGGCAACTTCTTGGGGAACTCATAATGGTGGCAGTTCGACCTCCTTTTCCTGCACCGCCTTGTTGCGAGTGGCAAAGTGCCTCTCCAGGAACTGCTTCGCTAGCTCGCTGCCACCGATTCCGAACGCAAGCGCAAGACCGAACATAAGGGCGCCCACAATTATGGAAAATGCGATGAGAATCGTGTGTTGCGCTAGTCCGACTTCCTCAAAGGCCATCGACACGGCCAGGATCATGATCACGACTCGCGTCGTGGTGCTGATGAGTTGCGGAGACGGAGCGTTGGCGTTCACCGCCGCCAGCAGAATCGCGCGAGAGAAGAAGCTGGCAGCGAGCATGCCAAGAAACAATGTAACCAGGGCAGCGAAAAATCTGGGCAGAAAAACAAAAAAACGCGCAACAAACGGCTGCAGACCGGCAACGCCAAGCAAACTGATTCCGAGCAGAAGGAACCCGAGCCACGCGCACCAGAAGACAAGTTGACTCACCAGTTCCGAGGGAGACGGCATGGCGCTGGACTTCAACAGGCGCGACGCGCCGGCTTTGTCCGAGAGGCGATCGAACTTGACCAACTGCAATACTCCGCGCAGGAACTTTCGCAGCAGGGCCGCGACGGCCCAGCCGAGAACCGCAACGATGAGGAGAACGAGCAATCGCGGCAGCAGGTGAACGAACGCCCGCGCCAAATCCTGCCACACGCGGCTAAGCTCCTGAAGAACCATGTCTGCCATAATCAACCTCCTTCTGTTGCCGCCCACAACTTGAGCAGATAGGGCTTGCACCGCTCGAACGTGAGGCACAATCGCTCCACGTGAGATTCCATCTCGGCTTCGTCTGCTATCGCATTTTCCGTGAGGAACATATACGCCCGGCCGCGAAACAGTGGCGCCAAGGCCTGAATAATATGGTCTCGACTGATCGTGGACAGGTGATAGGAACGCGCGAACTCGTAGATCAGTTTGACCCACAGCTCGTCCGGGAAGCAAAACGAGTGATCATCCTCGGTAGCGACGGAGAGCAGCATTCCCAGGGTTTCCGGCGCAAGAATGTGTTGCAGCACGGGCTGCAGATCAACCACACCGGACGAAAACGTCTGGCGCAGCCTCGCGGTATCCACCTGGACGGCGGCATCTGTGAGGCGATACTCCGGCCCCGATCCGAGCATGGGCTCGGAGTGTCGAATCGCACTCCACAACGTGAAGTTGCGATCCATCGACCAAAACAAGGGGGTCATGGTTTGACGGAGGGCGGCGACCAAGTCAGTGGACTGCTGCTCCGGGCGCCCAATGGGACCGAGAAAAGTCTGAAACAAGCGAAGATTTCCAGCCAGCGCCGCGAGCGTGATGCATACTTCCGGACCGACATGGCTAGCCTCGGAATTCCAGAGATCGTCCGCCAGCAAGCGGCTCGCGAACCGGTAGGAGAAGCAAAACTCGTGTGGCCGTGGCTCGCGCAGAGGTTTGCCGTAGATCGCGCGCGTGAGCGGATAGATCAGGTTAGTAACCAGCGTGCCTTCAAACCTATGGCGCTGGTAAACAGGACTAACAAGATCGTTGTCGTCACGATACACCGGTACGAGAAGCTTTCCGATCCAGTCGGCAGTCATCTCCGTCGAATCGGGCGAAATGACGGCACATGCCTTGGCATTCAGAAGCTCGGCAGCAGCGACAATGGTGCGCAGGGCAGTTCGATTCGAGGGGCTGCCTTCGTAACAGGTGCTAACAGAATGCAGAGTACGCAGGGCATACCGGCCGCTGGCAGGTTTGGTGTCACTGATGGAAGCAGCCTGCACGAGTTCTGGCGTGCCATCGGTCGAGCCGCCGTCAGCGTTGAGGATCGCTACGCGCTGGCGCGGGAAGTAATGTAGCAGACCGTTGCGAACGACCTCGAGAACCGGACCGATGGTGTGGACATGGTTGTGGGTGTGTATACCTATCAGAATATCGACTTGTCCGACGCCAATCAGGCGCCGTACAAGTTCGTCAGACAGGATGTCTTCCTCGGCCACTTGGGTCCCCCATCCTTCCCTACCATGAAACTTCATCGTCGATACCGTGAAATCTCCAAGGCGCCTCTGGCGCTCCACTGCGTTAGATCCGGCGCAAGTGAAACCAGTAAAACTGATACGGGCCCAAGGTGAGCAGATACGGAACGCTTCCGATTCGAGGAAACATGTTCCTGGCAAACATTTCCACCAGTACGCATCCCCTGAATTCACTCAGATCCAACTCAACGGCCTGCGCCGACCCGGAAAGATTATTAACGGCCAAGACGGTTTCGCTGCCCAGGCGGCGAACAAACGCCAGGATGCGATGATTGTCGGGATAGAGAAACTCTAGGGTCCCGCGACCGAAAATGGCTGTGGATTTGCGCACCTGGATGATGCGTCGCATCCACGATAGCAGCGAGTGTTGCGAGCGGCTCTGCCGCTGCACATTCACGGCCTGGCAGCCATACACAGGATCGTTAATCGGCGCCGAGTACTGGCGGTCAGGATCGGCTGACGAGAAACCGGCTTTCGCGGTCCCATCCCATTGCATCGGCGTCCGCACACCATTGCGGTCACCAAGGCTTATGTTGTCGCCCATGCCGATTTCATCGCCATAATAGATGACAGGCGAGCCCGGGAGCGAGAACAGGAGTCCGTTCATTAGTTCGATGCGGCGGCGATCGTTCTCGAGCAAGGGGGCAAGGCGACGGCGGATGCCAAGATTCAAGCGCATCTGCGGGTCGCGGGCGTACTCATCATACATGTAGTCGCGCTCAACATCCGTGACCATTTCCAGCGTAAGTTCGTCATGGTTGCGGAGAAAAAGACACCACTGGCAGATGTCGGGAATCACCGGCGTCTGCTGCAGGATCTCGGTGACGGGCTTGCGGTCTTCCAGCTTCACGCCCATAAACATTCTGGGCATCAAGGGGAAATGGAACGCCATGTGGAACTCGTCGCCGCGCCCGAAATAGGGCAGGAGATCGGCGGGCCACTGATTTGCCTCCGCCAGCAGCATGCGGTCAGGAAAGTCGCGATCGAGGTGATGACGAAGCTCCTTGATCACGGCGTGGGTTTCGGGAAGGTTCTCGCAGGAGGTTCCCTCTCGTTCGACGAGATACGGCACGGCGTCGAGGCGGAAGCCATCCACTCCCAATTCGAGCCAAAACCTCATGACATTCCATATCTCTTCGCGCACAGCGGGATTGTCGTAGTTGAGATCAGGCTGGTGGCTGAAGAAGCGATGCCAATAATAAGCCTTGGAAATGGGGTCCCACGCCCAGTTCGACACCTCAGTGTCGACGAAGATAATTCTCGCCTGCCGGTAGCGAGTATCAGTGTCGCTCCACACATACCAGTCGCGCTTCGGATTGTCTCTCGACTTGCGTGATTCCTGAAACCAGGGATGCTGGTCGGAGGTATGGTTGAGCACCATCTCGATGATGATGCGGATGCCCCGATCATGTGCTGCGTTGAGAAACTCTTCGAAATCCGCAAGAGTGCCGTAGCTGGGATGCACGGATATGTAGCTGGAGATGTCGTAACCATCATCGCGCAGCGGCGAGGGGAAAAACGGCATGAGCCAGATGGCATTAATGCCGAGTTCCTGCAAGTAGTCGAGCTTTTGCGCCAGTCCTTGGAAGTCGCCGATCCCGTCGTCGTTACTGTCGCAGATAGAGCGAACGTGCGCCTGATAGATCACCGCATCTTTGTACCAAAAGGAACCTGGTACCGGCGTTATCACGCGTTGCTCCCGCTGAGATGGACCTGAGTCTGCCGTCATTCGTCTCCGCAGAACATCGTTTGAACCCAGGACTCCTCAGTCATCCCAGCCACCGGCTAAGAAATCCTAACCACGCACGGGTATGTCCCGAACTCTTTCCGATTAACGCCAAAACTGCAGAGGCAAGTCCAATCGCCAGACCATGCAGTTTGCGCAGGTGGGAAGTACCGGCCGCGCGGCGGATGGACTCCGGCGAGTTCGGAAGATTTACGGTACCGGCCGACGCATTTGTGCGAGACGCAGGCTGGTCCGCAGCCTCCAGGAAGGTGTGACTCCAGTTGTGGACGTCGGCATTTCTCACCGCCGTTCGCATCGATTGCATCCGGCGTACTTTCTCGGTGCGGTCCATGACAACTGCATGACGGATTGCGCCTGCGACGCCGACTACGTCGTTCGGATTCACCAGTAGCGCACCGCACTCGAGTTGCGAAGCCGCTCCGGCAAATTCGCTCAGTACCAGGGCGCCGCGCTCATCCACTTGGGCGGCGCAATATTCCTTCGCGACCAAGTTCATACCGTCTTTCAGCGGAGTCACCAACGCAATTTCGGCCGCGCGATAGTAGCCGAGCAACCTGTCTCGCTCCAGACTGCGATAAATGAAATGTATGGGGACCCAGCCGGATTCAGTATAGCGGCCGTTGATTTCGCTGATTCGACGCTCAATTTCGAGCTTGAGGTCCTGGTATTTAGGAATATCTTCTCTGCTCGGCACCACCACCTGCACCAGGCTAATGTTGCGGCGCAATTCCGGATATTGCTCCAGCGCATGCGCAAAAGCGTTAAGTTTCTCCGGTAGTCCTTTGGTGTAGTCCAGACGATCAACACCGAGGGCAAGAGTCCGGCCGTGCATATCCGCGCGGATCTGCGAAGCCATCTCGGTGACTGCGGGCGATGCCGCCTCGGTTTCGAACTCGGCAAAGTCAATGCTGATGGGAAAGCTGCCAACCACGGTCACTCGTCCGGACTCTTCCTCGATGATCATCCTGTCGCCGTCGCGACGGATCCTGGCGTCGAGTACAAAATGGTCAACGCATACGGCGAAGTTCTGCTGATCGCGAGCGGTCTGGAAACCCACCAGATCGAAGTCCAGCATGCTGGTCAATAACTCCGTGCGCCAGGGCAACTTCTCGAAAATGTCAGGAGACGGAAACGGGATGTGTTGGAAATAGGCCAAAGTCGCGTGCAAGCCCATCCTCCGGAGCGATGCGGCCGCACGCGTCAAATGATAGTCATGCACCCAGATGAAATCATTGTCATGCGCGATTTTTGAGATTTTGTCGGCAAACCGGTCGTTGATCGAGGTGTAGGCGTCCCAGTAAGTAGGATCATAATTACACCTGGACTGAAGATCATGAAATAAGGGCCATACGACTTCGTTCGAAAATCCGGAGTAGAACTTGCCGCGCTCTTCTTCCGTCAAAAATACGGGATGTATAGCGAAGTCGAAATGCTGCCCATTACGAACCAATTCCTCGACCGCCGGCGAATACGGCGTGCCAGGCCATCCGATCCACGAACCTTCATACTTGCGGAAGACCGCTTTCAGGGCCGTCACCAAGCCGCCGGAGCTTGGAGTAATGCTGTATGACTCCTCATGTTTCTCGATCGAAACAGGAAGTCGATTGGAAACGATCACGAGTTGTCTATTCCTGTTCATAAGTACCTCAACACGCGGATAGCCAATTGCGCAGAAACTTTCTCAGTTCATCGGGGGGACGAATCCAGGCTTGCGCCGAGGTCGTGCGGTATTCATCCCGCACAAGCACGGTGAGTCCGAATGAGGCCAACGCACGAAAGGCATCCTCGTCAGTCATGTCGTCGCCCAGGCACGCAATGCGACACTCGGGATTGTTCTTAAGAAGCGCCTGTACGACGTCACCTTTGTTAGGGTTGCGGACGCGCAGCTCAATTCCACCGTCAAAGGAAGTCAGCAATAGACCTGCGCGAAGCGCGACGGCGGTCATGATCCGCCAGGCTGCGATGTGTATGCGCTGCAATTCCGCAGGCGCGAGACCTCTCCAATGAACCGCAATCGCGCCTGCTTTGCTCTCTACCTGCTTGGCCAAACCTGCATCCGAGAGCTGGGCTGCCGCTTCCTTGAGGTCTTCGATGGTCCTCTTGCTCAGCTGGTGCACTTGGTATTCGCCCGTGGACAACAGACGTTCCATCCCATGCGAACCCCATATTTCAACCGGCTGGTTCATACCGAGCAGCGAGGCAACTTCATGTGCAGGTCGGCCGCTAACCACCGTAACCGTCGACCCCGGCAGCGCCGCGATTTCGTCAAGAAGTTCGGGAATCTCCGGATACGGCGTTGCCTCGTCCCGCTCTCTGCGAAATGGGGCCAGCGTGCCGTCGTAGTCGAGCAGTAATGCCTTATCCGGAGCCTGCACCAGCGAACGAAGAAAGCTGTCGATCGAATTGTGACGAATCGTGGCAATGCCCGACATGGCATTCCTCCTAAGCTCTGGAAGTGGCAAGAAAATGGTGGCGAGAACGGTGGCGCGGGATGTGCTGGTCGTGCTCTTAGCTAATCGGGGCTAGCAAAGCCGATTGCACGTTAAGCTGATTACGTTAGAAGTCGCTTGTCTGGCGGCGGTTTCTGCGAAATTTTCAGGTTCCGCGCCGGAACTCCGGGCGGTCAATACTGCTGCCGATGCGGCGATTGCCCAAAAAATCCTGGCAGCGTGCTGGGAGGCGCGCAGCGCCGTAGGGTCAAGATCGAAGGCCGGAAGCACAAACAAGCACACTAGTGTTACCAGTAGGAATAGTGTTGCTCCGACTTTGATTGCATGCATCATCCTCTTCAATTCTCTTCCTCTATGAGTTGTTCGGTCAAATGGCCGGCATAGCGAACAACCTTCCCAATCAGCGTGTGTTTAATCCAGTCAGAACCATGCAGTTGGGGCTTTCTCGTATATGAGCTCGCAACAGCAAAATATTGCGATCCTTGTAGCACTCGGCGTCCTGCTGGTTGCTGCGTTTCCCGCGGGAGCGGGTGCATTCACCGCCAGATGCGGACCTCTCACGGCGGTGCAAGCAACCAGCATCGAGAGTATTGACTTCATCGCCGTCGCCGTGACCTGTGCCGTGCTGGCCCTTGAGTGCGTCATGGCGGTCTCGCGTGCCGGACAACCGGCTCCGGTCGTGCTGGCCCGCTTTCATGGCATACTCGCGCTTCGCTGTTAGCGACTCCCATCAGCTAGCGCGCTCCCTCGCAATAGATTGAGCCAAACCTGCCTGTCCATCTCATACGCTCTTACGCGTTTGAGCGACCGGATTTTTGGCATGCCTTTCACCATCATCAACAAACTCAAAACAAGTGAAATCACATTTCGAGGAGATCAATCATGAGAAACACCGTCAGCATGTGGATCGTTGCCATGATGTTCATCAGCATTTGTGCCGTGTCGAGCGCCTTTGCCGCCCCGGCGCCGGCGCCGCGCGGGGCCTTGGTTGTCACAGGTTGCCTGCAACAGGGGCCACTTGCCAAGGAGTACCTCTTGACCGCCAACGACAATGGTACGGTTTGGGGAGTTACCAGTGCCGACCGCGACATGTACCTGAACACCTATGTCGGCAAAACAGTTACGATCACAGGCTCTGCTGAGTCACCCAGCGCGCTGCACGTGACCCGAGCCTCCAGCGAAAAGGACGCTGGCGCGACTCACTTTTTGAAGGGCTCGGATGTGTTGGTCGAGTCGGAGACGTGCCAGAAGTAGCGGCAAAAGTCCGAATCGCTATCGAAGGTGTATCCGAGGCGAGGAGTGGAGTGGAAACACTCCTTGCCTTTCTCCAGGAAAAAATCTTCCGGAAATTGTTCGATATTGGTGGACCTGAGCGGGATCGAACCGCTGGCCTCCTCGTTGCGAACGAGGCGCTCTCCCAGCTGAGCTACAGGCCCACGAAGAAGCGGACCAACTCTCCAAGTTATTATACAGATTTACCCCTGGTGCGGCAGCATTCGGTCTCGACGCCGCCACGCAGCTAATCGAGGATTCGCGTCCAACATTTGTGAGTTCTCTGCCTGAACGGCGCATTATGACATGAACCGCACGACGCCAGCACTTCCTCTGGCTGGCGCGAAAACTCGTTTTTGCATTCTTGCCGAAACCCGATATAGTGTTTGCCCGGGGACAGTATCCGGACACCACCAGCGCTTGTGAATGCCTGTCGCTTCCATTCCGCGCTTTCGTTCATACGGATGGTTCCTGGGGAGAAGTCAGTTTGACCGCGGGCCCGCATAACGTCGAGTTTGAACAGAACCTTGTCCCAGCGAATCTATCTATCTGGCAGGAGGCTCTCTTTGCAGCCGACATTCTTTTGCTGCATGCGTCTCCCACATATTACGGATTAGGGGTACCGCACGGAGACGGTTCGGCGGTTATCGTAATTCCTGGCTTTCTGGGAACCGACGCTTACCTCGGCCAGTTTCGCACCTGGCTCGGGCGAATTGGCTATCGGCCCTACTTCTCCGGTATCGGCGTCAACGCCGAGTGCCCGAACCTCCTGATCCAGCGTCGCTTGACGCTCTGCATCGAAAAAGCTCTCGATGAGACTGGACGCAGAATCCACGTTATTGGCCATAGTCTCGGCGGTATCATCGCGCGCTCCATCGCGAGTCAGCGGCCGGACAACATCGCATCGGTGACAACACTAGCAGCTCCCTTTCGCGGCACGGTTGCGCATCGCACAGTGCTTCGCGCTGCCGAAGCGGTGCGCGGCAAAATCCTCCGGCAACACGGTACGCAGGTCTTGCCCACCTGCTACACAGGGCGGTGCACGTGTAACTTCCTGGACTCGCTGAAGCGCAATGTCCCAAACAGCATCGTGCAAACGGCGATCTACACTCGAAGCGACGGAATCGTGGATTGGCGCTACTGCCTTACGGGACTCGACGGTTGCGATTTCGAAGTGCCCGGAACGCACATTGGGCTCTCGTTCAACGCATCCGCATACTCCATCGTTGCTAACCGCCTGGCTCTGGCTCGAACTACAAAATACACCCGCGACAAATAAGTACCCTCAGAGCCCGCTCCGTACAATCCGCCTGTCGAAGGTGCTCCTTCGCGTTTAATCCGTCGCGCTGGCCGGAAAGCGTCCCACGTTCCTATTTTGGGAAGAACGGTGTCCTATGTGACGTACGTCATAAACCAAAGTGCCTTCCCTCGAAGACACTAGGACGTTCGATCTGTTGGCGAGGACCCAGGATGAGTGGGACACAGAATGCCGGCAGCGCGGACGCTATCCCAAATTCCTCGGCTCGCAAGGAGAAGCCCTATGCGGCGCTCTATCGTTATTCTCTTGTTTCTCTCTCTTTCCCTATCCGCTGTAACATGCCTGGCACAGAAGCAGGAATATGTAGGTCAATATGATGCATATTTTGCTTTTGCGTATATGACGACGCCGAACATGAACCTGGACCAGCGCGGCTGGCAGGCGCAGTTCGGCTACAACTACCGGCGCTGGCTGGCGCTGGGCTTTGACACCAGCTATTTCGGCGGAAACAGCTCGGTGACCGTACCGCAGCTGAATACAGCGACGGTGGCGAAGCTGGCGCCGATTTTTCCCTATCTCCCGCCCGGATATACGGTCTACGAGCCATATCACGCTAACACCTACACCATCACCGGAGGTACGCAATTCAACTATCGGGGATTCAAGTGGGTAACGCTTTTCGTCCACCCCGATATTGGGGCGATGCACCAAAGCGTGCAGGTGAACCCGGTTGACCCGATCCAAGCCGGCATCGCGAAGAGCTTGCTCGGACCGAACATGAAGACCAGTGAATGGGTGCCGTTCTTCGGAGTCGGCGGCGGTGTCGATGTCAACGTTTCGAAGCATGTCGGACTGCGCTTTCATGCGGATTGGGTTCGCACAGCGTTTTTCAGTGACGTACTGAAGAATCCGCAACATACGTGGCGTCTGTCGGCCTCGCCGACCTTCCGCTTCGGCAAGAACGTGCCCAAGTAGGCTAAACCTTCTCGAGCAAGTTTGGCGCATTAGCGAGGATCGAAAATGCATCGGTCCTCGCTTCATTTCTGGAGTGAACCCCTAAATTGAGACACTCGCAACTGGCACACTTTGCAGGGAAAGGAACTGCAAGTGGCAAAGAGACGAGTGGGACGATACCCCAAGGCATTCCGGAAGATGGCAGTGGAGCGGCTGA
>Ga0335071_10001329_pt1 | contig 26548 bp, 24 predicted proteins | sample Lox_Sample_15_FD_206724 | JGI IMG/M metagenome (GOLD analysis project Ga0335071, IMG submission 206724) | Soil microbial communities from Loxahatchee National Wildlife Refuge, Florida, United States - Lox_Sample_1.5 | ecosystem: Environmental > Terrestrial > Soil > Wetlands | place: USA...
GTAGCTATCCGGTGATTGGTGTGATTACCAATGACGACATCGACCGGGTCGCGCAGATCTGCCCAGGTCAGCAGGTGCGCTTGCACTGGTCGCGACCGCGGCGGCGGTGATGGGCGCCGACTTGAGCGCGCGCAAGTAAAAAGGCCTCGCCTCATCCGCACTGCGGACCTTGACAACGAGACCTGCGCAATACCTGCCGCCGGGTGGGGACGCGTTCGAGGGCGATTTCACCGTTCCATGGTCTGTAGGTGCTGATTAGGCGGCCCAGGCATCGAATTATGCTGCGGTGGAACATAACTTGGGGTACTCCGGGTGAAGGATGATGTCGTCGCCCTAGCATCATGATCGCGGGATCGCCAGCTGGAACTAACTGCTCGTTCGAGCTTTCCGGCCAGACCCTGGCGCCCTGATGTCCAGCCGCAGAACGTCTTTCGGATTCAGCCATGTGGTAGACGTGCCCTGCACGTAGAACGACACCAGCGGCGGATCCCCATGGCGCCGGCACAAATGCGCTGTGCGGCAGTAATACCCGACCGCCGGCTACCTCAGCGGCGAACGTGGTCACCTTGCGCAGGGACGCCTCGGTCAAATGACGGATATCACTACTGATTCCTCCGGCGGGACGACCCGCTCATCGATACCTACGCGATCTATGCGATCAGGGCGTGCCGTAACCGCCGCCTCCGGGGGTTTCGATGACCAGTGTGTCGCCTGGCTGCACATCGGTCGAGTCGCACCCGGCCAGCTCGATGGTGTTGCCGTCCGCGCGTTCTACGAAGTTGAGTCCCAGCGCCCCGGGTGAGCCGCCAGCCATACCGTAGGGCGCGACCCGCCGATGGCCCGACAATGTGCTCACGGTCATCGGCTCGGTGAACTCGATCCGACGCAAGGCGCCGTCGCCACCGTGCCATCGCCCCGCGCCACCGCTGCCGTGCCGGACGGAAAACTCGCGCAGCAACACAGGGAACCGCCACTCGAGCACTTCGGGATCGGTAAGCCGGGAGTTCGTCATGTGTGTCTGTACCACGGACGCCCCGTCGAACCCATCGCCGGCCCCGGAGCCGGATCCGATGGTTTCGTAATACTGATGCCTCTCGTTGCCGAAGGTGACATTGTTCATCGTCCCCGCTCCCTCGGCCTGCACACCCAGCGCGGCGAACAGCGCCCCGGTGATAGCCTGCGAAGTTTCGACGTTGCCGGCGACAACCGCAGCGGGGTAGGTCGGCGCCAGCATCGACCCGTCGGGGATGACGATGCGCAGCGGACGCAGGCAGCCGTCATTGAGCGGGATGTCGGCGGCAACCAGGGTCCGGAACACGTAGAGCACCGCGGCCGTCGCTACCGAGGACGGCGCGTTGAAGTTCGTATCCAACTGGGGTGACGTTCCAGTGAAGTCGATGGTCGCGCTGCGGGTTGGGCGGTCGACGATGACGCGAACGGCGATCGTCGCGCCCGAATCCATGCGGTAGCGGTATTCGCCGTCGTCGAGCCTGTCAATTACGCGGCGGACCGCTTCCTCGGCGTTGTCCTGGACATGGTGCATGTAGGCCTGCACGACATCGAGCCCGAAGTGGTCGATCATCTTGCGGACTTCGTCGACACCCTTCTGGTTGGCCGCGATCTGCGCGCGCAGATCGGCGAGGTTGGTGTCGGTATTGCGGGACGGGTAGGGCGCTTCGGTGAGCAACCGACGGGTTTCGGCTTCGCGGAACTGTCCGTTCTCCGCGAGAAGCCAATTGTCGAAGAGCACGCCCTCTTCGTGGATTTCGCGGCTGTTGGCGGGCATGGAGCCGGGGGTTATCCCGCCGACTTCGGCGTGGTGCCCACGCGAGGCGACAAAGAACAGAACGTGTTCGCCCGCAGCATCGAAGACCGGGGTTATGACGGTGATATCCGGCAGGTGGGTGCCGCCGTGGTACGGGTCGTTGACCGCGTACACGTCGCGTGGCTTCATATCGACGGCGCGGCGGCGGATCACCTCCTTGACTGTGGTACCCATCGAGCCGAGATGCACCGGAATGTGCGGCGCATTGGCGACGAGATCGCCGTCCGGATCGAACAGCGCACACGAGAAGTCCAGCCGTTCACGGATATTGACCGACTGGGCGGTCGATTCCAGTCGGAAGCCCATCTGCTCGGCGATCGACATGAATAGGTTATTGAAGATCTCCAGCAGCACCGGATCGGCCTCGGTGCCCGCATCAGGCGCCGCGGGGGCACCTACCCGCTCGGCGAGCAGGTGCCCGCACACGCTCAACGTCGCCTGCCAGCCGTCGTCGACGACGGTGGTGGCGTTGGCCTCGGCGATGATCGCCGGGCCCGTCACCGTGTCCCCCGGCTGCATCCGCTCCCGGTGACGCAGCAGGGCGTCGCGCCACGATCCGCCCAAGTAGACCCGGACGGTCTCTGACGAGCCTGCGCTGCCGGCAGCCTGCTCGCCAACATAGGACAGGTCTGGTTGCTCGGTGAGCCCGATCGCCTCGACCGAGACCGCTTCGGCGATCAACGGACGATCCATCAGGAATGAGTACGTAGCGCGATGGCCGGCTTCGAATGCGGTGGTCATTGTCTCGAGGTCTGCCAGTTCGACTGGGAGGGCGGTGTCGGTTCCCTCGTAGCGTAGATACACCCGCCTAACCACCCGGATCCGCTCGGTAGGAATGCCCTCGTCAAGCAGCTCGGTGCGCGCGGTCTGTGCGAGGGAATCCGCGACCGTGACCAACCGCTCCAGCGCGGCGGTCTCGAGCCGGATCTCCGCGGATTGCTCCCGCATCGCGGTGGTGTCAGCCAGGCCGATCCCGAGCGCGGAGAGGACGCCCGCCATCGGTGGAACGAGCACCGTGCGGATACCCAGCGCGTCGGCGACAGCGCACGCGTGCTGCCCGCCGGCGCCGCCGAATGTGGTTAGCACGTAACGGGTTACGTCGTGTCCCTTTTGCACCGAGATCTTCTTGACCGCGTTGGCCATGTTCGCCACCGCGATCCTCAGGAACCCCTCGGCGACCTGCGCGGGCGACCGGTCGTCGCCGGTGGCTGCCCGGATGTCGGCGGCCAGCTCGGCGAACTTCCGCTGGACGACGTCGGCGTCAAGCGGCTCGTTGCCGCCGGGCCCGAACACGGCCGGAAAGTGTGCGGGCTGGATGCGGCCCAGCATCACGTTGGCGTCGGTGACTGCGAGCGGACCACCGCCGCGGTAGCACGCCGGGCCCGGATCGGCGCCGGCCGAGTCCGGTCCGACCCGGTAGCGGCTGCCGTCGAAATGCAGGATCGACCCGCCGCCCGCCGCCACCGTGTGGATGTCGAGCATCGGAGCGCGCAGCCGAACCCCCGCCACCTGACTGGTGAACACCCGCTCGTACTCACCGGCGTAATGCGACACGTCAGTGGAGGTGCCGCCCATGTCGAAGCCGATGACGTGATCGAATCCGGCAAGTGCCGACATCCGCACCATGCCGACAATGCCGCCGGCCGGGCCGGACAAGATTGCGTCCTTGCCGCGGAAGTGCCCTGCCTCGGCCAGGCCCCCGTTGGACTGCATGAACATCAGCCGCACGCCACGCATCTGGCCCGCCACCTGGTCGACATAGCGGCGCAGCACCGGAGACAAGTAGGCGTCGACGACGGTGGTGTCGCCGCGCGGTACCAGTTTCATCAGCGGGCTGACCTCTGAGGACAGTGAGATCTGGCCGAACCCGATCTGCTCGGCCAGCTTGCCAATCCCCCGCTCATGCGCCGGGTACAGGTAACTGTGCATACACACCACCGCGACCGCGCGGATCCCGTCGGTGTGCGCCTGCCGCAGCTGTTCGCCCAGCAGTTCGAGATCGGGGACGCGCAGCACTGTGCCATCGGCTGTGATCCGTTCGTCGACCTCGACGACCCGCTCGTAGAGCATCTCCGGCAGCACAATGTGACGGTCGAAGATGCGTGGGCGATTTTGGTAGGCGATGCGCAGCGCGTCGCCGAAGCCGCGGGTGATCACCAGCAGCGTGCGCTCTCCTTTACGCTCCAGCAGCGCATTTGTCGCGACGGTGGTACCCATGCGCACCGCCTCCACTTGCGCGACCGGCATGGGCACACCGCCAGCGATCCCGAGGAGCGCACGGATCCCGGCAACCGCCGCGTCACTGTACCGCGCGGGGTTCTCCGACAGCAGCTTGTGCGTCAGCAAGCGCCCGTCCGGCCGGCGCGCCACGATGTCGGTGAACGTACCGCCCCGATCAACCCAAAACTGCCACCCCGCACGAGCCACCAGGACTCCCTTTCATCGTGTACCGACTCTATCGGCGAGCTGGGGAGTGAACCGCCTGGATGCCGGTGCGTTCATTACCACCCACCACGTGTCTGAACGGCGCCGGTGGGGCCGACATGATGCTCGCGGAGACTGCGGTTGCCGTGGTGCCCTAGCCCCTCGGCGCCGCCACGGCGAGCAGCGAACCAGCAAGCGCGACCACGCGTGCATGCTCCGCAAAACGTTCGTAGCAACGCGCCACCAACGTAAGGTCGATCGCGGCGTCGACGTCGATTGCATCGGAGTTGGACAACAGTTGCTGATACAGCAGGTGCCGCAACCGATTCACATCGTGCTCACCCTCGGTCAGCACCGCCATAGCGATCGAAGAGTGCGACTCCAAGACATCGGCTGCCTTTGTGGCTGAGTCGAGGCAGAACTCGCTCAGCTCACGAAGCACGCCCAGAAGTGGGGCCGGTATCGACGGCCATGCACGCCGGGTCCGGGCGATATCAGCGACCTCCCGCGCCAGTTGCCCCATGCGCTCGACTTCGGCGTTAACCAGGACAGCCGCGATGGTTGTCGGCAGCTCCGACACCCTCGCCTGTGAACGAAGTGCCAAGATCAGCGCTGAATCGTCCTCGAGCTCATGACGGAGCGCCGACACCGTCTCATAGGCGGCAGCGACGCTCTCGGTCGCGGAAGGATCAGTGCTGAACAGCGCGGCCGTCGCGTGGCCCATCGCGGTGCTCGTGAGTCGAACGAGGTCGACGAGGGGAGGAGTCATGCTCCCGAGCTCCTGTGCCCGCGGTTCCCGCATCGGTTGACGTCCCGGTTCGCCCGCCGCCACAGTCAGTAACAGTACCCCGCGGCGAGCCCACAAACGTTGGCTGCGAGTGGATCCGACATCCGCCGATTAGGGTCCCACCTTCAACCACTTGTCCCCCAGTAAGTAGCGGTAGCGCGTTTCCGCAGTGCAACGATGGTTTTTGGCGGCTTAGGCGCGATGCGCGACGTTCAAGCACGCGCAGGTCGTTCAGCATCGCGCATGACGTGTGGTCCCACGATGGTCCCCAACCGGAGGGTCCAGACGCCCGTCCACGATCAGGCATCCTGGAGCTAGATGTGTACGTACATTCGCCGTACAATTGGTCAAGTTGAAAACTGTGAGCACGGATCAAAGAAGGAGGTGTCATTGTGGCCGTCAAGACGAAGCGGATCGAGCTTCGGGCAGAGGAAGCGACCTTGGACCGCATTCAGCGCGCCGCAAATATTGTGCATGAGCAGACCTCGGAGTTCGTGCGGAAAGCTGCGATGCAACGCGCCGAGAACGTCTTGCGCCAGGATCTGGTGACAGTGATGGAGCCCGAACAGTTCGACCAGCTGATGTCTTCACTGGACGCGGCTGACGCCGCACCCCGCCTGGCGGCGGCTGCGCGCAAGCCTGCGGTGTTCAAAAGGCGCTGATTGATGTTCGAGTCCGCGCGGCTGTCAGACCACCATGCGCTGGAGGAGTTCGACTGCGGCAAGGAGGCGCTGAACACCTGGCTGGTCGCACATGCCCGCCGCGCGGATAGCAGCGGAGTCGCGCATGTGTACGTGTGGACCCCCATCGGCGAACAAAAAGTCTGCGCCTACTTCGCCATCTGCCCCACCGAGGTCGTGCGCTCCGACGACGGGCTGTCGGGATCGATGGCCGGCGGCTACTCTCGCATACCGGGATACCTGATTGCCCGTCTGGCAATCGACACAGCGCTGCGTGGTCAAGGGTACGGTGAGCAGCTACTGCTGGATGCACTGGGAAAGGCCGTCGCCGCATCGGAAATTGGCGGAGGGCGGCTCATTGTGGTGGATGCCATAGACGATGAAGCAAAGGCGTTCTACGAGCATTACCACTTCGTCCCCGTTAGGAAGCGCGAGCGTCGTCTGAACATGAAGGTATCCACCGCGGCCAAGGCACTCGGGGAGCGCTGGCGGGAGTAAGCCCTCCCGCCGAAGCATCGGCACTGAAGAAGCGCACCCCTGGCTACGTCAAGATGGGATTCCCCGACCTACACGCCCAGACCATCCGCCAAGCTCAGAGCCCATTTCACAAAGTCGGGCTGACAGGATTTGAACCTGCGACCACTTGACCCCCAGTAAGCAGCGGCGAGTCATCTCCGCAGGTCGTGGCCGATTTGCGGGCTTGCGGTGATCGCGCATGACGTGCGCAGGTGCGCAGGTCGTTCTCTCGGGCGCATACCGTGTGGTCCCCGACTGGTCCCCCGACAGAATCGCCTGACGCGCACGATCGGTCGTTGTACGGCGAGCGCCACGGCTTGCCGGCTGTGTTCCTGCGATTGCGGCTGAAACCGGCCAGGCATCCGTTGAGTCAATCATGCTTGGTAGCATCGCGATTCGGCTATCACCGGGCGTGTACCCGGTCAGTGCCGCTGCGCGTGTCAGTGCTCTAAGCCACGCTGACGGCCCACCAGTCGGACCCGGATTGCACCGTCGCGATCCTCCTCTTCTAGCTCTAAGTCGATTCGGGCCAACTCCTGTTTTAGCAGCGGTAGCCAGTGTGTGCTCAGGGCCCGCGCCCGCAGCCGGGTGGTGTAAACCTCTTGCTCGACGGTTCGGAAAGCCGCTTGTGCCGCAGCGCATTTGGCCGCGGCAACAACGGCCGATCGATAGGCGCGCGTCGCCTGCACAGAAGCTGAGGTCGGGTAAATGACGACCGGATCGCTCTCGGGCGGTAATACGCAGACGGCGCTGTCGGGGTAGCGCACCCCGGCGGTGACGGCCCACTGCACGGTGACCGATGCCGGCGCAGTAGTGACGGCCAAATCGATTGCGTTTTGGCCGCCCAGCAGCACCGCCCGCAGCCCCCACCTGTCGGCCTCGCGGCAGGCCTGCAGCCAGTCGTGGCGGCTTTGTTCGGCCTTGGACTGCAGCTCTTCTCGCAGCATGGTCAACAAGTGCAGCTTCTGCTCGAGCAGCGTCACCCCACGCTCGGCGAGGTCGAGCCGGTTGAGCACCCACAACCGGCCCATCCGCCCGGGGGGACGCGATAACGCTGCCATCATGCCTCCTGCATGCTGGCGGACCGGTGTGCCTCGAGCAGGCCGGAGGGCAGCATCGCGAGTTCACTGCGCGGCAACCGCGCCAGTACCTCCCAGGCCCGGTCTAGGGTTTCGTCGAGCGGTCGTGCAACGTCAGGACGTTGATTGACCAATTTCGTGGCGAAATCGTCCTCGAATAGTAGATAGCTGCGGTCGGTGGCTGTGAGCGCGTCGGGCCCGATCAGCTCGGCCAACGCGCTTACCTGTCGTGCGCGGGCCAACGAGGCAAGCAGCTGTGCCGCCACCGGCAGGTGGTCGTCACGGGTGCGGCCAGCCCCCGCACCGCGGCGCATCAGCCGCGACAGCGACGACAACGCGTCCACCGGCGGATAGATGTTGTGCAGATGCATCTGCGCGGAGAAGATAATCTGCCCTTCGGTGATGTAGCCGGTCAGGTCGGGCACCGGGTGGGTGATGTCGCCGCCGGGCATCGTCAACACGGGCAGCACAGTCACCGACCCGGGCTGTCCGACGATTTTGCCGCACCGCTCGTAGAGCGAGGCAAGGTCGCTGTAGAGATACCCCGGGTAGGCGCGCCGAGCCGGCATTTCACCGCGGGCCGCCGAGATTTCCCGCAGCGCCTCGGCGTAGCTGGTCATGTCCGTCATGATGACCAATACATGCCGCGCCGAGCCGAACGCGAGATGTTCGGCGACGGTCAGCGCGATGCGCGGGATCAGGATCCGCTCGATGACCGGATCGTCAGCGGCATTCAGCAGCAACACCAACTCCCCTGCTGCGGCACGTGATTCGAGCATATTGCGGGCATACCCGATGTCTGCGTGGGTAAGTCCGATGCCGGCGAACACCACACTGAACGGTTCGCCGCGGGCACTGGCCTGCGCTGCGATCTGACACGCCAGGCGCAGGTGCGGCATCCCGGGCAGCGAGAAGACCGGCAGTTTCTGGCCGCGCACCAGGGTGGTCAGTGCGTCGATCACCGACACTCCGGTCAATACCGGCTCCGAGGGCGCGTCGCGTTGCATCGGGTTGAGCGGGTCGCCGTTGACCGACACCCGCACCCTTCCGGTCACCGGTGGGCCGCCGTCGATCGGTTCGCCGCGCCCGCTGCAGGTGCGGCCCAGCCAGGTGGTCCCCACTGGGATCCGCAGCGGCTCGCCGCTGAATCGGTATGCAGCCCCCGCCGGGTCCATTCCCGCCGTGCCTTCCATGACCTGCACGAGCGCGACGTCGCGGTTCACCTCGAGCACCAGCCCGTGCCGGACCGAGCCGTCGGCTAGCGTGATGACCACGTGCTCGTCCCACCCAACACCGGTGACGCCTGTAACCACGGCCAGCGGACCGCGCAACTCACGCACGCCGCGATATTCCACCCATCGTGGCAACGGGCGGCTCATCGCGGCAGCTCGCGCAGCGTCTCGATGATCTCGTCCCGGCGTTGCACCACCAATGCGGTGTCGTCGGGTCCGGCATCGTCGCGAGCGCGGATCAGCTTGCCGAAGTCGGTCTCCTCGATCAGCTGCGCCGCTACACCGGTGGCGACCAGTTCACGGCAGGTGTCGATTACTGCCAACACCGCGTCGACGAGCGCCGCAGTCTTCTCTGGTCCGCAGTGCGCGTCGTTGGGGTTTTGGGCATTCTGCGCCAGCACGGCTTCCCGAAGCAGCCGCCCGGCCACCAGCACCATTCGCTCGCTGTCGGGCAATGCTGTCACGCCGACCAACTCGGTCAGCGCGGCAAGGCGATCGGACTCGGTCAGCAGATCCAGCACCCGAGCGCGCTGGACAGTCCAACCGGAGTCGTCGCCGGCGCCAACGCGGGTGGTGCCGAGCGCTTCGGCGTCGCGGGAAAACGAGGCGGACCACGACACCGCAGGGTAATGACGCGAGTAGGCCAGGTCCCGGTCCAGGGACCACCGACAGCGCACGAACCGCTCGGTGTGGACGGTGACCGGCTCGGACAGGTCCCCACCCGGCGGGGAAACCGCTCCCAACACGGTCACTGAGCCGGTAGCCCCGCCGAGAGTGTCGACGTAGCCCGCGCGCTCATAGAACGCCGCAAGCTCGGAGGACAGGTTGGCCGGATAGCCTTCCTCGGCAGGCAGCTCCCCGAGCCGAGATGCGAACTCGCGCAACGCTTCTGCCCACCGAGAGGTGGAGTCGGCGATCACCACGACGTGATAGCCCATGTCGCGGTAGTACTCCGCGACAGTGACACCGGTGTAGATGCAGGCCTCGCGGGCCATCATCGGCATGTTCGAGGTGTTGGCGATGAGCACAGTGCGGTCCACCAGCCGCCCACCGGTCCGCGGATCGCTCAACTCGCGCACGTCGGCAAGGATCTCGGCCATCTCATTGCCGCGCTCACCGCAGCCGACATACACGATGACGTCCGCGTCACACCACTTCGCGATCTGCTGCAGCAGCACCGTTTTTCCGGTGCCAAATCCGCCCGGCACAACGGCGGTGCTGCCTCGGGCGATCGGGAACAGCAAGTCGACCACCCGCTGGCCGGTGGTCAGCGGGACGGCGTCGTCGCGTCGACGGCGATAGGGTCGCGCCTGCCGCACCGGCCAGCGCGCCGCGATCGCCACCGGCTGTCCGCCAACTGAGGCGATCGCCTGATCGGCGGCGTAATCACCAGCGTCGGCGATCCAGTCCAGCGTGCCTGACATCCCGGCGGGAATCTGCACACGGTGTTGCACCGATCCGGCGCCCGGCACCACGCCAAGCACCGCACCGGCCGTCACGTCGACCCCGGTAGCCACGCACGGCTCGAAGTGCCATGTCGTGTGATCGATTTCACTGTCATGGCCGGGTGACAACCAGGTTGGCGCGTTGTGCAGCGGCCGCAGCAGCCCGTCGAAGACCCCGCTCAGCAGCCCGGGTCCCAAGGACGCCGACAGCGGGCGGCCCAGCGCGACGACGCAGGCGCCGGGCCCCAGGCCACCGGTGTACTCGTAGGCCTGTACCGTCACCTGCTCACCGCGGATGGCGACCACCTCGGCGGGGATTCGCTCGGTTCCTAGCGTCACCAGCTCATGCATCGCCAGCGGGGCGGCGGCGTCGATTTCCACCAGCGGCCCGGACACCCGCACCACCCGCGCCACATCCGCTACGACCACGGCTCACCCACATGGGCAGTGGCGTCGTCGAGCACCCGCGCGGCAATGCCCGCCAGGCTCAGGTCCATGCACCGCTGACCGGCCTCAGCCACCACTCCGCCGGTGGGGTGTTCCCGCAGCTGTGCGTCGGCGCCCAGCGTCGCCTTTGCCGCGGCCCGCAGTGCGGCAGCCCACTGAGGGTAGGCCGCATCGTCACGCAGCCGCAGCACGGCCTCGGTGCTGCGGCGACGCCACCGCTGATACGCGTCGCGCTGAGCTGCGAGCACCGTACCGCGCAGTTCCCGCTGAAGCGCCGCACGTCGCTGGGCACTCACCGCTTCCGCCTCATCCCGTCCGGCGGCGCGGGCCGCTTCGGCCAGCTGAGCGGCTTGGTCGCGGGCCGCAGCGAGAACGCGTTGGGCCTCTTGCTGCGCTTCGACGATCTCGCGCTCGGCGTCGGCCCGGGCGCCCGCCAGCAGGTGTCGTCGTACCGGTTGCAGCGCCGCCATCGTCTTCTGGGCGTTCAGCGTGCTCATGCCGGCATCACCGCGGTCACCGGGCCGGCCTCGCTCAGCAAACCGCCCAACACGTCAGCGGCCGCCGCCGTCAGGATCACCAGCGCGGTGCCGGACGGCAGGCTTTGCCATGCCCGGCGCACCTCATCCGGGCCCCGGGCAGGCATCGTGGTCGCGCCCGCCATCGCATAGCCGGCCACGAACGCCGGCTCACCGATCACCACAATGGCTCCCACGTCAGGCCCGCTGGATCAAAATGACCGCCACGACCAGCCCGTAGATCGCGATGCCCTCGGCCAACCCGACGATCACCATCGCCCGGCCGAACAACTCTGGCCGCTCGCTCAGCGCCGCCAGCGCGGCCGCACCTGTGTATGCCACGGCGATCGCCGCGCCGATCGACGACCCCGCGACCGCGATCGCCGCGCCCAGGAGCGCCGCCCAGTTGCTGCCCGCGCTGCCCGTTCCGGCCGCCGCGGACGCTTCCGCGACCGCGGGCCCAGCGGTCAACGCCTGCACTAGTACCACCAGCGCCGCCACCAGCACCATCACATTGACCGCCCAGAACAGCCGCACCGCCAGCCGACCCCCGCGACGCAAAAGCAGCAAGCTGACCGCGAATCCGGTGATCAGCGCCGGTGAAGCGATAACCCAGGTCAACATGTCGCAGCCTCCGTTTCGATCACCGGGACCGTCCAAGGCCGGAACGGCCGGCCCTCGCCGATGAATACACGCGAAAACAGTTCATAGAATTCCAGCCGCAGCGCCTGCACGCCTGCCACCAGCGCCTCCAGCGCGAACGCCACCGCGTTGCCCACAACGAACAGCACCACGGCCCCCACCGCGCCGATCCAGCCGTGCGCCCACAGTGCCGTCGTCCCGCGCCACACCACCCAGCCAAGCGCAGCGTGAGTCATGCCGAACGCTGCCAGACGGGCGAATGACACCAGGTTGGACCCCAGCCGCACCACCAAATCCAGCCCGCCGATCGCGGCCTGCAACACTCCCGCCGCACCGCCACAGGACTCGGCGTACAGGCCGATCAGCGCCAGCAACAGACCTGCGACGCACAGCACCAGCCCAACCGGAACCAGCGCCCGCGGGCCGATTATGTAGCCGCCCAGCACCGCGCCGGCACCGGCGAACACCGTCGCCCCGGCAATCCCCGACGGCGCATACACGGCCAGCCGGAACCCGCCCTCACGCCAGCGGTTGACCGCCCCCACGGTGTAGGCGGCCCCGAGCAGCACCGCCCCAACGGCCAACGCGACCAGCAATAGCCGCAGCGGATTTTCCAGCGGGGCCAGCCACAGCACCGGCACCAGCCCGGTGGGGCCGAAGCATTCCCCGTACAGCAGCCCGAAGACACTCGCCGCGATGCCGGCGGCACCGACGAAACTCCACATCGGCCGCAGCGACGGCCACCGGCGGATCCAGCCCAGCCGCATCATGACCGCCGCAGCGACCAGCAGCAGTCCGTGGCCGACGTCGCCGAACATCATCCCGAACATCACCACATAGGCCAGCCCGGCCCAGACGGTCGGGTCGATGTCGTGGTAGGGGACGGTGCCGTAGGTGCGCACCAGCGCCGAGAAGCTGCCGGAAAGCCCGGTTCTGGTGGTGAGCAGCGTCGGCGGATCGACCCCGGGCGGGGTGGGCAGCGGCACTGCGGCCGCCCCCGTCGGGTCCAGGCCGGCGTTCAGCTTCGGTAGCCGGTCGGCCGGGCACCAGCCCGCGACCGCTACCACGTCCCGGCGGCGCACTGCGCCCGCGGCGTATCGCTGGAGCTGGGCCTCGCCGGCCAGCAGGTCCGCGCGCCCTGCCCGCTCCAGGGTGGCGACGTCCGGTGCGGCGGTCGATAGCATCACCGTTTCCCCGCCGTGCGCCGACTCGGGGTGCGCGCCCATCCGCTGCAGCGCCCGCGCTGCCTGACCCGGTGGGCCGCCGCTGTCGGCCGGTTCGTCGAGTTCGACACTGCCGGATCCGGCCACCGCCACCAGCGCATCACGCAGCGTGTCCGCCCGCGTGACCACGGCGATGCGTTGCATGCGAGCCGGGGTAAGACGCCGCACGAAGGCACGCCCCCGTTCAGCCCGTTCAGCCCGTTCAGCCCGTTCAGCCCGTTCAGCCCGTTCAGCCCGTTCAGCCCGTTCAGCCCGTTCAGGCGACGACATCGTAGACGTCCATCGGACCGCCTCCGCGCGACGCCATTGCCAGTGCAGCACGGCACCGCCAGGCGTCGGCAGCCAACACGGCGACCGCCCCGATCGTTCGTGCCCGGGTGAACTCGCTGTGGCCGAGCATGGCCAACCCATCGGCTTCCACCCGCGCCCACCAGCGTGCCTCCGCGGTCCACAAGCCGTCGGCCTCGGTAATGCCGTCGAACAACCATGCAAGCCGCGTGGGAAAGGCATTGGTGAACGAGGCCAGGTCGCTTGCCGTTGCTGCCGTTCCCAATACCAGGCGGGTGCGCATCAACACCGGCTCGGGCAACTCCCGTCGCTCCATTAGTCGCTGGCGCGCAACAGTCAGAGCCGACCACGCATCCGCCCAACTCCGCGCCTCGGGAACCGCGCTGGCCACCCGCGCGGCCCAGCCGACCTGCACCGCCAACGCGATGTCCGACGGTGATTCCGATCCCGGGTCGCCCCACATCGTCTGGGCCAGGATCTCGCGCAGCTGCGCGAGCGAACGGGTCTCACTTAGCCGCGGCCATGCGGTAGCCAGTGCGCCCAGCATGTAGGGCGGGCGGGCCGGGGAGCCGGCCAATTGCCGGGCATGGACGGCGATGTTGTTGGCTTCGAAGCCAGCGGCCAGCGCTCGGATGGCCTGCGCGCCCGACGCCGGTTGCCATCCGGCCAGCACCCGCAGATGCCACAACAGCGCGGCGCATACCGCATGATCGGTGTCCTGCGCAGGCTGTCCCACGGTGATGTCGCGGCCGTACGCGGTAGCGGCCAGTGCGTGCTGGAAATCGGTCAGCGAGTTCATCGCCGCCAGGTCGCGGGTGCGCCCCACTCCCAACCGCCGGTTGAGCAGGGCTCTGGCGCGCACGTTGCCCGCCACCCACTGAGCACTCATCTCTCGGTCTCTGCCGTCGTGGAGCGGACGAGGGCGTCGAGCCATCCCCGGGCCTGAGCGGCCACAGAGTCGGCATCCTGCGCCAGATGCTCGCCGGCCCGCTGGCGCAGCCGGGCGACCTCGGCCTCCGCCTGGCTCCGCATGTTGTCCTCATCTGCGTTGGCTTGGCGCAGCGCGTCCGCTTCGGATTGGGCTCGCACACGCTCGGCGTCCTGACGGGCTTTCGCGACGAGTTCGGCCGCCCGACGTTGGGCGTCGCGGCGGATTTCCTGCGCCCGGTCGGTGGCGGTCTGGCGGGTCCGCGCCGCCTCCTCCTGCGCCTCGTCCAGAAGCGCCAGCACTTCAGTGAGCTCGGCCGCCGCGTCGGCGCTGCGGTCGGCCGGGATGCCGGGACGGCCGGCTGCACCCGGTGTGCCAGCCGGACGGAAGCGGTCTAGAACATTTCGCCACTGCGGCACCGCACTCCTCCTCACGGGCACCACCATCATGGGCTGAAAAGCGACACGCGGGAGATGTTTTGCGCAGTCCCGACGTCAGATCGTAGGCCGACCTCGATCTTCAATGCGGGCCGGCGAAAACGCTAGAGTCCCATGGCCTTACTGGCCGCACTGCCACGCAGGCCGCAAAGATAACGTATATTCGTCAGCTTCTTGGGGCGGAATCGTCGTACCGTCAGCGCAACAGCTGTTCGCCATTGTCGGAGGTCGGTCATGCTGGACGTGGCATTCGTCGCACTCCTGTTCGGCCTGGCCGCGCTTGCGGTCGGATTCGCCATCGGATGTGATCGGTTGGCGGGTCCCGACGAGCCTGCGCTGGCTGAGGCGGGCAGCGACGGCTCACCACGGACCGAGGTCGAGTCGGCATGACTTTCGACGACGTGACCGGCATAGTCGTCGCGGTCCTGCTGGGTGCGTACCTGATCTACGGGCTGATCCGGCGCGGAGACGTCTAGATGGTCGCGGCGAGTTGGGCGCAGATCGCGGCGGTGTTCGCGTTGCTGGTCATCAGCACTCCTATTTTGGGCACCTACCTCGCCAAGGTGTACCGCAACGAGAAGGCGCCCGGGGATCGGGTGTTTCTTCCGGTGGAGCGACTGGTCTACCGGCTGCTGCGCATCGACCCGCGAGGTGAGCAGCGCTGGATCTCCTACGTCGGCTCGGTGGTGGCGCTGACCATCGTCGGCGCACTGCTGAACTACTTTGTCTTTCGCGTACAACACCTGCTGCCGAGTAATCCCGACCATCTCCCCGGAGTGAGCCCGGCGCTGGCGTTCAACACCACGGTCAGCTTCGTCACCAACACCAACTGGCAGAACTACACGGGCGAATCCACGATGAGCCAGTTCAGTCAGATGTTCGCGCTGGTGGTGCACCAGTTCTTGTCCGCGGCCATGGGGATGGCCCTGGCGGCGGCGTTCATCCGCGGCGTCATACGCACGCGGACAACGACTTTGGGCAACTTCTGGGTGGATATCGTGCGGTCAGTGGTGCGGGTACTGTTGCCGCTGAGCTTCGTGTTCGCCATCGTGCTGCTCGCCGCGGGCGTGATCGACAACTTCCATGCCACACGGGTGGTCGCGACGATCTCCGGCGCCCAACAAAGCATCCCCGGTGGTCCGGTGGCGAGCATGGTGCCGATCGAGATGATCGGCGACAACGGGGGCGGCTACTTCGGCGCCAACATGGCCCACCCGTTCGAGAATCCCAACCCCGTGATCAACGTGCTCACCATCTGGCTGGCCGCGTCGATACCGTTCGCGTTCCCGTGGGCCTACGGCCGGCTCGTCGGATCCATGCGCCAGGCGACGGTGCTCATTGTGGCGATGGCCACGTTATATGGGGCGTCGGTGGTGATGGTGTCCGCTCTGGAAGCCCACGGCAACTCTCACATTCCGCAGTTCGGCATCGCCCAATACCCCAGCGGCACCAATCCCGGCGGCAACCTGGAGGGCAAGGACTTGCGGCTCGGAGCGACCGGATCGGCATTGAACGCCGTGACCATGACCTCCACCTCCACCGGCGGGGTGAACTCGGCGATGGAGAGCTATACGCCACTGGGCGGCGGCCTGTCGTTGTCGGACATGATGCTCGGCGAGGTCATTCCGGGCGGCACCGGCACCGGCCTGTACGGGATGCTGATCTTCGTGCTGATCACGGCGTTCATCGCCGGGCTCATGGTCGGGCGCACCCCCATGTACCTGGGTAAACGCTTGCTGGCCGGGGACATGACGCTGGCGGCGATCTACATCCTGGTCCTGCCGGTCACGCTGTTGAGCTTCGCCGGGGTCTCGCTCCTGTTGCCCTCGGCGGCCCACCAAATCTCCACGACCGGGCCCCACGCGGTGACCGAGGCCGTTTACGCGTTCACCTCCGCCGCGCACAACAACGGGTCGGCATTCGCCGGGCTGGCAGGCAACACCCTCTGGTACAACTCGACGCTGGGCCTGGCCATGTGGATCGGGCGGTTCTTCGAGATCATTCCCGCGATGGCGCTGGCCGGCTCGCTGGCCCGCAAACGCACCTATACGGTCACCGCCGGGACCTTGCGCACCGACACGCCGCTGTTCACCGCGCTGCTCGCCGCGATCGTCGTGATCTTGGTGGGACTCACCTATTTCCCGGTGCTGGCCCTTGGGCCCATGGCCGAGCACTTTTCCGGGCACTTTGGCGTCTGAGGGAGCCTGAGCGATGACGACGCAGACCGCTGCCCCGCCGGGTCGGCACCTGGGCCGCGAAACGCGACAACTGCGCGAATTGTCGATCCTCGATCCCCGGATCGTCCGCAGAGCCATGATCGATTCGCTGCTCAAACTCGATCCCCGGCTGATGGTGCACAAGCCGGTGATGTTCGTCGTCTATATCGGCAGCATCTGGACGGCGCTGCTGTTTATCCGCGACGCACCCAAATCCAGTGCGAACGACAACCTGTTCACCGGCCTGGTGGTGCTGTTCTTGTGGTTCACGGTGCTGTTCGGCAACTTCGCCGATGCTATGGCCGAGGGCCGCGGCAAGGCGCACGCCGACGCGCTGCGCCGGGCGCGGCAGGAAACCGTGGCCCACGTCATGCAGCCCGACGGGAGCACGAAAGACACGCCGTCGCGAGAGCTGAAAGTCGGCGACCGGTGCGTCGTCGAGTCCGGGCAGGCGATTCCCGGCGACGGCGAGGTCGTCGAAGGCATGGCAATGGTCGACGAATCAGCCATCACGGGTGAGTCGGCCCCGGTGGTGCGGGAATCGGGCGGAGATCTCTCGGCGGTCACCGGCGGCACGGTGGTGCTGTCCGACCGCATCGTCGTAGCGATTGCCGCCCCGCCCGGGCAATCCTTCCTGGATCGCATGATCGGATTGGTGGAGGGAGCCAACCGGCAACGGACACAGAACGAGTTGGCCCTGACGGTGGTGCTCATCAGCCTTACGTTCATCTTTCTGGTCGCCGTCAGCACCTTCCAGCTGGTCGCCATCTTCTCGGGGGCCAAGCAGCCGATCGTGTTGTTGGTCGCCCTGCTGGTGCTGCTGTCACCGACCACCATCGGGGCGTTGATTTCGGCCATCGGCATCGCCGGCATGGACCGCATGATCCGCCACAACGTGCTGGCCATGTCGGGACGAGCGGTGGAAGCCGCCGGCGACGTAACCACGCTGTTGCTGGACAAGACCGGCACCATCACGTTCGGCAACCGGATGGCCACCGAGTTCATCCCGGTCGGTGACACCGACGAACGCACCTTGGCCGAGGCGGCGCACCTGTCGTCGCTGGCCGACGAAACCCCCGAGGGCCGTTCGATCGTGGCGTTCGCTCAGCACCGCTACGGCTGCCAACCGCGCGACATCGCCGGTGCAAACCTCGTCAAGTTCACCGCCAAGACAAAGATGTCCGGCATCGACTTGCCGGACCGCAAAATCCGCAAGGGCGCCGTGGCGGCGGTCAGCGACTGGGTCCGAGCCAACGGCGGCACCGTCCCACCGGATACGGACGCCGTCGTGGCGTGCATCGCCAACAGCGGCGGCACCCCGCTTGCCGTCGCCGATGAGCACACGTTGTTGGGCGTCATTCACCTCAAAGACACTGTCAAGCCCGGGATTTCGCAGCGCATGGCCGCCATGCATCCGTTTGGGATCCGCACCGTGATGGTGACCGGTGACAATCCGATCACCGCCGCTGCCATCGCCAACGAGGCCGGTGTCGACGAATTCATGGCCGAGGCGACCCCGGAAAACAAGATGGACCGGATTCGCGCCGAACAGGCCGGCGGCGACCTCGTCGCCATGACCGGCGACGGCACGAATGACGCACCGGCCCTGGCTCTGGCCGATGTCGGGGTGGCCATGAACAGCGGCACGCAAGCCGCCAAGGAGGCCGGCAATCTCGTTGACCTGGACAGCGACCCGACCAAGCTCATGGAGATCGTCGAGGTCGGCAAACAGTTACTTATCACCCGGGGCTCGCTCACCACGTTTTCCGTCTGCAACGACGTAGCCAAGTACTTCATCGCGATTCCGGCGATGGTCCATGGCGTCTTTCCGGAGTTGGCTGCGATCGACATCCTCAACCTGCACAATCCGCACACCGCGATCCTGTCCGCGGTGATCTTCAACGCGATCATCATCGTGCTGATGATCCCGCTGGCGCTGCGGGGTGTTCGCGTCAAGGCGATGGGCGCCACCGCAATGCTGCGCCGAAACGTACTGATCTACGGGGTCGGCGGACTGATCACCCCATTCGTGCTCATCAAACTGATCGACATCGCCATCGTCGCGCCGTTAGGAATTCGCTAATGCTTCGCGCTCAACTACTTCCGGCGATCGTGCTCACACTGCTGGCCAGCGTGGTGCTGGGGGTGGCCTACCCGCTCGCCACCTACGGCATCGGCCAACTGGCTTTCCGGCACCATGCCGAAGGCTCGCTGATCAGCCGCGGCAACCAGATTGTCGGCTCACGCCTGCTCGGCCAATCCTTCACGGACGCCAGCGGCAACCCACTGCCCCAGTACTTCCAGCCGCGGCCGTCGGCTGCGGGAAGCGGCTACGACGCCACGGCCAGCGGCGCCAGCAACCTCGGCCCCAGTGATCCGCGACTGCTCAGCGCCATCCGCGACAGAGCCGCTGCCTACCGCGCCTTCAACCACCTGCCCGACGATGCGGCGGTGCCCGTCGACGCGGTGACAGCCTCCGGATCCGGTCTCGATCCGGACATCTCGGTGGCCAACGCCGGACTGCAGTCACCGCGGGTCGCCGCCACTCGGCGGGTACCGCCCGCAACCGTAGCGGCGCTGGTGCGAGACCACACCACCGGCCGCGCGCTGGGCTTCCTCGGGGAGACCGTGGTCAATGTCGTCGAACTCAACCTTGCCCTCGATCAACAGCAGCTGCCGGGACGCTGACGACCACCGTTGCGGCACCGTCCGAATCCGTTTCCGTGCGGAGCGATCCATCGACCGCCTCGAGCAGGTCGCGCGCCGCCTCGACGGTGAAGTGGTCACCGCCACCATCGGCTGTCACATGCTCGGATTGTCCTGTCTGAAAACGGATTTCGACGCGGTCGCCACACTGGGCTGCGATGATCGTCGGCGTGCCACCCGCCGAACTGAGGCGAATAGCATTGGCGGCCAGGGCCGTTACCACCCTCGTGAGCACCGCGGAGTCGGAAACCACATTCGGCAAGCCGTCGGACAACACGACATTCACGGCGTGTCGACCGGGACCAAGCTCGTCGAGCGCGGCGGCCACCACCTCTGCGACGTCCACCTGGCGCATGCGCACATCGAGAGCGCCGGCCCGAGCCTTGGCCACATCGTCGAGTTCGTCCGCCAGTACCCCGAGCCGGTCGATCGCGCTCTCGAGCTTGTCGATTGGCTCGCCATCGCGCGCCGCAGCCGGTAAGGCACGCAACGCCACCATGGCCCGCTTGGCGGAGTCGACGCCCTCCGTAAGGTCACTACCCGCGGCGGCGGTCAAAGAGGTCCGCCTCCGCTCGCTCTCGGCCTCCAGCTCGGCGCCCGTAGCACGCTGGCTGAGTCTGCGCTGGCGCAGATTCTGACCGATCTGGGCGGCACACGCGGTGAAGATCTCCATGTCGGCCGTCGACAACACCGGGCCGCGGCCCACCAGCACTGCGGAGGTGTCCAGCTCGGCCTGCACGGTCGCCTCCTCAAGGCGCTCCGGGGGCCGGTCCCCGGAGCTGGCGGTCACCAGATAAGCAGCCGACGGCTGCGTGGCCGGGCGCTCCAGGACGCTCAACCCCTCCAGCCCGAAGGTCTCCCGCATCAACTCCAGCAGCTGCGGAAGCGCGCCCTCCCCGCGCAGCTGCGCCTCGGCCATCGACGTCAACACCGCGGCCTCCGCACTTGACCGCCCGGCGAGCCGGCGTCGCCGGGCACTGACCTCCACCGTCCAGCTCACCAACAGCGCCACCGACAAATACACCGCGAGTGCCACAACGTCGTTGAACAACGCGATCCGCAACGAATACAGCGGCCGCGTCAGGAAGAAATCCGCCGCCAACACCGAGACGATCGCGGCGATCATCGCCGGGTACCACCCGCCCACCACGGCGATCAAGACGACCACCGCCAGATATACCAGCAAATCAACGGACAGGCTCAGCTGGGAGCGCAACAGCGCCAACACGATGGTGACGGCCGGTATCAGTACCGCTGTCAGGACCAGCGCCTGCAGGCGCCGGCGTCCACTGACACCGCGCAGCTGTGGAAGCCGCACCGCAACCCGCGACGGCGTCTCATCGGTCACCACGTGCACGTCGAGGTCCGGTCCGCTCAGCCCCGGCAGCCGACGGGCCACCACTTCCTGCCCAGTCAGCAGTCGCCACCAGGTGCTCGAAGGGCTTTCGCCGATGATCACTTGGGTGGCGTTCTCAAGCCGAGCGAACTGTACCAGCGCGCTGCTCACGTCGGCGCCGACAACCTGATGCCAACTGCCCCCGAGATTCTCGACCAAAGTGCGCAGGCTATTTAAGGTCAACGCGTCTGCCCCCGGTCGCCCGTCGCTTCGCGACACATACACGGCCATCAGGTCGCTACCAGGTGTTCGCGCAGCCAGCCGCGCCGCCCGCCGGATCAGCGTTTCGCTTTCCGGGCCGCCAGACACGCCCACGACGATGCGCTCCCGGGCTTCCCAGCCGGCGCTGATGGCGTGCTGATCGCGGTACCGGCGCAAGCCTTCGTCAACGCGGCCGGCCATCCACAGCAATGCCAGCTCCCGCAGTGCGGTCAGGTTGCCGGGCCGAAAATAGTGCGACAAGGCCGCATCGATTCGATCCGGCGGATAGATGTCCCCCGCGACCATGCGCCGCCGCAACGCCTCCGTCGACAGGTCCACCAATTCCAGCTCGTCGGCCTCCCGGACCACCACGTCGGGCACCGTTTCGCGCTGCCGGACACCGGTAATGTCGGTCACCACATCACCCAGCGACTCGAGGTGCTGAATGTTGAGCGTCGTGATCACGTCGATGCCGGCATCGAGCAATTCCTCCACATCCTCCCAGCGTTTGGCATTGCGCGAACCGGGGACGTTGGTGTGGGCCAGTTCGTCGATCAGCGCCAACTGCGGGCGGCGGACGAGCACCGCATCAACATCCATCTCCGAAAGCACCCCGCCCCGATACCCGACTTGACGCCGAGGCACCACCTCCAAGCCCTCCACCAGCGCCTGAGTCGCCCGCCGACCGTGCGGTTCGATGAACCCGATCACGCAGTCGACGCCTTGCCCGCACTGGCGGTGGCCCTCGAGCAGCATCTCGTAGGTCTTGCCGACCCCCGGGGCAGCACCTAGATACACACGGAGCCGTCCGCGTTTCATCAGATATCCGCCGTTGCGTCGGCCCAGCCGTGCACGCGCTTCAGCGTAAACCGGTTCAGGACAGCGGCGGTGAGCTGCGCTGAGCGGCGTCGGCCGCTTCGTCGAGGCAAGCGGCTTCGTCGGTCCCGGGGACGCCAATGTCGCGGTCCACGTAGAACATCGCGGGAAACCGGATACCGAACCGAAATCGTTGCGTCGCAGCTCCGCGGTGGCGGTGCGGCCCTCCGGCACAGACGGGCTGCCCATCCGGCTGAGGTGGTTCGATCAGCCCGGAGACTGTTCAACGATCGCGGTCGTGGTGGCGGTTCTGACCACGTGGAGCATGTAGGGCCTGCGGTCGCGTGGCGGCCGCCGGCCTGCCAAACCTTCCGACCATGGTGTTCATCGGCCTCGCCGCCGCTTTAGTCCAGCAGTGACCCGAGAAGGTGAGTGCTGAGTTTTTCCAGCCGACTACGAGCGCGCGGGTTGTCGACCAGCGCCGCAGCCTTTCCGAAGCTCAGGCCGTCGTAGTAGCCACCATCGACCACGGGATATGTGGGTGATGCCAGCGTGGTCAGAATCGGTGCAGCCTCCTCGGCCGGTCGGCCGACGCGGCCATAGAAGGGCAGCAGCCGGGTTCCGAACACGCCGGGATGAACGCTGAGCGCGGTGAACGAAGCGCCACCGGCCTCGGCCAGCGATTTGGTGTACATCGTCAGGGCGAGCTTGGACTGCGCATAAGCCGCCAACGGCCAGTACTGGTCACCGGCAAGGTTCTTCCACTTGATGTTGCCGCCCAAGTGCGTCACCGAGGACAGGTTGACGACTCGTCCGCCGGCGCCGGTGAGCCGGGGCAGGAGTTTTGTGGTTAGCAGGTAGGGCGCCAGGTAATTGACCTGGAAGGTCAGCTCATGACCGTCCCGCGTGTGGATGCGCCCCTGAGGGGCGCCAATCGCTGCGTTGTTGACCAGCACGTCTAGCGCGGGCAGGGTCCCGGCGAGCGTATCGGCAAGTCTGGCGACCTCATCCAGGCGGGTGAAGTCGGCGACGACCAGGTATAGGCGCAGCGGTTCCGCGCCGTCTTTCACCAAGCGCGTCATCGCCATCTCACCGCTGTCCTGATCAGGGGCGTGCAGATACACGGTCGCACCTTCATCGACAAAGCGGCGCGCCGTCGCATAACCGATGCCGTCGGTGGCGCCGGTGACGAGAACTGTAGGAGAAGTGGAAACAAATTCGGACATAACAACTTTCGCAAACTCAAGGCACGACTGCAGACATCGCGTGACACGACGCGGAAGCGAATGCAGCCGAAATCGGATGGGAACGAAACAGATCGATGAAAACGTTGGAACCGTCGAGCGTTAAGGGCTCGGTTCAGAGACTCACCTGCACGATGGCGGTTCGTCCGCCCAGCCCACACCGTAAAGCGTTAGCACCGACGGTACTGTGAGACCAACGACAATGGTGCGGGCCATGCGACGCACTCAAGCAGGCCGCGACCCGTTCAAGCAACACCGCTTACGACATCTTGACCCGGCAGGCTGTTTCCTTGATGGTTTATTAACGCCAGGCACAGCGGCCGTGACGCAATTCCTACAAGATCGCCGCCTTCATTGACGCAATATAGACCGACGTTTCGCCCGCTTAGCGGGCGGGGCGTTGGGAGCCCGGAGTCACGCGGCCGAGGGCGACCTTTGGTCCAGATTGAGACCACCGGAGTTCTCGAGTGAATTAAGTAGCCGCCTTCAGCCAGCGGCCCACTCCTTGGCGCGCTCGAGCTCGTGGAGCCCGAACACTGAGCTCGCCGGGTATCATCCACGCGAGCGCATGCAGCGTATGGGCGACCCATTCCTTGTCGGACACTATCGCGGTCCGCTTGAAGGCCGAATGATGCGGCAGGACAGTGCCAAAGCCTAGCTTCAGGTCCTCAAGCAAGCCGCCAGGCCCGAAGCCCTCGTAATCGACTCGACGACCTCAACGATTCTGGTCTCGTTTGCTTTGACCATCTCTTCCACAGCCGGCTTGACTTCACGAAGTTCGTCACCGCGCAGCCGGCCCGACACGCGGATACCAGTCACTCCCGCCGGCATGTCCGGCAGTACTTCGATCATCAAATTTTCCTTCCTTGGTGCCACAACGATGCATCCAGCATCGAGAATCCGGTGAACACACCGATCGCGAAAACCGGGATCAACGCGTTGACCGAGCCGCGGACCGCCACCAGCAACGCCACCGACAGCGCCGTGAGTGCGATGATGCCGTTGGAGAACACCAAGCGGTGACCGCGTTTCATTAGCTGCCTGGGCAGGAAGCGGTCTTCCTCTACAAAACTGGCGAGCGACGGAAAGCCGTTGAAGCTGGTATTGGCACCGGTGAACAGGATGGCGGCGCTCGACGCCTGGACCAAGAAGAAGAGGATGTTACCGAGCACGCCGCTACCGAAGACCGCGCGGGCAACCTGGGACAACACCGACGGATATTCGGCGACATACGGGGTGGCGTGGGTGACGTGGGCAAGGTAGGCGACGCCGGCAAGCAGGAATCCCAGAATCAGGGCCATTGCGGTGAGAACCCGACGAGCGTTGAGGCCCTGTGGCTTTCGAAACACATTGACGGTATTGGAGATCGCCTCCACACCCGGTCAGCGACGAGCCACCGTTGGCGAACGCACGAAGCAACACCAGGATCGTCGCGCCCATCACCAACCCGTTGCCCTGATGGAGCGGCACCGCGCCGGCGATGTGCTGCGGGTCGTATGTCGGCAAGCCCCAAAAGATAACGCGGATTTCGAGCCGACAGATCGCGGGATACCTGGCGAAATACGTGACCAAATCGGTTGCAGACTTCGGCATCCTTGCTCGCCGATTCAGCCCCGCCGCGATAGATCAACTCGACGTAACCGAACATGTCCGCGAAATCATGAGAACAATCGTCGCTCTCGCTGAGCAGGAGCCTTGCAAAGACATGCTTTCCTGGGTGCACACCCTCGGTTACCGAGGCCACGTCATCAGTAAGTCTCGGCAATTCTCCACGACGATGACGGCACTACGTGAACGGCGTGCGACCTGGCGCAAGGAGCAAGCGCGGGAACGCATGCCGGCGGCGCTAACACAAGATGAATCGAATGCACCAATGCAGTGGGAATTCGAGCGGTTAGGCCACAGCAGCCTGGGTGACCGCGTTCTCGTTCTCTCAACATTCGCCCGTGCTCAGCAACAGCGCTTCACGGCGCGAGATGCATTGCGAGAGGGGTCGTAAAGCGATGAACCCGCCGGACGGATACTGGTACAGTTCCAAAGAACTCGCCGATTTGCTGCACGTCGATGCGTCCACCATCCGCCGATGGCGCACATCGAATCCGCCGCAAGGGCCGGCGTTCGTACAAGTATCGAATCGGGTGTACGTGTACAACTCCAACGACGTCGAGGCCTGGTTGGCCAGTCGCCGGGTGGACCCCCGCGAGGTTGCTTGATGGCTGACAAGCTCGTTTTGCCGCTAGGTTTATCGCTGTCGTCGGATATCGAGGTGCGCACCGATCGGGCGACGCCGTTTCGTGCACGAGTCCGGTGGGTCGATCCCGTCACCAAGAAACGGTCTTCCAAATCTGAAGCGTTTGAGACGCGCGACGCCGCCGTCGACTGGGTTACGCGGATGGGACGGGCCGCAGCACGCGGAGTCGACCCGAACATCGCCACCACGACGCTGTCTGAGTACGGTCAGGCGAACATGACGTTGGCCTTGCGAGGTCTCGAACTCAAAACCACCGATCCTTACCTGGCAGGTTGGCGGAAGCGGGTCGTCCCGACTCTCGGGCACTTGCCTATGACGATGATCACGAACGGCGCCGTAGACCGAGCAGTAAACGGATGGATCGCCGACGAGTGCAGCCGATCGACCGTGAAGAACAGCCTCGCTGTACTCGTTCGCGTGATGGAGCAGGCGCTTCGCGACGGCATCATCGACCGCAACCCGGCCCGGGTGACTGGCTGGCAGCGCGAGTACAAACTCGCCGAAGACGAACTCGACGATCCACGTGCGCTGGCGCTACCGGACTGGAACGCCCTGACCACGCTCGCCGGCGCGCTGGTGGCACAGTCAGCAGGCCGCTACCGGGGCTGGGGCGACGCGGTCATCTTCGAAGCATCCACCGCGGCCCGTATCGGCGAAGTCGCCGGATGCCTGGTGCGGGATATCAATACGGATGAGTGGATCTGGACAGTCCGCCGCCAAACAACCCCATCTCCCGGTGGCTTGGTGGATAAGAACACCAAGGGAAAGCGCGCCCGGGAAGTCCCGTTGATCGATCCCATCCGCGACCTCGTCAAGCGGCGCATCGAGCTTGCAGGTGACGACCCCGATGCTCGACTGTTCATCGGCCCGAAAGGCGGACGTATTACCACCGCCACGCTGCGCGACGCCACCTCGTGGCACGAAGTCGTCACGGAGCTGGGCTACGAGCACTTAAAGCGCCACGGCTTGCGGCATACGGGGTTGACCTGGATGGCCGACGCCGGCGTGCCGGTGCACACTCTCCGAAAGATCGCCGGCCACGGCACTCTGACAACAACCCAACGTTATCTGCACCCCGACCGGCAATCCGTGACGAACGCTGGGGACCTGCTCTCCCGGCACTTGTGGTCCCCAAATGGTCCCCAACTACGGGTCATCTCGTCTTGCTAACCATCGCATCACAGCAGCTCAGAGCCTGTTTTCTTTGGTCGGGCTGACAGGATTTGAACCTGCGACCACTTGACCCCCAG
>Ga0335071_10001330_pt1 | contig 26515 bp, 27 predicted proteins | sample Lox_Sample_15_FD_206724 | JGI IMG/M metagenome (GOLD analysis project Ga0335071, IMG submission 206724) | Soil microbial communities from Loxahatchee National Wildlife Refuge, Florida, United States - Lox_Sample_1.5 | ecosystem: Environmental > Terrestrial > Soil > Wetlands | place: USA...
CCTGATCGTATTGGCTGATAAAGACGGCTACAAGGAAGGACATCCCACGGTGGAACAGGTCTGGGACAGTTTTATGAAAAATGGATACATGAAACCGGAGCAGAGAGACTATTTTTTGAACGGATCAAAACAGCTTTACGGCGAGAATGAAATGAGGTCGTTGGCCTTTGCCGCCAAGAACGCCGCGTTCTTCGGTCTCGCCTTAATGCTGGCCGCCAAAGAGCTTGGGATCGATACTCATCCCATGGACGGCTTTGACCATGACGGCGTGGTCGAGGAGTTTTCCATCCCTAAGAACTTCTTCGTCCCAATACTGATCGCTGTGGGACACTTCGATGAAAGCAAGCAGCTTCTGCCTCGAAACTGGAGGAAACCGTACGACGAGATCGTGATCGCGACTTATTGAGGAGGAGTCTTATGGCCGTGAAACCGATACCGGAGGGTTTTCATACAATTACACCCTTTCTGCACGTCAAGGGCGCAGCCAGGTTGCTGGAATTTCTCAAGGCCGCGTTTGGAGCAACAGAGCTTATGCGAATGCCCCTGCCGAATGGAAACATCATGCACGCGGAGGTCAAGATCGGCGACTCGATTCTGATGATTGACGACGTGATGGGAGAATATTCCCCCACGTCTGCATCCTTTTATCTGCACGTGCCCGACACGGACGCCACATACCGCGCGGCCCTTGCTGCCGGCGGCACATCAGTTGTGGAACCCGCGAATCAGTTCTGGGGCGACCGAGCTGCCGCGGTCCAAGACCCCGCAGGGAACAATTGGTGGATTGCCACACATATAGAGGACGTGAGTCCAGAAGAACTCGCGAGGCGAGCCCAAGAGCAAGCCGGCAAGTGACAACTTTTTCTCGGTCTCAGGCTGGAGTCTGAGACCGGGAAGAAAGAAGTACTTCGTTCACGTTTTCTCGTGTGACGCAATTTTCTTGACTCACCTTATCCTGAGACGCTTTGCAGTCATCGATCTTGGTGACTTTCACCGCACGCCTAACTAGTCACAACAAGTCAGCCAAGTCGTCCTTGCTGATTCCCATTTGTTTGAGTATTGCCGCAAGCGTTCCTGGCTTTATGCGGCCCCTGGGGAGAGTGGCCACGAGTCGCGACTGACCGTAAATTAATGAGTGCTTCTTTCCTTCTTTGACTTGATAACCTAGCCTATGAGCAACTTTCTTCAATTGTTTGGCGGTTAGGTTCATCTTGCCTCGTCACAAGTCGGAAACTATCCCACTAGTGCATTGAAAAGAGATGAAACGTCTCAACACATATATTCTTAGTGAGTAATTATTACGCAGCAAGTCGCTGCGTCAAGAGAAAAGTGGATAGTTTGTTCGCAGGCGTGAAAATAATTATCAGATAGCCGGCGCGACGGTGAGCACACGGATCATGTAATTACTTCTTGTCTGTTTCACAACTGAACTCGGCTCTTCGTCAGTTCTTCTTCGGTTTGCAGACAAAACTCGATGGCATCCACAAGGTTATCCAAAGCCTCTTGAATTGACTCTCCCTGAGAAATGGCAGCGGAAATCTCTTTGCAGGTTACGACATATCCGCCGTCTTCTAGGTCCGGCGTTAGAACAGCGGTAAATCGTCTGTCACCTATCGTAACCTTCTCCTCTTTTGGCACGGCTAGATTCTTGATTGTGCCTCTGAGTCCATTTATAAGTTCTCCTAGGGCAAAGGACAACACGAACTGACCTTTTAATGTATTAAGAATTACGTTTGGGTCTTCAGTGAGCACAAAGATATCAACTCCGTTGGTCAGAAACCGGAGCTGCGCGAGGGGAGCCTTTATGTCAGGGAAGTTCCTTCTTAGGAACTCTAGTGCTTTTCGAATCTTCTGGAGACTGATTCCTTCAGTCCTAAGTTTTTTGGCGACCTTGAGTTGAACCAAATCCTTGAAAGAATATTCTCGTCTCGACCCTTTTCCAGTCCCGATCTTTACAGATGGCCGCACGATTCCAGTTCTATCCCAATGTTGCAATTGCATGCGCGACACGCCGGTTATTTCCTTGACCACCTTCGCCCCGAATCCCGCGACCATAGAGCTTCCCCCAAATGAAAGCGTACTAGTATGTTTATAAGCATTACTCATCTCAGTCAAGAGATAAAAACGGCTTGGCGCCACCGCCCGAACCTTCACGTCACGTTGATGCTTTCCAGCAGCTTTTTGGCTTTCACGCGGTGAACGTCCAGGCCAAGTTCCTTGGGGCCGAGCCCCAATGCCAGACCTACAAGTTGAGTGACGAAGAAGGTGGGAATGTTGAGTTTTTCTTTCGTCTTGCGAGCCAGCACCATCTGGCCCATGTCGAATTGCTCAAAACAGGTCGGACAGATCACCGACAAGGCCTGGATGTTTCTTTCGGCAATGTGAAAGAGCTTCTGACGTGTGATCGAGTATCCCGCGTCCTCGTCCACATTCTTGCCGAGAGGAGAACCGCAACAGAGGAACTTCCTGGAATACTCGGTGGGTTCAACGCCAATGAGAGACAACAGGTGGTCCATCTTCACCGGAACGTACGATTCCGCGGCCGAGAGTTCGTGCGGGTACATCAATCGCGGCGGACGGGAATAATGACACCCATAGTGACATCCGACTCGCAGAGGCAACTCACGGACCTTTTCGCTGAAGATCTTCTCCGCGACAGTGTCCTGGTACATGACGTCAAGTATGTGGGTGACTGTAGCCGTTCCTTTGAACTGATGATTGTGATCCGCAAGGATTTTATTGACCCTGCGTTTCTTCCCATCACTGTGTTTGAGCACAAAGTTGGCCTCTTTGAGGGTGTTCACGCATCCGGAGCATAGCGTGAGGATGTCCAGCCCATGCTCCTCGGCAAGGCAGATGTTCCGTGCCGCGAGAGCCAGCCACGAATCATAATGCACGAGCTTCATCGAAGTGGGCGGCGGGCAGCATGAGAAAGGAAGGTCCACGAGGCGTATGTCGAGCCGCTCACAGACAAGACGAGTGGCTGCTTCAAAGCCTGGATATTTTATCGGGATTGCGCATCCCAAAAACAAGGCATATTTCATAATGACCTTTTCTTACAAACTTGAACGCGAATTGTTATCAAAACTCCACAACTTCGTCCAATCCGGTGGCCTTGAGAATGTCCCGCACCTCGTCCACAGGAACAGGCGGAAGAGGGCCAAGCCCGTGGTACGCCCTCATGTCGTCAAGCTGATGGACGATCATGGAGCGGCCGGTTTTCGCCAGCAGCTCGATGGCCATTATCAGTCTGTCCGGCACGTTTCCTCGGCGTACAGCATGATTGCGCAGCGCCACCAGCAGCTCCGAAATCGGGATCTTCTGCGGGCACCGGTCCTCGCAAACATGGCATGTGCAGCATAGCCAGAGTCTTTCATCCTTGACCACATCCTCGTGGTCGTGGTTTAGGCATTTAAGGATGGTCTCTCTGGGACCAATAGCCGGAGATACCTCCATGGCGGGACATGAGCCCGTGCAACGAGCGCATTGATAACATTCGTAAAGAGCCTCTCTCGAAAAGTGCTGCCAGAGCTTCATGCCTATCATGCTGTATCACCTTTCCTGGACAAGTACTGTTTAAGCTTTTCGGCCTCGTCTCGGATCTGTTTTGCGGTCAGTTTTCGCAGTCCTTTTTCCATCTCTTCAACGACACGAGCGAAGCGTGATCCTTCAGCAGCCGACACCCAAGCCAGTCGTAGGCGATTCTCGTTGATACCTACCTTTTCCATTCTCTTCCAGAATTTCTCCGCCCGACGCTCCGTGTGTTTGTTGGCGTTGTTGTAGTGGCAATCGCCCGGATGACATCCCGAAACGAGTACACCTCCGACCCCCAACATCAGTGCCCTTTCGAGCCAATGGTGAGAAACCCGGGCGGAACACATGGTCCGGATGATACGCACGTTAGGCGGATACTGTATCCTGGACACGCCCGCAAAGTCCGCCCCTGCATAAGAGCACCAGTTGCAGGCAAAGGCGAGGATTTTACGGTGAGGATCGTGTGCCAATAGGCTGTCAATCTGGCTGACGATCTGTTCGTCAGTGAAGTGCGTCTGGTCCACCGCGCCGAAATTGCACTCCGGCACACATGCGCCGCAACCCTGGCACGCAGCTTCTATCACTCGATAGTAACCCTGATCTTTGTTACCTTCGATTGCATGATAGGGGCACACTCGCGCACACATACCGCACGCAGTACATTTATCGGGATCGATCCTGGCCGTGATGGCCGGGACTTTCACTTCGCCTTTACTCATCAGGATGTTGGCCCTGGAAGCGGCAGCGGACGCCTGAGTGACCGAGTCCTTGATGTCTTTGGGACCTTCGGCGGCCCCCGCCAGGAACACTCCGCCGGTCGTAGTGTCCACCGGTTTCAGTTTCGGGTGGGCTTCCATGTAGAACCCGTCAGTATCCGCCGAGAGATTAAGGAGCCTCTGGAGGAGTCCCGAGTCCTTACGTTGCATGATGCCAACGGAAAGTATCACCGCGTCCATAGTGTACCGATAACGCGTTCCCAGCAATGTATTCTCGCCCAGCAGGGTCAGATCGCCGGTATTGATATCCTCGATGATTTCACCGGGGATTCCGCGTATAAAGGTAACTCCCTCGCGACGCGCCCTTTGGAACAGGTCCTCAAACCCTTTTCCGAAAGCTCGTATATCGAGATAGAAGACGTAGATCTCAGTATCAGGCCAGTGCTCCTTGATCAGAAGCGAATCCTTGATCGTGTTCATGCAACAAACATTGCTGCAATAAGGATTGCTGCGTTTGCTGCGAGACCCGATACACTGAATAAACGCTACCTTTCGAGGTCGCTGCCGATCTGAGGGGCGAATGAGTTCACCCGCGGAAGGACCGCCGGCATTGATCAAACGCTCGAATTCAAGCGTGGTGATCACGTTGGGAAAGCGCCCGTACCCGAGTTCCGTCAGAGCGGTGGGATCGTAAACGTCTACGCCGGTGGCCACCACAATGGTGCCTACGTCAACTTCGAGCACTTGGTCCTTTTCAGAGAAGTCGATGCACCTGTGGGAGCAGGCCTGGAAACATCTATCGCACGCGACAATGCCTTGGTTATTCAGGCACAAATTCATATCCACCAGGAAAGTTGATGGGACCGCCTGCGCGAATGGAATGTAAATGGCGTGCCGAAACGAAAGACCCTCATTGAATTCATCCGGCACCAGTTGAGGGCACGCTTGAATGCAATCTCCGCACGCGCTGCACTCTTTGGTCACGTAACGAGCCTTCTTGAGGACCTTTACTTTGAAGTTCCCGATGTGACCGTGGACTTCCTTGACTTCGGACAGGGTCAAGAGCTCGATATTCGGGTGTCTGCCCGCCTCGCTCATTTTCGGAGCAAGTATGCAGATTGAGCAGTCCATCGTGGGAAAGGTCTTGTCCAGTTGCGCCATGCGGCCGCCGATGCTTCCGGTTTTCTCGACCAGGTAGACTTTGTATCCCGCGTCAGCTAGGTCCAGCGCAGCCTGAATGCCCGCGACACCGCCGCCGATTACCATTGCTTTGCGTATCACGGGGACGGTCAATTCGTGTTGAGGCTCCAGCAGCGCAGCTCTGTGAACGGCCATTCCAACGAGGTCTTTAGCCTTCTCCGTGGCCGCATCCTTATCGTGGAGATGCACCCACGAGCAATGCTCTCTGATGTTTGCCATTTCAAGAAGGTAGGGATTGAGACCCGCGGATTCACACGCGGCCCTAAAGGTGGGTTCATGCAGTCGAGGACTACAAGAGGCCACGACTACCCGCGTCAGGTTGTGCTCCTGAATGTCGGCCTTGATTTGCTCCTGCCCGGGTTCTGAGCACATATACATGGAATCTTTGGCCAAAATTACTCCCGGCAGGCTTCGGGCCCATTCTGCAACTTCCTCGCATCGGATCGTCCCACCAATGTTCTTTCCGCAATGGCAGACATAGACGCCAGTACGAAGGTCTCGGGAAATCGGGTGTCCTTCTTTATCTTTCGACGGCGATATCAATTGGTCTGTTTTCATACGGTTCGCTCGAGAAGGCTTTGTCCATATTGAAAGCCCTTGTCAAAAGCCGAGGTGTTGAGGTCCTCCGTCCCGGGCGGTATAGACGACAACACCGCCTGACGCATGGAATCATAGCCGACCACCTCCCCCAGTGCGGCCAAGGCGCCCAGCATCACGATATTCGCGACTATCTTTTTCCCCATCTGTTCCGCTATCCGGGTGCAGGGAACTCGATATACGGTTTTTACGTCCGGTTCACGGTCCAGAGAAACCAAATCCTCATCCAGTATGAGTATGCCATCCGCACTGATGAGACTGCCGTAGGTCTCCATAGCGCCCTGGCTCATTACCACCAGCACATTCGGCTGCTCCACTTTCGGGTAGTAGATTGCTTCTTCGGAGATCACGACATCCGCGCTGCATGAACCGCCTCGGGCCTCGGGACCATAGCTCTGAGTAAAAACGGCGTTTTTCCTCTCGAACAAAGCGCCCGCCTTTCCAAGGATGTGACCGGCCAGGACAATCCCTTGCCCTCCGAAACCGGCCAGCCTGACTTCGCGTTTGAACGTCATGCTGCCCTGCCCTTCTGCCGGTCTCCCGCACGTTGCTGAGCCTTTGCCACGACTTTGGTACGGTAGTTCTCGAGGAAGTCCGGTCGTTCGGTGTCGACGAACGCGCCCACCATAATCTTTCCGCCCAGAGTGATCTCCGCATCTTTAGGGTCCGCTCCGTTCCTGACTTCCGACATCTCTCTATACAATCGCATTTCGTCAAGGCCCGAGCCGATCTTGTTCGGCCGCCCGTACCCGATGGGACACGGGGCTATCGCTTCAATAAAGGTTAGACCCTTCTTCTCGAAAGTGCGGCAAATGGAATCCACAAGTTGACGAGGATGGTATGTCGTCCATCGCGCCACGTAAACCGCGCCCGATGCATGAGCCAGATGGGGCAGGTTAAAGCCGGGCTCCGCGTTTCCCAGCGGTGTGGTCGAGGTCTTGGCTTCCAGTGGCGTGGTTGGCGCTACCTGGCCTCCGGTCATCCCGTAGTTGAAGTTGTTTACACAAAGCACTTTCAGGTCAATGTTTCGCCTGGCAGCATGTATTAAATGATTGCCGCCGATAGCGAAGAGATCGCCGTCACCCGAAAAGACCGTCACTTTGAGGTTGGGTTTTGCCAAGACGAGGCCTGTCGCAAACGGAAGAGCCCTACCGTGAGTCGTGTGGTAAGTATCCATTTCCAAATAGCCTGCCACACGACCTGTGCAGCCTATACCGGACACCACCGCGCATTCGTCCACCGAGAGCCCCTTACGGCGCACTGCTTCGATAAAGCACGTGAGCACTACACCCAGACCGCAGCCGGGGCACCAGATGTGAGGAATTCTCCCCGGTTTCAGAAACTTGTCGTCCGGGTGCAGACCGTGATCCTTCTCGATGGCCCTGTCCATAGCCTCTTTATCAAAAGGTTGAAGCTCTCTAAGAATCGTTTCCATGGATTGTCCGTCCCTCTAAACTCTGCGATGTACGTCCCCGAGACGTCATAAATACCGCCCCACGGCTTCCTCTATTTCTCCCGGCGTATGCATCGAGCCACCCATGATGGCCATGAGCACCACTTTCGCCTTTCGTCCGGCGGTTCGTTCGACTTCATAAGCCATCTGTCCGTAATTGATCTCCGGAACCACAAAAGTTTTGATCCGTTCAGCGAGATTCCGGATCAGATTCGAGGGGAAAGGCCACGCGGTAATCAACCTCAGAAGGCCCGCTTTGAACCTACGTTTTCTCATGTTCTCCACGGCCTGCCGGGCCGCTCGGGAAGTGCAACCGTAGGCTACAATCGCCACTCGAGCGTCTTCCAGGCCAATCATCTCGACCTGGATGATTTTGTCTGCATTTTTCCGGATCTTATTTACGATGTGCCGAATATTGCGTTCCTGCACTGCATCGGTAATTACCGGGTACCCGCGTTCGTCATGGGTGAGGCCCGTTACGTGGACATGAAATCCGTCTCCCGCCATAGCCATGGGAGCAGGGTACGGGCCGGAAGAGTCAAATGGTAGATAATCGCCTCGTGCCTGCGAAGGCTTGGGACGTTCGACTATCTTCAGCTTGTCCCGGTGGGGGATGACAACTTTTTCGGTTGTGTGGCCGACCACTTCGTCGGTCATCACAAAGACGGGTTGCCTATAGATTTCCGCCAAATTGAATGCCTGCACGGTCAGGTCGAAGCACTCTTGCGGAGACGCCGGAACCAGGGCTATGCAGCCATAATCGCCATGAGATCCCCACCGTGCCTGCATCATGTCGGCCTGTCCCACCAGAGTGGGCAGTCCTGTGGAAGGACCGGCACGCTGAACATCGACGACTACGCACGGAGTTTCGGTCATCATGCCCAGACCGATGTTCTCCATCATCAGCGAGAAGCCCGGCCCGGAAGTGGATGTCATGGACTTCACACCGCCCCATGATGCGCCAAGGATCGCGGCCATGGACGCGATCTCATCCTCCATCTGGATGTATACACCACCCACCTCCGGCAGTCTGCGGGCCATACTTTCGGCCACTTCCGTTGCAGGGGTGATCGGATATCCTGCGAAGAAGCGGCAACCCGCGGCCAATCCGCCTTCCGCGCAGGCTGCATCGCCGTGAATGAAGTGTTCTCCGGTTAGAATATCTCTGGGGACCATCTGATTTTCCTGGATGTATTCACGGTCTTGTGTTCCAAACTCATTCCCGCGTTGGCGGGAGCAGACAGACAACTTGCTATCAGCATTTTCTTAACAGTTCTCGAAAACAATTTCCGATTGTCCATGCTTGTGATTCCGGCGAAAGCCGGAATCCTGCAGTGGCACCCAAACGATGATTCCAAACTGTTGGGGCCAAGTCGAAAAAGACCGAACTTTTGACAATTGCTACATGCTCCAGTGAGGGACGGAACCACGCTGACAATCTCCCTTTTCACTTCTTCAGATATCTTCTGTCCTTCCGGGAGTACCGTTCCGTGACCTTTCGTATATCCTGTTCCGTAATCTTTTTGGCCTCTTTCAATTCCGTAAAAATGGCGAATTCCGGACAAATCAGACTGCAAAGGCCGCAATCCACACAATCTTGAGCAAGAAACACCAGTTCCGGCGGGTGATAGCCCTTGGAATTAAAAGACTTACTCTCTTTCAAACATCCGTTGGGGCAGAATTCGATGCAAAATCCGCAACCTTTGCACCGATTCTCTATAATTCGAACGTCACCCTGTGGGATCGAATGAGCTTCAGCATCTAAAGGTAGTCGCCATAGTTTCACGTCATTTACTCCGAAATAGGCAATCGAATCTGCCTATATTACGTTCTCTGGCCGGAAGAGTTACGCAGCCATGCGTTAAAATCCTAATCTAGCCCTCTCCTGTCCTCCCGTTTACAGTAGGACCGGCGTCTCGCCGGTCCAGGCAGATGACCGGCAAGATGCCGGTCCTACCAATTTCCCTCCTTGACCAGGGGGGTTAGGAGACGCGGAACCACGGCCTGCCGTCAAAGGCTAGGATTCAAGCCGCAGCAGGAAAACTCACCGGCCGGACCAGGATACGCAAAGATACGGACCGATGAATGATCAATTCTTGTCGCAGTGCTCTTGCAGTCTGCCCAGACTGCTAGCGCGCGCGGCTTCAACCGCCACCACCACCCCCACGGGAACTCTGCGGCGAGGTGTCAGCAGTCTGAATCCATTTCAGTTGCACATTCTTCTTTGGCGGAGCTTCCATACGCACTGAGCTTCTCTTGGCCGAAGCCAGCCTGTCTCTGTCTTCCTTCAATTGCTCCTCGGCTTTGGCCATCAGGTCGGTTGCCTTTGCCTTTATATCGTCATCAGGGTTCAGCCTCAGGCACATTTTGCAGTGCTGGATGGTCGCGTGGTGCAGGCCGCTGTTGAATCGTGCGGCCGCGGCATTCAGCAGATAGAGTGGTAACCTCTCTATTTCCGCGGCCTTCTCAAACTGAGAAAATGCCTCCCCGTACTTCCCTTCTCCAAAATATGTAAGCCCGATGTAAAAAATAGCTTCGTGGTCTTTCGGATTTATAGCTGTCGCTGCCAAGAGGTCGGTACGTGCCTCGGCGTATTTTTTCATCCGGTAATAAGTGAGCCCTCTGTTGAAAAGAGTTTTCTGCATTTTCGGATTTATTTCAAGGGCCTTGGAATAGTATTTCGCCGCCTCTTGATAGTTGTTGGCTGTGTAAGCCTCTTTCCCCTTGCTATTCCATTCCTCCGCGGAATCAGCCCAGATCGCGCGGACGGAGAGCCCAATCAAGACGACCGCAACAGCCATGATCACGAGCGATTTTCTCATAATCGGCCCCCTATTGTCCCTCACGGAAAATGCTGTTCAAGAAATCGCAGGCGTTATTGTAGCACAAACTAATAATCTCGGAAAGCCGGCTATCCGGTTCCGCCCGGTCACGGCATCCTACGCGGGCTCTTAAACACCTATGAAATGCACCTTCCATTCGCTTACTCCTATAAGCTGTGTTGGACGGTGGGACGAGACTCCTGCAATCGCCTTTTTCTCAAGAACTCCACTAGGCAAAACACATTGACGATCACCAAGCAAAGTAGAAAGCTGTAAATGTAACACTTATCCAGGGTATCGCTATGTATATAAGGTGCCATGATCAGTGCGATTGATCTTCGATTTGCAAGAAAATTGACGGTGATGTGCCATACAATGGGACCGTAAAGAGATTTACTCCTTGTATAGAGGCAATAGAGCAAAAAATTAAAAAAGAACATACCGAAGGTTGGTCACCTCATAGTGTGAGTGCGATAGGACCACCGTTAGAGAAAGAAGGCCTATTGACTTCCATCTTCCTATTCTTCTGGCCACAGGGGTATACGCAACCCCTCGAAACAATATCTCTTCCAGAACTGGCCACAGGAAAATGGTTACCACGAGACCAAGCGTCACAGCTATCATTAGATTCATGTCTGGACTGGTAGTGTTAGTTGATATTGCTGGATGTTTGTAATCAGTAATTACAAGTAATAGGACTATCACCGCAATATTCAAATGGATAACTCCGCTGTTCCAAAATTTCGCCTTGTCCAGCCCTAAAACAGTCCTACGGATTTCATGTGGTTTCTTAATGACCCAGTAATATATTGCATATGTTGCAATAAAGGCCAGACCCCCGGAGGTCATACAAAACCACAGGAGCCAGTAATCCGACATTCTGTCTAAAAGTAGATGATATATAATTGATTGCAGGTAGCTAAGAAGGGCAATAGGCACTATGAGCTTATAGGCATCACTTAACTCCCAATTCTGGGTGTCAAAAAAAGGATCATCAAGAGGGTTCGGGTGTCGAACTCGAGCTATGGCAATCAAAATGCCGATCAACGCAATTACCTTTGCGGTCGCTATAATCACAGCCTGCATAATGACTTCCGTTTAGGCCGCCTGACTTACACATTGCGCGTTAGGGCTATTCCACTGTACATGAGGAATGACGAGTCGCCTTGTTTGCAACTTTCGTGATTTGCTCCCCGAGAGACGCCGCTGCTTCTACCATATCAGCCATCCCAGTAGAGCCAAAACCACGACCACGTGCAGCCATAATTCTGTGGTCTCGGGAATGCGTTGAGCTTCATGAAAAATCTCCAATCCGTATCCGCTCAGCGGGAACCGGCCACGGCTGAGGAAGAATTCATGTTGACAGAGACATTTTCGACGCTTTTGCGGTGTGTCCGGCCATCGATCGGATGAGGAACTGCCTCCCTCGAATTAGCTTCGGATGGCATTTGCGGTTTTGATATGGATAACCAAGGCGCCCATGCATCGAGTCGCTTTGGACCGACCCCGGGGACCTGGCGAAGGTCCGCGAGGCTGGAGAACCCGCCCAGCTTTTCTCTTTGGAGGACGATCTTCTTTGCCAGACCCGGACCTATGCCCGGAACTGCTGTCAAATCTTTTTCGGTTGCGGAATTAAGGTCCACCTGTTTGCCCGCGCAGACCAGATGCGCTCCCTGGACCTTTGCAAAGTTAATTCGTGCAGAATTCTTCTGAAGCGTGATGCTCGTGCCGCATGGGACGAGGATGGCCTGATCTGCTACCCCCTCCGGGAGGTTGATCTTAAAGCGTTCCAGAAGCTGATGAAGGGTCTGGGGCTGTTCGGCAAACACGGTGCCCAGACAGACGTTTTCGTCAAGAACCTCGTAGACGCAGTCCCCGCGATATTCGGGAGAGGCATCCGTTCGTGAACGGAAGAATTCCGCTACCGGCGTGAAAAATTCGAACAAGAGGACCGAGATTCCGATAACTATCAGTCCGTAAAGCGGACCCGCGGAAAACCGGCTGTCAGAATTCTCATTCACCGATTACGCATCCAGTCTTTTTGGAGCTTGTAGTCGATACTGTCTACGAGAGCGTCCCATGCCGCCTGAATGACATTCTCATTGAATCCGACGGTCCACCAGACATCTTCTCCGTCCGTGGATTCTATCAACACCTGGACGGTCGCACCTGTGCCGGAAGTGCCCTCCAAGACACGGACCTTAAAATCCGTCAGCCTGACTTGACTTACTCCCGGAAAGAAGGACCTAAGCGCACTCCTGAACGCGTTGTCCAAAGCGTGAACAGGACCGTTGCCCTCTGCCGCGGAGAACTCCATTTCGTCTCCCACGACAACGCGAATGACAGCGTCAGAATAGGTTTTGGTATCGCCTTCTCGTTTCACATTGGTGACGTGAAATCCGTGCAGAGTAAAAAACTTTTTGTGGAGCCCCAGCATCCTCTTCATCAGCAGCTCAAACGAGCCCTCAGCCACATCGAAGTGTGCGCCTCGCGCCTCAAGATATTTGATCGTGTCCAGGATCTCTGGCACCCTCGGATCATCCGGTTGAAGGTCAATTCCGTATTGCGCCGCTTTTTGGAATACCGCTGCGCGGCCTGCCTGCTCGGAGACCGGAAAGCTACGGCTGTTGCCCACGAGATCCGGATCAATGTGTTCATAGGCGACCGTGTTCTTGACCACCGCGCTGGTATGCAATCCGCCTTTGTGAGCGAATGCGGCCGCGCCGACATATGGCTGAGACTTGTTCGGGGTCCGATTAGCCATCTCATCTACGAATTCCGAAACGTGTTTGAGCAACCGCAGCCTGTCCGGGCCAGGATCGATCTTGCCGAGCTTCAGCGCCAGAGCCGCGATGATTGAAATTAGATTGGCATTGCCGCATCTCTCGCCGATTCCGTTGATTGTTCCTTGAACGTGAACCGCGCCTGCCTGCACGGCCACTAAAGTGTTCGCTACAGCGGTCCCGGAGTCATCGTGCGCGTGAATCCCCAAAGGCGTTTTCACGTGCGCGGCGACGTGCTTGATAATTTCGCTTACATCCCAGGGCATGGTGCCGCCGTTGGTGTCACATAGCACCAGGAGGTCCGCGGCGGCGGATTCGGCCGCGTGCAACGTTGCCAGGCTGTACTCGGGGTCCCTTTTGAAGCCGTCAAAAAAGTGTTCCGCGTCGAAGATAACCTTCGAGAAATGTGGTCTCAAGAACGCTAACGTGTCCCTGATCATTTCAATATTTTTCTCCAGGGGCACGGCAAGGATGTCTTTAACATGAAGGTCCCAGCTCTTGCCGACAATTGTAACAATAGAAGTCCCGGTCTCAACAAGGCCCGCGATCTGCGGATCAGTCTCCGGTGACAGATCCGCTCGGCAGGTGCTGCCAAAAGCAACGAGTATAGCGTGCTTGAAATGAAGATTTCGGGCCGTATTGAAGAACCGCCGGTCTTTTGGGTTCGAACCGGGATATCCGCCCTCAATAAGGTCAATACCTAGTTCATCGAGCTTTTGAGCTATTCTGAGCTTATCTTCGAGCGAAAAGGTGATCCCCCATGTTTGGGAGCCGTCTCTGAGTGTTGTGTCGTACAATTCAACAGAGTCCACAAATTTTCTCCGGAAGCTGAAAAACAGCTTTTATGGTGATTTAAGCGCGGTCGGAAGCGCGCAGTTTAATGTATTAAGAAGCTTTCTCCAGCTCAAAACAATCGTGTAGCGCCCGCACCGCAAGTTCCGCGTATTTTTTGTCAATAACACATGAAATGTTAATTTCTGAAGTGGAAATCATTTGTATATTTATGCCTTCGCGGGAAAGGGCGGAGAACATCTTGGCAGCGACTCCGGAATGAGAGCGCATGCCTGCTCCGATTATAGAGACCTTGGCGATATCATTAGACCCAAAAACATCTTTTGCGCCGAGATTTTCTCGAATTCCCAGGCAAATTGTCAGTCCTTTCGTCAGGTCTGCCGCTGGGATAGTAAAGGTAAGATCAGTAATCCCTTCCGCACTGGAGTTCTGAATGATCATATCCACTACCACATTAGCTTCGGCTAACGCGGAAAAGATCTGAGAGGCGATCCCCGGCCTGTCCGGAACAGACGCGAAGGTTATCTTGGCTACTTTAGTATCGCAAGTTACTGCCCTGACGGACTCTTTTTCCATTTCAACACTCTCCTCCGTGACCAAGGTCCCTTCATTGTCGTTGAAGCTTGACCGAACAATGATGGGGACATGATAACGCATTGCGAATTCCACTGCCCGTGTGTAAAGGACTTTGGCCCCGAGCGACGCCATTTCCAACATTTCTTCATATGCTACCTTGTGCAGCTTTCGAGCCTTGCCGGTGATGTTCGGGTCAGCGGTGTAGACTCCGTCGACATCGGTAAAGATCTCACACAGGTCTGCTTTGAGGGCTGCCGCGACCGCGACGGCGGACGTGTCGGAACCGCCTCTGCCTAAAGTGGTAATGTTCCCTTGCTCATCCACCCCTTGAAAACCGGCGACCACGACAATGCGCCCATCTTTCAGGTCGGCCGTCATGGCCTCAGTCCCGGTCTTGTCTATCCTTGCAGCGCCAAAAACACTGTCGGTAATTATAGGGATCTGCCAGCCACAATACGAACGGGCTCTGTAGCCCATGATTTCCAGAGTAATGGCCAGCAGGGACACAGTTACCTGTTCCCCGGTCGATACAAGCGCATCCAGCTCCCTCTCGTTCGGGGTCGGGGTCACCTTCTTGGCCAGATTTATCAGTCGGTCCGTCTCACCGGCCATCGCAGACACGACCACCACCATGTCGTTTCCCTGGTTTTTGCCGGCAGCCACCTTGCGAGCAACATTGGCGATTCGCTCAAGATCACCGACGGAGGTACCGCCATACTTTTGCACGATCAGAGCCATAAGCTCCTCTCCTCTGACAATGCTTTATATCACGCGAATGTAGGCCTATTGCGCCACATCCCGAGGACATGTTCGATTCGCTCATTCCAAGCGCCGTCTTCGCGCCACACCAGCCGAAACCGCCGTAAGTTTTCATAATTGCAGTAGGTTATGAAAACCGACAAAGGATCTTCGTTGAAACCCGCGATCTTCTCAGCCCACTCTACAATAAGAGCTGCCCCACCGTCCAGCGCATCTTCCAGTCCGATTCCCTCCAGATGCTCGGGATTTATCCTGTACAGGTCTGCATGGCATACCTGGAATTTTCCGTCAAAACAATTAATCAGTGTAAACGTGGGGCTCACCACTTCGTCAGGATTGACGTCCACGGCTGCCGAGACCATTCCTTTTGCCAGTCTTGTCTTGCCTGTTCCAAGTTCACCAATTAATAAGACCACATCGCGGGGCCTAAGCAATCCACCTATAGCGCCACCCAAGCGAAGCGTTTCCTCTTCAGATGAAGTCATAATTTCAAATTCTTTTGTCATCACACTGATTCTCTGAGTTCTGCAGAGAACAATAGCCACGAATAATCTTATTTTCCGTTTCTCGCAACCCTTTCATAGCAAATTCGTTCGCTTAATTCTCGGTTAAGCCATACGTCGGTTTGCGGAAATCCTTGTGTATCCCGGTAGTTTATGCTACTGCTTTTCGTGTTTTGGCAATTCCGGGAGACTGTTTGGCTGAAAGTCCGGATTGCGCTTGGTAGAGTGTTGCTCGATCTATGGATTTTATTAAGTCTCTTCCCGCGATTTCTGCTGAGCATCGTCGAAAGACAGGGCTGCCGTTTGTAACGCTTAGTTATGCGCAGAGCCTTGACGGGAGTATTGCCGTCAAGCGAGGGGCAGCTCTCGGTCTGAGCGGATCGGAATCTCTCAGGCTTACACATCGGCTGAGGGCCCGTCATGATGCAATACTCGTGGGTATAGGCACTGTGCTTTCTGATAATCCCAGGCTCAATGTGAGGCTCGTAGATGGTGAAAGCCCGCGGCCTATTGTCGTGGATAGCCGGCTGCGCATCCCTTTGGATTGCAAACTCCTTCATGAAAATAGCGTGACGCCCTGGGTAGCGGCAACTGAGGAGCACGCGGTGGGGCGCCGCAAAGCTCTGGAAGCTTCAGGAGCCAATATCCTGACATTTCCGTCGGATGGGAATGGTCAGGTGGATTTGCCTTCGATGTTAAGAACACTAAGTGATATGGGGATCACCAGTATTATGGTGGAAGGCGGCTCTCGGATCATCACGAGTTTTCTTCTCGGACGATTGGTGAATTACCTTGTGTTGACGATCGCTCCTGTGCTGGTGGGCGGGTTGCACGGGGTCTGTGACCTGGGCAAAGACCTGCGGAATTTGCCGACATTGAGTCATTTGAGCCATGAGTGGCTTGGAAAAGATCTCATATTGTGGGGCGATCTCACCTGAACATGGAAGGTCCGGCGCTTCAATTCAAGGAACCATATCGAGTCGAGGTTCTGCAAGAGCCTACGCTGCCTCCGGGTCCTGAACAAGTACTAGTAAAGACCGTTCTTTCGGCAATCAGTCCCGGTACCGAGCTTTTGGTTTACAGAGGCCAGTGGCCCCGCGATCTGCCCGTGGATGCCACAATTCCAGCCCTCGCCGGTGAATTCGGCTACCCTCTAAAATACGGCTATGCATCGGTCGGTAGAATTATCGAGATTGGGACCCATGTCGAGTCTGCCTGGCTGAACAGACTGGTATTCGCGTTCAATCCTCACCAAGCCTATTTCCTATCTTCTCCGGAGCAGTTGGTGCCGTTGCCTGATTTGATGCTCCCGGACGACGCCGCATTTCTACCGAGTATGGAAACGGCCGTCAGCCTTCTTATGGACGGTCGGCCGGTTATTGGGGAACGTGTCGCGGTCTTTGGTCAAGGCGTTATAGGATTGTTGACCACCGCTTTGCTGGCCCGGCTCCCTCTCGCACGCCTGGTGACTTTGGACAGGTATGCATATCGCCGTGAGAGGTCCCTGGAAATTGGCGCAGATACCGCGCTGGATCCTGGTGAACAGGGAGTCCTGGAACGACTCCGAGAGCCCTTGAACGTGGATTGCTCGGAAAGCGGGTTTGACTTGACTTACGAGCTTTCCGGCAATCCGGAAGCTCTGGATTCGGCAATAGCCGTTACCGGGTACTCGGGACGCGTGGTGATCGGTTCCTGGTACGGCGCGAAAAAGTCCACGGTAGAGCTCGGAGGTCACTTTCACAGGGGTCGCATTCATATTATCAGTTCCCAGGTGAGCAGACTGGCTCCTGAGTTTAGCGCTCGTTGGACAAAGTCTCGTCGTCTCCAGCTTGCTCTGAAACTGATCTCCGACGTGCATCCGTCAAACTTGATCACCCACCGGTTTCATATCTCGCGGGCATCGGAAGCTTATGCACTTCTTCACGAGCATCCGGATCAGGCATTTCAGGTAGTTTTCGTATACGAGGATTCATGATGAGCACATTACGCGGGGAACCGGTATACGCCGTGGCGGTTGAGCGTGATTTTATTGCCAGGCATTGGCTATTCGGAGGCGACTGGGGTGCGGAGAACGAGCTTCATTCGCATCACTACAAGATAGAAGTTCAATTGGAAGGATCGGACCTTGATCGTCACGGCTATCTTGTGGACATCGTTGACATCGAGTCCAACCTCGACGAACTGGTAGCATACTACCGGGATCGCACTCTGAACGATTTGCCTGAGTTCAAAGATCTGAATCCGAGTATAGAACGTTTGTCGAAACTCTTCTGTGAAGCCCTATTCGAGCGCGTCCGAACGTCCAATGTTAGCGCCATCGTCGTTAAAATCTGGGAAAATAAGATCGCCTGGGCTTCTTATCGCCGAGAACGCCGTTGAAGCTGGGGCTTATTATTTATGGAAGCCTGGAGACGGTTTCCGGTGGTTTTCGGTACGACCGGACTCTCATGGAATATCTGAGATCCAGGGGAGACAGTGTGGAGATCTTTTCGCTCCCCTGGCGTAATTACAGCCGCCATCTCTTGGATAACTTCTCTGCCGGTTTGTTCCATTCTCTGGCCCGCGCGAACCTCGATGTGCTGATTCAGGACGAGCTCAACCATCCTTCACTGTTCAGGCTAAATCGAAAACTCAAGGAGCACGCTGCCTATCCGCTGGTTTCCATCGTGCATCATCTCAGGTCACGCGAATCCAGACCGGAGTGGCAAAACAAATTGTATAGTATGGTGGAACGGGAATATCTGAGGAGTGTGGACGGCTTCATTTTCGTGAGTCGCACCACCAGCTCCGACGTGAGGGCGTTGACGGAACGAGAAGCGCCATCGGTTCTTGCTTATCCCGGTCGAGATTCAGTCAATGCGGCAATGACTACGGACCAAATCAAAATGCGTTCTTTCCAAAAGGATGCACTGCGTATTCTATTTGTGGGGAGCTTAATCCAGCGCAAGGAGCTCCACAGTCTAATTATGGCCCTGGCTGATATTCCCGGAGACATTTGGCGCCTTGATGTGGTGGGCAGCCTGACGACCGACAGAGGCTATGTGTCGGGAATAAGACAACTTGTCGAAAAGCTCAAATTGTTCGATCAAGTTTCTCTTTTGGGCATCCTCACCAGCGAAGAGCTGGGGAGATATTACGCGAGGAGCCAACTGCTTGCGGTCCCGTCTTCCTACGAGGGATTCGGGATGGTCTATCTGGAGGGTATGGGATTCGGACTCCCGTCCATTGCGTCCACCGCGGGAGCGCCCCATGAGATCATCACTCATGGTCGAGACGGGTTTCTGGTACGGCCGGGTAACGTCTCCGCCATAGCAGACCACATTATGGAACTTTGCAGAAATAGGGAAAAATTGTTTCACATGAGCTTGAACGCTCTCGAACGATACCAGCGACATCCCACATGGGATGAATGCACAGCCAAGATCGCAGATTTCTTGGAATCGATGGTGAATTAGGACATGCCAGCAGCCGACGAATATAGTTTCACCCGATATCTATCCGCGAAGAAGGCCATAGATGACAGGAGCCTTAACAGCCAGGTCCGGCAAAGCCTCGCCCGCGCGGTCTCGACCATGCGCCCCGCAGGCCCTCTTCGGGTCCTTGAGATCGGGGCAGGGATAGGCACGATGGTTGAAAGGGTCATCGAGTGGGGTCTTTTCGGTCAAGGCGTTTACACAGCCATCGATTCGGAATCGAAAAACATCGCTGAAGCAACTTCCAGAGTGCCGTCATGGGCCCGGGCACAGGGCTACAGCGTTAAGATTGAAGCAAACGGACAGATTCGAATAACCGCTCCTGGCAAAGATCTCCTGGTCAGGTTACAAGTTGCGGATGTTTTCGAATTCACAGCACATGTTTCCGAAAAAGGTCAATCGGACGTCCTCATTGCCAATGCTTTTCTGGATCTGATCGACGTTCGTTCGAGCTTGTCGGACATTTTGTCACCCCTGGCGGCCGGCGGCCTTTTCTACTTCACCATAACTTTTGACGGCGCCACGATATTTCAGCCGGAAATAGATCCGGATTTGGACGCGAAAATCGAAGCCCTGTATCACGAAACTATGGACCGTAGGATCGTCGGAAGCAAACCGTCCGGGGACAGTCGCGCGGGTCGTCACTTTTTCGAGCAAATCAGGGGCATCGGCGCGGAGATTTTGGACGCAGGCTCCTCCGATTGGCTGGTATTTGCGGGGCCGAACGGCTATCCGGACGATGAAGCATACTTCCTCCATTTCATAATTCATACTGTGGGTTCTGCCCTGAGAGGCACGCCTGATTTGGATCCGGAGCGTTTCAGCGCCTGGCTTCAGCAGCGCCATGCTCAGGTGGACCAGGGGACGCTCGTGTACATAGCCCACCAACTCGATTTTCTTGGGCGGGTCCCGTAAGAAGCGACGTCAATTCATGTCAGATTGCCGGTTCGCTGACAGCGAAATCTTATCCTGAACGCATACGCCTTCGAGCCGACACCGGGGCCTTTTCGCCGCATAGTGCGCGAGTGTAATAAGTGATATGATGAACAATTGTAAGTTTTAGTTGTCAGGCAGTCTTGCCAAATTCGTGGATCTGTCGGCGTTACCGTTCGTTGTGAGGAATCTGTAGATGTGGTCCAAAAATCCCATCCCAGCGAGGTTTCCTGAAGACCGCCCTCTGGACTGGGATGTGGGATTGTGGTGGGTATTGCACGTCAAGCCGAACTGCGAGAAGATGACCGCAGCCTACCTCCTCAATCGCAACATAGGCTACTATTTTCCTCTCTACGAGAAACGCACCAGGGTCGGCTATTTTCGCAGAATCAGGACAACCGTGGTCCCCCTGTTCAGGGGGTATTTGTGCTTTGCTCTGGAGAAAGAAAGGCACAACCTACTTTATGATTCGAAAAAGCTCGTACGGATCATCAAGGTTGACGATCAGGAAGGTTTTGTCAATGAGCTCAACGCGGTTGCCAAAGCCGTGGAAACCGGTGACGAGCTCTTCGTGCGGCCGGGAGTGGTCCCCGGCAAGAAAGTATATATCGCTTCAGGCCCTCTGGAAGGTACCGAAGGAGTCGTAGTTGGCGGCAGAACAAAGCAACTTGCCCTTTCTGTTCAAATGTTCAATCAGAGTGTCCTTGTGAAGCTGGACCCTTTCACCAAAGTCGAAGCTCTGTAATACGAGAGCACTTCGGGTCGGGTGCTTAAGGCTTGCGGCAAGATTTCAATCCCTCAAAAAAGATCCTGTTTGAAGGTAGGGGGCAACAGTTTCGGTCTGATCACCGGCTGGGAGCTATTCTGGAGACAGCGTCCATTATTCCGGAACCCAACTGCTGAAAATCTTGCCCCAACTGCCCGAGAAACGAAGAAGCCGGCGCAGGCGTCTGCGGTTCCACAGGGGGCTGTTGGGGAACTCGGCTTGGCCTGGTTCCGCCGAAAGAGTCCAGAATGAAGCCCGTAATCGGATCCCGCGGCCTCAGAGGCTGTGCGGACGGCAGACCAGTTCCCCCCCCAGGCGATCCGGAAGGGCTTCCCTGAACTGCGCCCGGTGAACCCGGTATCCTCGCCCACACGCTGCCGGTCGAATCCGGAACCGGAGATGGCTGGCCGCCTATAATTCGCGAGGGAGAGTAAGGCATGGCCGGGGGCAGAGGCGGCAAGCTAGCCGCAGGTGGGGTCCCCGGGCTCGCTCCCGATGGAGCAACAGGAGAAACAGGCTGTGGTGGCACTGTGACCGGTTTTGTTCCGGGCGGGGTCGTACTACCAGGGAGCGGCTGAGCCACCTGCCCCGGTGTCGGGCTATAAGGCTTGGGTTGTCGAGGGATTGTGGTTGATCCTGCTGACCGCGCCGGTCCCGGCTTCTTCTTGCCTGCTGTTGCCTTAGAAGAGGTCGAAGGACGCGGGTGGACCAAAGATTGGCTAGGACCTGAATCACTGGCAGGCGAAGGCGCCTGAAGCACGGCTTGAGCAAGCATTGTAGGCCGCTGATTCTCTCTCCGGCCCTCCAACGAAGGAGGAGCGGCCGCTGACTTCGGCGAATATGCCACCGTAGATCCTTGAGAACCACGGTCCAAGTTGGTCTTCCAATTGGAAGGCGCGCCTGGGTTCCCGGACCCAGCCAATGAAACGGGATTTGGCGTCGGAGTATTCCGAAAATCCTGGGGATTCTCGGCAATAGCCCCAACCGGAGGCCCAAGCAACGACTCCAAGAATTGGGACAATACCGGCTGTTCCCAGTTGACCAGCCCCACGGCATTACCCAAAATTCTGCCATTCCGATCAATTACGTAAGTAGTTGGGACTCCAGGAATTTCATAGATAGCCTCTTGTTTGGAATTCACTACGAAGCTCGTAGACGCCCCCGAACCGAGTATCTGTTTTTGCAGGGATAGACGATTATCCGGGTCAAAAGCGAACTTGAAACTGAACCCGCCTGCACGGCAGTATGACTGCTGTTGATCGCATTCGTCCACCAGATTTACCGCAACAACTTCGAGGCCCCGGCTCGCATATTTCCGAAAGATTCTTTCTAGAATCGGCTTTTCGACGGAACATGGAGGGCAGTCGATTTTCCAAAAATTTAGAAGCACCACTTTTCCGCGGAGTGAGGAGAGACTAAGTGATCGGCCCTGCAGGTCTCTCAGAGGCATATCATTTGCCGGCCAGGGTGCAGGGTAAAGAGAAAAGTTGAGTTCTTTCAACTGTTCGGGCAGAGCTGCCGCGGCGAGTCCATGACAGATGAAGACAATCACTATAATGAGAACCCAAGCGGTTCGGTAGCCGCGCATGAAGCCCTTCCTGGAGAAAAAGCTCACAAAACAATTAAATAATATATCAAAATCTCCAATGTTTCAAGGGTTTCCGCGAAAGACTTCGTCTTCTTGCTTTTTTTTTGGCGTTGTCATATAACGCGCATCGTCCGGGGTGGCAAGGCGATCGCCGGCGTCAAAAGCGCGGGAGGAAAGTCCGAACTCCGCAGGGCAGGATGCCGGGTAACACCCGGTGAGGGTGACCCCAAGGAAAGTGCCACAGAAAGCAAACCGCCTCCACAGCGCTGGGGGCAAGGGTGAAACGGTGAGGTAAGAGCTCACCGGTTCTCGTGGTAACACGGGAAGCCAGGCAAACCCCATCCGGAGCAAGACCAAATAGGGAAGCGCTTGAGGATGGCCCGTCCAATGCTTCCGGGTAGGTCGCTTGAGGCGGCGGGTGACCGCCGTCCTAGAGGAATGGTCGCCACCCGGTTTTTCGGGAACAGAATTCGGCTTATTGCCACCCCGGACCTCAGAAAAGGGGGCTAAAATGCCTGCATCACCCACGGGTGAGAACGAAGCGAAGAAGCGGAAAAAGGCCGCGGACCTCAACGAAGAGACAAAAAGACCGCAACCGCTATGGTTCAAGGCGGCGGTCCCGGCAGTAATTCTGGGCGCGATAGTCATCGTGGCGGCCGCTCTGGGAGGGTTCTCTCCCCTTCTTCGTATGGCAGGATTGCTAAGTCCCGCAAAGGAGTCGCCCCCTCTAGCAATTAAAGCGCCCACCGGTCATGAGTCATCGCCTGACACAACCTTACGAACTGAGGAGGCCACGTCTGTTGATCCGTCCAAGGCGCGGCTCCCTCTCCTTGAAAAGCCGGTCCTTCTTGAAGGAAAAGTGGCCCCGGAATCTTCTACCGGAACCTCCGAATCAAGCCCCCGTGGCCGCGAACGGGCGAGTCCTCGCGAACCGGGTTTAGCGCCTGATGCCCCCAAGGCAGGAGAATCCCCAGCCATAGTGGCGAGACAACCCGCCTCCGTTACAGCTTCTCGGACGGAGTCACCGGCAAAACCTTCGAGTGAACCGACCCAAAAGGAATCCGCGTCCAAGGAAAAAGACAGATCTGTTACCGGCCCATCATCCGGGACCGCAAGTGTCGAAGAATCCGAGGGGAAAGACAAGAAAGGAAAAGAGCCTGAAACAGCTCCTTCCCCTAGGGTCCCTCCGCCGCTCTCGCCTCGGAAAACAACTCTGGAGCAGGAAGATCACAGCCGCGCCGAGCAGTTCCAGTTGCCCGGCTCTCTAGTCATCAAGATACATAATTACGCTGGAGTTGTCCCCAAATGGGGACTGATGGTGATACTCGACGATTCAGCCCACATGGCCCGAAGGGCGAAAACTTGGAATCCCAGCCGGCTTCAAGTGGCTAAGAGTTTGATTGGCAAGCTCCCAAACGCGGTCACGCCCGGCTCGAAAATAGCAGTTCGGGATTTTCTTTGCGGAAAATCGGAAAAGAAGCCAAAGCCCTCAGCGAGTCATTGCTTGAGCCACGTCCTTTACGACTGGGCCGAATCGCCTTTTAGCGACCTCGCTGAAAAAGTGGGACAATCCAGCTCTGGCGGACCGAACAATCCATGCGCGGCTGCGGCCTACTCCTTGAAGAAAGATTTCAGCAACATCGGCGGTTTGACACCTCGCATTCTGTTACTAACTGACGGCGCGGCCATATGCAATTACATGGAAATCCTCAATGCGATAGACGAACAAGGAGGTAGAGACAGGGTAAGGGTGGACGTCTTGGCATTGGGTATTGCCAAGAAACGTCAGAAGCCGTATTCCACATTAACGGGTAGGACTAACGGCTTCTTCTTCAAAATTGACAAACCTTCCGATGCGGATGGAGCGGCCGGCCGTTACGAAAAAATCCTGAAGACCCGAACTATGGAGACAATCGAGATTCGGGGGGACAGGGTCACCTTCACCACGACTCCCGGACAACAGGTCACTCTGGTTCCGGGATCTTACTCGGTTGTGCTTCCTGTGGTTGCCGGTATCCATCCTTCCAAAAGGAGGATCGAGAACGTAAAGATCAGCTCCGGCCACCGTACCGAGATAGAAGTAAAAAAAGGTCGGCCGACTGTTAAAATCCTTAAGGAAGAAACTCGACCACAATAAATTTTGTTGCTAGTTACTATTAGAGGCTCTCAGCTTCGGCGTCCTGATCGTCTTCCGGGTTTTGTTTCTCTCCGTGCATTCTGGCTAATTTTGCGCCAAGACTGAGGGCTTTCTTGTTGAGGTCCTCCGTTCCGGGCGGAACTCGAGTTAGCAGAGCTTTCTCCAGCGCTCGTCGCGTTACGATGCCTGCCACCTCCGAAATTGCTCCCAGCGCCACTATGTTGGCCACCATAATCCTCTTTAACTTGTCTCTTGCAGTTGCGGTAAACGGGAGAGCAATAGCCAAACTGCTGGGAGGGTGTAGGACTAGGTCCTTGTCAACCAGGATGTGGGCCCCGGGTTTGAGATCCCAGCAGTATGTGTCACAGGCCTCCTGATTAAGGGCAACCAACAGGTCAACGCTGGTGCACAAGGGGTAATCAATTGGAGCGTCACTGATGATTACCTCGGCCTTGCTGGCGCCGCCTCTGGCTTCCGGACCGTACGATTGCACCATAGCCACCTCGCGACCATCAAAAACCCCCGCAGCTTCCGCCAGCACCAAACCTGCCAGAATCAATCCTTGCCCCCCGGATCCTACCAGGCGAACCTCGACTCTTGGGAACGGCAAAGGCGCTTGGACTCTTTGGCTCATATTCTGCCCTCCCCACGCAACCTGGCTGCCGTATCGCACACGCCTCTATACGAATCGAGAAATGTGGGAAGATCTTTGTCTACCAATACCCCCAGCGGAAAGCGGCCTGCCCGCTCTGAATCATTCATTTTTTGCCACCGATCCACAGTCACCCCCAATCGCCTATACTCTTTCATCATCTCGATCTGTGATCCCAGCCGGTTCTGCCTCCCGAAATTGGTGTAGCAAGGTGAGAGGATTTCCACCACGCTGAAACCCGCTTTGGCGATAGCCTGCCCAAGCATCCTATCCATCTGGTCCACGTGAAAAACCGTAGATCGCGCCACAAAAGAGGCTCCGGCGCTGGCGCACAAGCCGCTGACATCAAAGGTTGGCTCGATTTGACCGAAAAGCGCAGTGGCTGATTTGGCCCCCAAAGGGGTCGTAGGACTGTACTGCCCGCCGGTCATTCCGTAGGTCTGGTTGTTGACAATAATTGCTGCAATACCCAGATTGCGCCGCGCAGCATGAATGAGATGGTTGCCGCCGATCGCCATGGCGTCCCCGTCACCCATGACCGTCACTACAGTAAGCTCGGGCTTTGCCAGTTTGATACCAGTCGCGAACGTGAGCGCGCGGCCGTGCGTGGTGTGCACGCTGCCGACATCCACATAAACCGGGAGCCTGCCCGAGCAGCCGATTCCGGAAACCAGCACCACCTGATCTTTTGTTAGACCGCTCTTCACAAAGGCACGTACCAAGGACCCCAGCAGTATCCCTAAACCGCAACCGGGACACCAAACGTGGGGGAATTTTTTGTCATGGCGTAGCCAGTCGTAGACTACGCTGCGGCTCACCTGTGCCATTATTTCACCTCTCGAAAACGGTTTAAGATCTCGTCCGGCGATATCATTGTTCCATCCATTTTGCTCAGTCCCAGGACATTTGTTCGGCCATCGTTGACGCGAAGGACCTCACGCCTGAGCTGGCCCAAATTCAGTTCCGGCACCAGAGCGGCCCGTTTGCCGGTAAGGGCATCTGTGACGGGTCTTCGCGGGAACGGCCAGAGAGACATAATTTGTAGAAGACCGAGTTTCATTCCGCGCTCTCGGCCAAGCCGTACAGCGGCACGGGCTGCGCGGGCTGTGCATCCGTAAGCGATGATCAGCAACTCCGCATCATCCACCATGAAATTCTTGACGTTATCCAAGTATGCGAATTGACGACTGATCTTCTCGAAAAGCCTGGTGTAAAACGGTGCAACTTCGTC
>Ga0335071_10001331_pt1 | contig 26514 bp, 33 predicted proteins | sample Lox_Sample_15_FD_206724 | JGI IMG/M metagenome (GOLD analysis project Ga0335071, IMG submission 206724) | Soil microbial communities from Loxahatchee National Wildlife Refuge, Florida, United States - Lox_Sample_1.5 | ecosystem: Environmental > Terrestrial > Soil > Wetlands | place: USA...
TGTATGAATTTGCTGGCGTAGCTCAACAGGTAGAGCAGCTGATTTGTAATCAGCCGGTTGCGGGTTCGAGTCCCATCGCCAGCTCCAGGTTGCCCGTATTGATCATTAGATCAGGAGGGGTTCCCGAGTGGCCAAAGGGAGCAGACTGTAAATCTGCCGGCGCAGCCTACGGAGGTTCGAACCCTCCCCCCTCCACCATAATCACTTTCACTCATCGGGCGCCTGCGGAGGCCGATGAGTGATGCCCGGGAACAACGAGCGGGAGTAGCTCAGTGGCTAGAGCGTCAGCCTTCCAAGCTGAGGGTCGCGGGTTCGAATCCCGTTTCCCGCTCCATATTTTATGAGAGAATGCCCCAGGACAGCCCCATGGCTTCCACCGGGTGGCGGTAGACCGGATCTCAGCCCACGTAGCTCAGTCGGTAGAGCACATCCTTGGTAAGGATGAGGTCACCAGTTCAATCCTGGTCGTGGGCTCCATTTCAGCCAGGGTGAGGAAATGAGAAATAATATTATACTGGCCTGCACGGAATGCAAGCAACGCAACTACGTGACGACGAAGAATAAGCGAACCATGCAGGACCGCCTCGAGATGAAGAAGTTCTGCAAGTTCTGCAAGACCCACACATCGCACAAGGAAACAAAATAGCGGCAGCAAGGAAAGGGGTACAGGCCAGTAGCTCTAACGGCTAGAGCGCCGGACTCCAAATCCGGATGCTGGGGGTTCGAATCCCTCCTGGCCTGCCATTTCCCGCCATACAGGACACAGCGTTGGACAAAGCAAAGCAAATCCTATTCGTCATCCAGCAGTTCCTGAAGGAGTCCCGGGCGGAACTCAAGAAAGTGACGTGGCCCACGCCGAAGCAAGCGATTGCATCGACTTCGGTCGTCGTCGTCCTCACGGTGATCGTGTCGCTCGTTCTGGGGCTCGTGGATTTCGGTCTCGCCAAGATCATCCGCGTGATTCTGGGGTAGGAAAGCCATGGCATTCCGCTGGTACGTTGTCCATACCTATTCGGGCTTCGAGAACAAGGTCAAGCTGTCCCTTCAGGAGCGGATCGATGCTGCGGGGATGCAGGCCTTCTTCTCCGACGTCCTCGTGCCCGAGGAGGATATCGTGGAGCTCGTTAGCGGAGAGAAGAAGACGTCGAAGCGCAAGTTCTTTCCGGGCTACGTGCTTGTCAAGATGGAACTCAACGACGACACCTGGCACATCGTGAAGAACACCCCCAAGGTGACGGGCTTCATCGGTACCAAGGAAAAGCCCACGCCCATCCCCGACGAAGATGTGGAGGCTTTACGCACCCGCATCGAGGAGGGCACGCTGAAGCCGAAGCCCAAGTTCTCCTTCGACGTGGGGGATCATGTGAAGATCATCGACGGCCCCTTCACCAACTTTGATGGAATCGTCGACGAAGTGAAACCCGAGAAGGGCAAGCTCAGGGTCATCGTCAGCATCTTTGGCCGTTCCACGCCGGTGGAACTGGACTTTATCCAGGTCGTTGCGGCATAGCCGGGGGACGGACCGACTTAGTAAATCACACCACAAGGTGACGACATTATGGCAAAGAAGGTAATCGCGAATATCAAGCTGCAGATCCAGGCGGGCAAGGCCACTCCATCTCCCCCCATCGGCCCTGCCCTCGGCCAGCACGGCGTGAATATCATGGAGTTCTGCAAGGCCTACAACGCCATGACGGGTAAACAGGAGGGCATGATCATCCCCGTGGTGATCACCGTGTACGCCGACCGCTCCTTTACCTTCGTGACCAAGACCCCTCCCGTGTCGGTTCTGCTCAAACAAGCCGCCAAGATCGCCAAGGGGGCTGCCGACCCGAAGCGGGAGACCGTTGGAACGGTCTCAGGCAAGGAGGTCAGGGCCATTGCGGAGCTGAAGTTCAAGGATCTTAACTGCGTGGACATCGACGCGGCGATTCGGACCGTAGAGGGGACGGCCAGGTCGATGGGCATCGAAGTCACTCAATAACAGGGGTTGTATCCATGGCTAGAGGCAAGAAATACATCGAAGCAAGAAAGAAAGTCGAACCGGGGAAACGATACCCCCTGCGGGACGCTGTTGAATTGATGGTCGGGACCGCTCATGCCAAGTTCGACGAAACCGTTGACGCGGCGATCCGCCTGGGCGTTGATCCCAAGCACGCCGACCAAATGGTCCGGGGGAGTGTTGCACTGCCCCACGGTCTGGGCAAGAGCGTCACGGTCCTTGTGTTTGCCAAGGGTGAAAAGGAGAAAGAGGCCCGCGACGCGGGAGCGGATTATGCGGGGTCCGACGATCTCGTCGAGAAAATTAAGGGCGGCTGGCTCGAGTTCGACCGTGTCGTGGCCACCCCGGACATGATGGGAAGCGTCGGCAAACTGGGAAAGGTCCTGGGTCCCCGGGGGCTCATGCCCAACCCGAAGGTCGGCACGGTAACCTTTGATGTAGGCAAGGTTGTGAAGGAGCTCAAGGCGGGCAAAGTGGAATTCCGCGTGGAAAAGGCGGGTATCGTCCACACTCCCGTTGGCAAAGCTTCCTTTGGTGTTGACAAACTGCAGGAAAACGTGACGGCTCTACTGGAAACGATCATCAAGATGAAACCGGCATCGAGCAAAGGCACCTATCTCAAGAGCATATCCCTATCCACCACCATGGGCCCGGGGGTCAAGATCGACCCCCTGGATATCCGGAACATGATGAAGTAGAACCGGCCGTCATGTCATAATGGAAACGATAAGTCAGAGACAGCAGGCACAGGGAGTTTAATCGGCCCGCGGGCCGGCCTGCCGAGACAGAATCCCCGAGCCGCCCCCATGGCGAGGCGACGGGATGGAACAGGAAGCGGCGGATTCTCCGCCGGGTGGACCCTCGTTCAGGCAGTCATGTTTCTCCCTGTAGTGCGCTCCGACTTTCGAAGTCCTTCCGGCCCCTGAAACCGAGAAGGGCAATTGACCGTGGGAAAGGAGGTTCAAGGTTGGACAGAAAGGAAAAGGAGCAGGCAGTCGCGGAGCTTCACGAGAAGCTCAGAGGAATCAAGCTCACCGTTCTGGCCGGATACAGCGGCATGAACGTGGAGAAGATCACTGCCTTGAGGAATGAATTGCGCAAGACGGGAACCGAGTTCCGGGTCGTCAAGAACACCCTTCTGGGCATCGCTGCCCAGGGGACGGACTTCGCCGGCCTGAAGGATCATCTAAAGGGCCCGCTGTCGCTGTCCATGATCGGCGGCGACGTGGCCTCCCCGACGAAGGTCCTCATCGAGTTTGCCAAGAAGAACCCCGAGCTGGACATCAAGTTCGCATGGATGGACGGCAGGCTGCTCTCCAGGCAGCAGCTGGACATGATTTCCGAGTTGCCCAGCAGGGAAGTACTCCTGGCCAAACTTCTGGGAACCCTTGTTGCGGTTCCGACGCAGTTCGTCACGGTGCTGAGCGCCGTGCCGCGCGGCCTTGTGCAGGTCCTCGAGGCCTACAGGCAGAAAAAAGAGAAAGAAAACCAGTAAGAAAGGGTGGAGAAACATGACGATCACGAAGGAAGATGTTATCAAGTATATCGAAGGGATGACGGTGCTCGAACTTTCCGAGCTCGTCAAGGAACTGGAAGCGAAGTTCGGCGTATCGGCGGCGGCCCCGGTGGCCGTGGCGGCCGTGGCGGGCGGTGCGGCGCCTGCAGCCGCGGCGGCAGCGGAGGAGAAGACAGAGTTTGACGTCGTCCTCACGAGCTTCGGCGCCGAGAAGATCCAGGTCATCAAAGAGATCCGCGCTATCACGGGCCTCGGGTTGAAGGAAGCCAAGGATCTCGTCGAAGGCGTGCCCAAGCCGGTCAAGGAAGGCATCGCCAAGGCGGAAGCCGACGAGATCAAGAAGAAGCTGGAGGCCGTTGGCGCCACCGTCCAGATCAAGTAAGGCAATTTGATCGTAAGGCATCCATCATTCATTATTCCCCGTAGCGGCGTTACGGGTTTCCAAGGATCAGGGAATGGAGAGCTCTTCCGGGCGACCGGAAGGGCCCCGGTTCCCGGTGCGGCCTGCAAGGCAGGCCGGAGGAAACTCGGAGGCGCATACGGGGTAGTACATTTTTTGAGGATTGAAGAAACATGATGCGTGAATTCAGGAAAAATTTCGGTCGGATCCAGAAGATTATCGACGTCCCGAACCTGATCGACATCCAGATGAAGTCCTATGAGAAGTTCCTGCAGAAGGACACACCGCTCGAAAAGCGCGGGAACTTCGGGCTCCAGGGGGCGTTTAAAAGCATTTTCCCCATCAGCGACTTCAGCGGGAAGTGCTCCCTCGAATTTGTGAGCTACAAGATCGGGGAGAGTCGATACGACGTCAAGGAGTGCATCGCCAAGGGCCTCACCTTTGCGGCGCCGCTGAAAATCGTCGTCCGACTCGTCGTCTTCGACGCCGACCGGACGAGCGAGCAGAAAATCATCCGCGACATCAAGGAGCAGGAGATCTACTTCGGAGAGATCCCGCTCATGACCGAGAACGGAACCTTCATCGTCAACGGCACCGAGCGCGTCATCGTGAGCCAGCTGCACCGCTCGCCGGGCATCTTCTTCGATCACGATAAGGGGAAGACCCACGCCAGCGGCAAGCTCATCTATTCCTCGCGCATCATTCCCATCCGCGGCTCCTGGCTCGATTTCGAATTTGACGTCAAGGATCTGCTTTACGTGCGCATTGACCGCCGCCGCAAGATGCCCGTCACTATTTTGCTGAAAGCCATGGGCAATACAACGGAGGACATCCTCAACTATTTCTATCACATCGAGAGAATAGCGATCGTGGACGGGAAATACCACCTCGACGTGGGCACCTTCCTGGCCAACGAGAAGTCCCCCGCAGACATTGAGACGAAGGCCAAGGGCGGCGAGGCCATCGTCAAGAAGGGCCGCAAGATCACAAAGCTCGCCCTCAAGCGGATGGACGAGTTGAAGATCAAGAGCATCCCCGTCGGCGAAGACTACCTCGTGGGCAAGGTGCTTTCCCGCAACGTCGTCGACCCCGCCTCGGGCGAGATCCTCGTACGCTGCAACCAGGAACTCACCCAGGATCGCCTCGAGTTGGTGATGGGCAAGGGCATCCAGGAGTTGCAGTTCATCCACCTCGACGAGGACCGCACCAATGCCTCCGTGATGGAGACACTGCTGCAGGACAAGATCGACTCCCCCGACAAGGGAAAGGCCCAAGAGGAGGCCATCATTGAAATCTACAAGAGGCTCCGACCTTCGAACCCGCCCACCCCGGAGACGGCCAAGCGGTTCTTCAAGAGCCTTTTCTTCGACCCTGAGACGTACGATATCTCCGATGTGGGCCGCGTGAAGATGAACTACAAGCTGCGGCTCGACGTCCCCGTCGATGTGACGACCCTTCGCAACTCGGACATCCTCGAGGCCGTCAAGTACCTCATCAGCCTCAAGCTGGGCGAGGGGGATTGCAGCGTCGACGACATCGACCACTTGGGCAACCGTCGCATCCGGTCCGTGGGCGAGCTCATCGAGAATCAGTACCGCATCGGCCTCATCCGCATGGAAAGGGCCATCAAGGAAAAAATGAGCCTGCAGGACGTGGAGACCATGATGCCCCACGATCTGGTCAACGCAAAGCCTGTCTCAGCCGTCGTGAACGAGTTTTTCGGCTCAAGCCAGCTCTCCCAATTCATGGATCAGACCAACCCGCTGTCCGAGATCACGCACAAGCGCAGGCTCTCGGCCCTGGGGCCGGGAGGCCTCACGCGCGAGCGGGCGGGCTTCGAGGTCCGCGACGTCCACAACAGCCACTACGGTCGGATCTGTCCGGTGGAAACGCCGGAAGGACCGAACATCGGCCTCATCGTGTCGCTGTCGACCTATGCACGGGTCAATGATTTCGGCTTCATCGAGACACCCTACCGGTTCGTGGAAAACGGACGCGTCCTCAATGACATCAAGTACCTCACGGCTATCGAGGAGGAAAAGTTCACCATCGCCCAGGCTGATGCTGCGATGGATGCCAAGGGCCGCTTTACGGAACAGCTCATCTACGCCCGCAAGGGTGGTGAGTTCGTGACCGTCATTCCCGAGGAAGTAGAACTCATGGACGTCTCCCCGAACCAACTGGTCTCCGTGGCCGCTGCCCTCATCCCCTTCCTGGAGCACGACGATGCCAACCGCGCACTGATGGGGTCCAACATGCAGCGCCAGGCTGTTCCGCTGCTGCGCCCCGAGGTACCTCTCATCGGCACCGGCATGGAGTTGGTGGTCGCCAAGGATTCGGGCGCCGTCGTCACGGCGAAACGCGCGGGGATCGTGGAGACCGTCGACGCCTCGCGCATCGTCGTCAAGTGTGACGAAGCCGAACGGGGAAGTTTCGACACCGGAGTGGACATCTACAACCTGACGAAATACCAGCGAACGAATCAGGACACCTGTTTTAACCAGCGTCCCGTCATCGTGTCGGGCGACCGGGTGAGCGCGGGCGATATCATCGCTGACGGCCCGGCGACTCAGGACGGTGAGCTCGCTCTCGGCCGCAACGTCATGGTGGCCTTCATGTCCTGGGGCGGATACAACTACGAGGACTCTATCCTGGTATCCGAGCGGATCGTGAAGGAAGACGTCTACACGTCGGTCCATATCGAAGAGTTCGAGACCATGGCCCGCGACACGAAGCTCGGCAAGGAGGAGATCACGCGTGATATCCCCAACGTGGGCGAGGAGGCCCTGCGCAACCTCGACGACAGCGGGATCGTACGGATGGGCGTCTACGTGAAGCCCGGCGACATCCTCGTAGGCAAGATCACGCCCAAGGGCGAAACGACCCTTTCTCCCGAAGAGAAACTGCTGAGGGCCATCTTCGGCGAGAAGGCAGGCGATGTCCGTGACACCTCGCTGCGGGTCCCGCCGGGCGTTGAGGGAATCGTCATCGACGCCAAGGTCTTCACCCGCAAGGGCGCCGAGAAAGACCGCCGCTCCCAGCAGATCGAAGAAGACGAGATCCGCCGGATCTACAAGGACCGCGACGACGAAATCCGGATCATCTCCGAGACGGTCAAGAGCAAGATCCTTGACTTGCTCGTCGGAAAAACCTCGGCCGGAAAGCTCGTCGATCCAAAGAAGAAGAAGACAGTCCTCAAGAGGGGCGAGGAGATCACCACCGAGATCCTGGAGAAGACCCCCTTCAGCCTTTGGAAAGGCATATCCCTGGAGGACGAGACGCTGGAGGAAAGCATCCGGGGCATGCTCGATAACCTCGACCGGAAAGTGGACCTCATCGAGGCCTACTTTGAGGAGAAAGTGGACAAGCAGAAGGCGGGCGACGAGTTGCCACCGGGCGTCATCAAACTCGTCAAAGTGTATATTGCCATCAAGCGCAAGCTCTCCGTGGGGGACAAAATGGCGGGCCGCCACGGCAACAAGGGCGTGCTCTCGCGCATCCTGCCCGATGAGGACATGCCCTTCTTCGAGGATGGGACCCCCGTGGACATCATCCTCAACCCCTTGGGCGTGCCCTCCCGCATGAATGTGGGCCAGATCCTGGAGACGCACCTCGGCTGGGCCGCCAAGGAACTCGGCGAGAAGATCAACGGTCTCATCGAGAAGAACACCGGGGTCGAAGCCCTCAAGAAGGAGATGAAGAGACTTTACAGCTCCGACGAGTTCAACCGGTTCGTGGACGGGGCCTCCGAGGACGAGGTCCGTAGTTTTGTGCGGCGCCTCAAGAAAGGGATTTCCGTTGCCACCCCGGTTTTCGACGGGGCCACCGAGGAGGAGATCCGGGATATGCTCGGAAAGGCCAACCTACCTACAAAAGGCCAGGCCATCCTCTTTGACGGCCGCACGGGTGAGCCCTTCGAGCAGCAGGTGACCGTCGGCATGATCTACATGCTCAAGCTCCATCACCTCGTGGACAATAAGATCCACGCTCGTTCCATCGGTCCCTACTCGCTCGTCACCCAGCAGCCCCTGGGCGGCAAGGCGCAGTTCGGCGGGCAGAGGCTGGGCGAGATGGAAGTCTGGGCCATGGAGGCCTACGGCGCGGCCCACACGCTGCAGGAGTTCTTGACGGTGAAGTCTGACGACGTGGCGGGACGAACGCGGATCTACGAGGCCATCGTAAAGGGTGAGCACTCGCTCGAGCCGGGCCTGCCCGAATCCTTCAGCGTGCTGGTCAAGGAGCTGCAGAGCCTCTGCCTGGATGTGGAACTGGTGGAAAAAGAGTAACAACAGGGTTTAAGGGAAAGGGTTCAGGGTAGAGGCAAGAAACATTTTTCTTCCTCGATCCTCGTTCCTCGACCCTCGATCCTCAACATAAGGAGTACGGAACGTGGAAGATATTTTCAGCTTTTTCGAAAAGCCGAAGGATCCCATCCGATTCAACGCCATCAAGATGTCCATCGCCTCCCCGGAGAAGATCGCCTCGTGGTCGCACGGCGAGGTAAAGAAGCCCGAGACGATCAACTACCGGACCTTCAAGCCGGAGCGCGACGGGCTGTTCTGTGCGAAAATCTTCGGGCCCGTAAAGGATTATGAGTGCCTCTGCGGTCGCTACAAGCGGATGAAGCACCGCGGGGTGGTCTGCGAGAAATGCGGCGTTGAGGTCATCCAGTCGAAGGTGCGCCGCGAGCGGATGGGCCACATCACGCTGGCGGCACCGGTGGCCCACATCTGGTTCCTGAAGAGCCTCCCCAGCCGGATCGGCAACGTGATCGATCTTTCCCTCAAGGAGCTGGAAAAGGTTCTGTACTTCGAGTCCTGGATGGTGTTGGACCCGAAGGACACGCCGCTCAAGAAAAAGGAGCTGCTCTCGGAAGAGCGTTACGTGGAATGCCGTGAGAAATACGGGGCCGACGGTTTCGTGGCCGGCATCGGTGCCGAGGCGGCCCGGATCCTCCTCGAGGAACTGGATCTGGAGGCCCTGGATGAGGAACTGAGGGCCGATCTCAAGCTGGCCACCTCCGACACCAAGAAGAAAAAGCTCACCAAGCGTCTGCGCGTTGTCGAAGCCCTGCGCAAATCGGGCAACCGCCCCGAGTGGATGATCCTCACGACGATCCCTGTAATCCCTCCCGATCTGAGGCCCCTGGTTCCCCTGGAGGGTGGACGTTTTGCCACATCGGATCTTAACGACCTGTACCGCCGCGTCATCAACCGCAACAACCGCCTCAAGCGGCTCATGGAATTGAATGCCCCCGAGATCATCATTCGCAACGAGAAGCGGATGCTGCAGGAGGCCGTTGACGTGCTCTTCGACAACGGCCGTCGGGGCCGGGCCATCACGGGCTCCAACAAGCGCCCCCTGCGTTCGCTCTCGGATATGCTCAAGGGAAAGCAGGGCCGCTTCCGCCAGAACCTTCTGGGCAAGCGCGTCGACTACTCAGGCCGCTCCGTCATCACAGTGGGGCCGGATTTGAGGCTTCACCAGTGCGGTCTCCCCAAGAAGATGGCCTTGGAGCTCTTTAAGCCCTTTATCTACAACCGGCTGATGGAGAAGGGCTACGTCACGACGGTCAAGAGCGCCAAGAAGATGGTCGAGCGCGAGACCCCCGAGGTCTGGGACGCCCTGGATGAGGTGGTGCGCGAGTACCCCATCGTCCTCAACCGCGCTCCCACCCTGCACCGGCTCGGCATGCAGGCCTTTGAGCCCATCCTGATTGAGGGCAAGGCCATCCAGCTGCACCCGCTTGTTTGCACGGCCTTCAACGCCGACTTCGACGGCGACCAGATGGCGGTGCATGTGCCCCTGTCGATCGAGGCGCAGGTGGAGAGCCGCGTGCTCATGATGTCGACAAACAACATTCTGTCACCGGCCAACGGCAAGCCGATCATCGTACCCTCCCAGGACATCGTCCTTGGGCTCTACTACATGACCCGGGCCCGTTCAGGAAGCCGCGGCACCGACATGATCTTCGCGGGCCCCGAGGAGCTGCGTCTGGCCTATGATTCGGGTGAGGTGGACCTCCAGGCCAAGGTGAAGGTCCGCATGAACAGCCACATCACCGAGACAACGGTGGGACGCGTTCTGCTGTATGATATCCTGCCGAAGGAGATCCCCTTCGAGGTCATCAACAAAGTGATGAACAAGAAGGAGGTCGCCAACCTCATCGACTTCTGCTACCGAAGCTGCGGCGACAAGGCCACCGTCATTTTGGCCGACCGGCTCAAAGACGTGGGCTTCAAGTATGCCACCATCTCCGGGTCCTCCATCGCTATCTCCAACATGGTCATCCCGGCGGGCAAGAAGGACATCGTGGGCAAGGCCGACAAGGATGTCCTCGAGGTGCAGAAGCAGTACATGGACGGCCTCATCACCGACGGCGAGCGATACAACAAGGTCATCGACATCTGGGCACAGGCCACGGAAAAGGTCGCCGCCGAGATGCTCTCCTCTATCGGCAGCGACGAGATCGAATTGGCCGACGGCAAGAAGAGAAGCCTGGAGAGCTTCAACCCCATCTACATGATGGCCGACTCGGGGGCCCGCGGCAGCGCCGCCCAGATCCGCCAGCTGGCCGGCATGCGTGGTCTCATGGCAAAGCCCTCGGGCGAGATCATCGAGACCCCCATCACGGCCAACTTCCGCGAGGGTCTCACGGTGCTGCAGTACTTCATCTCGACGCACGGTGCACGAAAGGGTCTTGCCGATACGGCCCTCAAGACGGCCAACTCCGGCTACCTGACCCGCAGGCTTGTCGACGTGGCCCAGGACTGCACCATCAGCGAGGACGACTGCCGCACGCTCGACGGGATCTATGTCCAGGCGCTCGTCGAGGGTGGCGAGATCATCGAGGCAGCGGGCGAGCGCGTCCTGGGGCGCGTGGCCCTCGAAGACATCGTGGACCCCTTCACGGGGGAGGTCCTCGTCAAGGCCAACGAGGCCATTGACGAAGCGCTCGCCAAGAGAATTGACGATGCCGGCATCGAGCGCGTCCAGATCCGTTCGGTGCTCACCTGCAAGTCCCGGTTCGGCGTGTGCGCGAAGTGCTACGGCCGAGACCTGGCCCATGGGCACCTCGTCAACATCGGCGAGGCCGTGGGGATCATCGCGGCCCAGTCTATCGGCGAGCCGGGCACCCAGCTCACGATGCGTACCTTCCACATCGGAGGTACGGCCAAGTTCGAGGAGCACTCGACCCTGGAGGCCCGCCATGACGGGACGATCAAATTCGTTAACATCAACTACGTCAAGCGCGGAAAGGACCTCGTCGTCATGAACCGCAACGGCGAGATCCACGTCCTCGACGAAGAAGGCCGCAACCGCGGCAAGTACCCGGTTCCCTACGGCGCTCACGTGAAGCTCGGGGAGAACGCCAAGGTCAAGCGAGGCGACCTCATTGCCGAATGGGATCCCTTTTCCATCCCCATCCTTGCCGAGGTTCCCGGAACCGTCAAGTACGGCGACGTGATCGAGGGCAAAACCGTGCAGGAACAGGTGGACGAGGTCACAGGGTTGTCGAGAAAGGTCATCACCGAGGTCTCCGACGCCGACCTGCGGCCCCGCATCTCGATCAAGGACAAGGAGGGAAAGACGGCCAAGGTGCCCGGCACGAACAGCCAGGCCCGTTACCTGCTGTCCGTGGGGGTCAACATTGGTGTGAACGAGGGCGACAAGGTGGAGGCCGGTGACATTATCGCCAAGATCCCCCGCGAAACTACAAAGACGAAGGACATCACGGGCGGCCTGCCCCGTGTGGCGGAGCTCTTCGAGGCGAGAAAACCGAAGGAATTCGCGGTGATCTCGGAAATCGACGGCTCGGTCTCCTTTGGCAAGGATGTCAAGGGGCGACGCCGCGTCATCGTAACTCCCGATGTAGGCGACAAGAAGGAATACCTCATCAACAAGGGCAAGCACATCACTGTTCAGGAAGGCGACCGGATTCAGGCCGGCGAAGCCCTCATGGATGGGGCCTCGAACCCCCATGACCTGCTGATGATCAAGGGGGAGAAGGAACTCGCCCGCTATCTCGTGGATGAGGTCCAGGAGGTCTACCGCCTACAGGGCGTGAAAATCAATGACAAGCACATCGAGACGATCGTCCGGCAGATGCTTCGCCGGGTGAGAGTCGCTGATCCCGGTGACACGACGTTTTTGGCCGATGAGCAGGTCGAGAAGGGCCGTTTCCAAGAGGAAAACGACCGTGTCATCGAAAAAGGCGGCCAGCCAGCCGTCGGCGAGCCGATTCTTCTGGGCATCACCAAGGCATCGCTTTCCACCCAGAGCTTCATCTCGGCGGCCTCCTTCCAGGAGACGACCCGGGTCCTCACCGAAGCGGCCCTGTCCGGGAAAATCGATTATCTGCGAGGAATCAAAGAGAATGTCATCATGGGACGCCTCATCCCGGCTGGCTCCGGACTTCCCCTGTACAAGAGACTCGGAATGCGGGTGGAGGGAGATGAGAAGGAAAGTGAGAAATTACAGCAGAAAACGCTTGACATACAGGACTCAAATTGATAGAAAATTAAACTTTCGCAAGCCCCTTCAATTTGGACAGAAAGGGATAGAAGGAGTTTCATGCCGACGATCAACCAGTTAGTGCGACAAGGCAGACAGAAAGTTCGCAAAAAGACAACCACTCCCGCACTCGTGTCCTGCCCGCAGCGACGCGGAGTGTGTGTCCGCGTATACACGACGACGCCCAAGAAGCCCAACTCGGCGCTGCGCAAGGTGGCCCGCGTAAGGCTTACGAGCGGCTACGAAGTGACCGCCTACATTCCGGGTATCGGTCACAACCTCCAGGAGCACTCCGTGGTGCTCGTGCGGGGCGGCCGCGTGAAGGACCTCCCCGGCGTCCGTTACCACATCGTCCGGGGAACCCTGGATGCCATTGGCGTCCAGGACCGCAAGCAGAGTCGCTCGAAATACGGCGCCAAGCGGCCGAGCTGATCAGGGGTTCCAGAATGCCAAGACGACGAGAAATCCAGAAACGAAAGATCACGCCAGATGCGAAGCACGGCAGCGCGCTTGCGGCGAAGTTCGTCAACAGCCTGATGAAGAAGGGCAAGAAAAGCACCGCGGAGAGCATTCTCTACGGGGCGTTCGATATCATTGAGAAGCGAATGAAGGATTCTCCTTTGGGCGTTTTCGAAAAGGCCCTCGACAACGTCAAGCCGGTCATCGAAGTGCGCTCCCGCAGAGTCGGCGGCGCCACCTATCAGGTGCCCACGGAAGTGTCACCGGGTCGACGACAGGCCCTGGCGTTCCGATGGATCATCGGCAACTCCCAGTCCCGGGCCGAGAAGACCATGCGGGAAAAACTCGCCGGCGAGCTCATGGATGCAGCACAAAATCGCGGCGCCTCTGTGAAAAAGCGCGAGGATGTCCACAAGATGGCCGAGGCCAACAAGGCCTTCGCCCATTACAGATTCTAAAGCTCTTTTACAACATCAGGGTATTTCATCGTGGCACGGGAGACTGCACTTCGGAATGTCCGTAACATCGGTATTATGGCTCATATCGATGCGGGCAAAACGACCGTGACCGAGCGTATCCTCTACTACACGGGAATCTCCTACAAGATGGGAGAAGTTCACGACGGCACGGCCGTCATGGACTTCATGGAGCAGGAACAGGAGCGGGGGATCACGATCACATCGGCAGCCACGACATGCTCCTGGCGCAACTGTCGTGTCAACATCATTGACACGCCCGGCCATGTGGATTTCACCATCGAGGTGGAACGCTCGTTGCGGATCCTCGATGGAGCCGTGGCGCTGTTTACGGCTGTCGAGGGTGTCGAACCTCAGTCCGAAACGGTCTGGAGGCAGGCCGACCGCTACCGCGTGCCTCGCATCGCTTTCATCAACAAGATGGACCGCGTAGGCGCAGATTTTGCCAAGGCCGTCGAGATGATCCGCGAAAGGCTGGGTGCCAATGCCGCGCCTGTACAGATTCCCGTCGGCGCCGAGGATCATTTCCGGGGGATCGTCGATCTCATCGGCATGCAGGCGATGATGTACAATATCGACGGCCTCGGGGCGGAGTTCTCCATCACGGCCATTCCCGCCGAGATCGGCAAAGAGGCCCGGGAAGCACGGGAGCGTCTCATTGAGACGCTGGCCGATTTCGATGACGGAATCGCGAGGAAATACCTGGAAGGTGAAGGAATCTCCGGCGAGGAGATTCTCGCCGCACTCCGGAGACAGACCCTCTCCATGAAGGTCGTTCCGGTGTGCTGCGGTGCCGCCTTCAAGAACAAAGGGATCCAGCCGCTCCTGGACGCGGTCGTCGACTTCCTCCCCTCACCTGCGGACTTGCCGCCGGTTGCGGGAAAAGGGGATAAAGGCGCCGAGGTCCTGCGGGCAGCAAGCGACGACGAGCCTTTTGCTGCGCTCGCTTTCAAAATTGTCACGGACCCCTACGTTGGGCAGCTGACCTACTTTCGGGTTTACTCCGGGGTGCTCAACGCGGGTTCCTACATTTTCAACGCAACAAAGAAAAAACGAGAGCGCATCGGCCGCATCCTCAAGATGCACGCCAACAAGCGCGAGGACATCAAAGAGGCCCGCACGGGTGACATCGTGGCCGCCGTGGGGCTCTCGTCAACGACGACGGGAGACACGCTCTGCAGCCCCCAGCACCCGATCGTTCTCGAAACCCTGAGTTTTCCCGAACCGGTCATCGCCATCGCCATCGAGCCGAAGACGAAAGCCGATGAGGAAAAGATGGGAATCGCCTTGGACAAGATCCAAAAGGAGGATCCCTCCTTCAGGGTCAGGGTGGACCGGGAGACGGGCCAGACGCTGATCTCAGGGATGGGTGAGCTCCACTTGGAGATCATCGTGGACCGCCTCTCGCGGGAGTTCAACCTGGGAGCCAACATCGGCACCCCGCAAGTGGCCTACAAGGAGACGATCCGCAAGGCCGTTCGAACGGAAGGAAGATTCGTCCGCCAGTCCGGGGGGCGAGGCCAGTTTGGCCATGTGTGGCTCGAGGTGGCTCCCAACGAGCCGGGCAAAGGGCTTTTGTTTGAAAACAAGATCGTCGGCGGTGCAGTCCCCCGGGAGTTTATCCCGGCCGTCGAAAAGGGGATCACCGAGGCGATGGAAGAGGGGGTGCTGGCCGGCTACCCCGTGGTGGATGTCAAGGTGGCCGTCGTGGACGGTTCCTACCACGAGGTGGATTCATCGGAGCTGGCCTTCAAGATTGCCGCTTCCATGGGCTTCAAGAGCGGGGTCAAAAAGGCCCACCCGGTGCTGCTGGAGCCCATCATGTCTGTCGAGGTCATCGTTCCCAAGGAGTATCTGGGGGATGTGATCGGGAATCTGACCTCGCGGCGCGGAAAGATCGTTTCGATCGAGTCCAGACCGGGCTCCGAGGCAATTCAGTCGGAAGTGCCGTTGGCCGAGATGTTCGGCTACGCCACGGACCTCCGCTCGAAGACCCAGGGCCGGGCCACCTACACGATGCAGTTTCTGAACTATGCGACTGTGTCGGAGGAAAAGGCCAAAGACATCATGGAAAAGAAAGAACTGAGGCACAGGGCCAAATAATTCAACATCGATCATTCTAATGAAGGAGGTAACTGGAGATGGCTAAGAAAAAATTCGAAAGGACGAAGCCGCATGTCAATGTTGGGACCATTGGACACGTCGATCACGGCAAGACCACATTGACCGCTGCGATCACGAAGCATCTCGCTTCCAAGGGATTGGCCCAGTTTATGTCCTTTGATATGATCGACAACGCGCCCGAGGAGAAAGAACGCGGCGTGACCATCAATATTGCCCACGTGGAATACGAGACGGCCAAGCGCCACTATGCCCACGTCGACTGCCCGGGGCACTCCGACTACATCAAGAACATGATCTCGGGTGCGGCCCACATGGACGGAGCCATTCTCGTCGTCGCAGCCTCTGAAGGCCCCATGCCCCAGACGCGGGAGCACATCCTGCTGGCCCGCCAGGTGCAGGTTCCCTACATGCTCGTCTTCATGAACAAGGTGGATCTCGTGGACGATCCCGAGCTGCTCGACCTCGTCGAACTCGAGCTCAGGGAGCTTCTCACGAAATACGGATTCCCCGGCGACAAGACGCCCATCATCCGCGGCTCCGCCCTGAAGGCGCTCGAGACTGACGACGCCAACTCGGCCGATGCCAAGTGCATCTTCGAGCTCATGGATGCCGTCGACAGCTATATTCCCGAGCCGCAGCGCGACCTCGACAAGCCCTTCTTGATGCCTGTCGGCGACGTATTCAGCATCTCCGGCCGCGGGACCGTCGTCACGGGCCGTGTGGACCGCGGGATCGTCCGGACGGGCGACGAAGTCGAGATCATCGGCATCCGGCCGACCTTCAAAACGGTTTGCACGGGCGTGGAGATGTTCCGCAAAACCCTCGACGAAGGGCGCGCCGGCGACGACATCGGCGTGCTGCTGCGCGGCACGAAGCGCGAGGAAGTGGAGCGCGGACAGGTTGTGGCGAAGCCCGGCTCGATCACGCCCCACACGAAGTTCAAGGCCCAGGTTTACGTCTTGACGAAGGAAGAGGGCGGGCGCCACACGCCGTTCTTCTCCGGCTACCGGCCCCAGTTCTACTTCCGGACCACCGACGTGACAGGCGTTACCACCCTTCCGGCGGGCATCGAGATGATCATGCCCGGTGACAACGTGGAGATGGAAGTGGTCCTTATCACCCCTATCGCCATGGAGCTGCAGCTCCGGTTCGCCATCCGCGAGGGCGGCAAGACCGTGGGCGCCGGCGTCATCAGCGAGATCATTGAGTAAGCGAGGTTAGAGAACGGATCATGGCTGATCAGAAGATTCGAATCCGTCTGAAGGCGTACGACTACAAGCTGCTGGACCGGTCCGCCGAGGACATCGTAGATACGGCGAAGCGCACGGGCGCCCGCGTCGCGGGTCCCATCCCGCTTCCCACGATGATCAACAAGTTCTGCGTGAACCGCTCGCCCCACGTGGACAAGAAGTCCCGGGAGCAGTTCGAGGTGCGGACTCACAAGCGGCTCATCGACATCATTGATCCCACTCAAGCCACGGTAGATGCCCTGATGAAGCTGGATCTATCTGCCGGGGTGGACGTGGAAATCAAGTTGTAACGCGTGACGACACGGAGATGGACGGGTTGTCCTCGGTCCATCTCCTTTTTCGTTTTGTTCACGCACAGCGAGCGCGGAAGTGGATGCTATGGAAAAGGGATTGATCGGAAGAAAGTTGGGGATGACCCAGATCTTCGCCGCGGACGGTGCCTCGGTTCCCGTAACGGTGATCGAAGCGGGGCCCTGCACCGTTATACAGAAAAAGACCGAAGAAACGGACGGCTACAATGCCATCCAGTTGGGCTTCGAGCGCAAGCGACAGAAGAACGTGACCAAACCCCTGCAGGGTCACTTCGCAAAGGCCGACCGGGGGTTTTTCCGGGTGCTGCGCGAGTTCAAGACCCGTGGGGCGGTCGAGCTGGAGCCGGGGCAGGAGCTGACGGCGTCCATCTTCGAGGTGGGAGACTTCGTCGATGTCACCGGGACGAGCAAGGGCAGGGGGTTTGCCGGCGGCGTGAAGCGTCATGGCTTCCGTGGCGGCAGGGCGAGCCACGGCTCCATGTTCCACCGGGCGCCCGGCTCAATCGGGGCGAGCGCCGCGCCCTCGCGCGTGTTCAAGGGACAGCGGCTTCCGGGCCACATGGGCGATGCGCGCAAGACCGTGCAGAACCTCCTCATCATGGGGGTGCGCCCCGATCTCAACGTCATCCTGGTGAAGGGGGCCGTCCCGGGGAGCAAGAACGGGATTGTCGTGATCAAAAACGCCGTCAAAAAGGGCTGAGAGACAGAGAGACAACTGGAGTGAACAAGCCATGCCAGTGGTGAGTGTGTACGATATCGAAAAGAACAAAGTGGCCGAGGTGTCGCTCAGCGACGCGGTCTTCGGGGCCGAGGTGAACCGGGACGTCATCTATGAGGTCGTCCGGATGCAGATGGCCGCGAAGCGGCAGGGCACGCATGACACCAAGGAGCGCGGCGAAATCAGCGGCGGCGGCAAGAAGCCCTGGCGCCAGAAGGGCACCGGGCGGGCCCGTGCGGGCACGATCCGTTCCCCCCTCTGGCGGGGTGGCGGAACCATTTTTGGACCCACCCCCCGGGACCACTCCTACACGGTACCCAAGAAGGTGCGCAGGCTCGCCATTATCTCGGCGCTCAGCATGAAGCTCCAGGAGGAGAAGCTTCTGGTGATCAAGGACTTTCCCTTGGCCGAGGCGAAGACGAAAAAGTTCAGGGAGGTCCTCGATCGATTCGGGCTCAAGAAGACCCTCGTTGTGATCGACCGGTCAAACGAGATTCTCGAGAAGTCCTCACGGAACCTCCCCGATGTGAAAATGATGCGATGCGAGGGCATCAATGTGTATGATCTTCTCAAGTACGATAGCCTCGTGCTCTTGGAGCCCTCGATCAAGAAGATAGAAGGGGCGCTGATATAATGGAACTTCATCAGATCATCCGGCGACCGCTCGTGACAGAAAAGACAACCCTGATGCGGGAGGGCAACCAGTACCTCTTCGAAGTGGATCCCCGGGCCAACAAGATCGAGATCGAGAAGGCCGTGGAGAAGCTCTTCAAGGTGAAGGTCCTCGACGTGCGGACCCTGAACGTCCTCGGGAAAAAGAAGCGCTACGGACGTCTGCAGGGAAGGAAGAGCGACTGGAAGAAGGCCATTGTCACCGTGGCCCCCGGCAACACGATCGAGATATTTGACAAAGTCTAGACAAGGACAACGACCGATGGCGATCAAGACCATGAAGCCGACGACACCGGCACGACGGTATCAGACCTATCCGACGTTCGAGGAGATTACCTCAGCGACCCCCGAGAAGGGCCTTACGAAGCCGGTCAAGAAGAAGGGCGGCCGCAACAACCTCGGCCGTCTGACGAGCCGTCATCGTGGGGGCGGGCACAAGCGCAAGTACCGCGTGGTGGACTTCCGCCGCGAGAAGACGGACATCCCCGCCAAGGTGAGGACGATCGAGTACGACCCGAACCGCTCGGCGAGGATTGCGCTCGTGAGCTATGCCGACGGTGAGAAGCGCTACATCGTGGCCCCTGTGGACCTCAACGTGGGCGATCCGATCATTACGAGCCCCGCGGCCGATATCAAACCCGGCAACGCCATGTCGCTGAGGCATGTTCCCCTGGGCTCGCTCATCCACAACATCGAGCTGCGTCCCGGCAAGGGCGCCCAGATGGTCCGCTCCGCCGGCACCTACGCTCAGCTCATGGCCAAGGAGGGTGACTATGCCCAGGTGAGGCTGCCCTCCGGCGAAGTCCGAAAGGTGTTCATTGATTGCAAGGCCACGATCGGCCAGGTGGGGAACGCCACGCACGAGGGGATCAGTATCGGCAAGGCGGGCCGCACCCGCTGGCTGGGCAAACGCCCGAAGGTGCGCGGTGTCGCCATGAACCCTGTCGACCACCCCATGGGCGGCGGCGAAGGCAAGACCTCGGGCGGACGGCACCCCTGTACTCCCTGGGGCGTGCCGACGAAGGGCTACAAGACGCGCAAGAACAAGACCACCGACAAATACATTATCAAGAAGAGGGATAAGAAATAGTGGCACGCTCAGTCAAGAAAGGCCCGTACGTCGAGGCGAAGCTTGAAGAAAAGATCCGGAGAGCCGATGCGGGAGGGGACCGGGGGGTGATCAAGACCTGGTCGCGCCGTTCGACCGTGACCCCGGAGTTCATCGGGCACACCTTTGCCGTGCATAACGGCAAAAAGTTTATCCCCGTGTTCGTCACCGAAAACATGGTGGGTCACAAGCTCGGGGAGTTCGCGCCGACCCGGACCTTCTTCAGCCACGCCGGCGACCGCAAGACCAAGATTCGCAAGTAACTGCCGCAGGCGGTGAAACCGGAAAACCGGAGATAGGTACGTCATGGAAGCAAAAGCAGTTGCACGATTTGTGAGGATATCGCCGCAGAAGGCGAGGCTTGTCGTCGATCTGGTCCGGGGCATGAAGGTCGAGGAGGCCGACCGGATTCTGGCATTTTCGCGCAAGCGGGCCGCCGGGCTTGTCAAGAAGGTGCTCAAGAGCGCCTTGGCCAATGCGACACAGAACCCGAATATCGATGAGAAGATTCTCTATGTGAAAGAGATCTTCATCAACCAGGGGCCAGCGATGAAGCGTCACAGGGCCAAGACGATGGGACGCGTGTCCCCCATCAAGCGCCGAATGAGCCACATCACCGTTGTTCTCGACGAGCAGTAACACGAAGGAGGATTTCATCTTGGGTCAGAAGGTAAACCCGATCGGATTGAGGCTAGGGATCAACAAGAGCTGGAGCTCGAAGTGGTTCGCCGAGAAGAAATACGGTGATCTCGTCCACCAGGACATCAAGCTCCGAAAGTTCCTGAAGAAGAAATTCTACCACGCGGGCATCTCGAAGATTGAGATCGAGCGGGCCGCCGACAAGGCAAAGGTGAACATCCATGCCGCCCGCCCCGGCATCATCATTGGCAAGAAGGGATCCGAGATCGAGAAGCTCAAGAAGGAACTCGACGGGATGATAGGCGGGGAGACGATTATCAATATTATGGAAGTCCGCAAGCCTGAAATCGATGCTCAACTCGTGGCCGAGAACGTGGCCCTTCAGCTCGAGCGCAGGATCGCGTTCCGGCGGGCCATGAAGAAAAGCGTCACCTCCGCCCTGAAGTTCGGCGCGAAGGGCATCCGCATTACCTGCTCGGGCCGTCTCGGCGGCGCAGAGATGTCTCGGACGGAGTGGTACCGCGAGGGCAAGGTGCCCCTGCACACCCTTCGGGCCGACATCGATTACGGCTTTGCCGAGGCACGGACGACCTATGGGGCCATCGGAGTCAAGGTGCTCATCTATCATGGGGACGTGCTGCCTGACAAAAAACAGGTCGGTGCCTAGGACGGCGGGGACAGGTTACGAGGAGAGATAGACGATGTTAAGCCCGAAACGAATCAAGTACAGAAAGATCCAGAAGGGGAATCTGGGCGGTAAGGCCACCAAAGGCAACGAGGTCTCGTTCGGCCAGTACGGGCTCCAGGCTCTTGCGCCGGGACGGATCACGGCCCAGCAGATTGAAGCTGCCCGTGTCGCCATGACACGTCACATCAAGCGCGGAGGCAAAATCTGGATCCGGATCTTCCCCCATAAATCCTTTACGAAAAAGCCCGCCGAAACCCGTATGGGAAAGGGAAAGGGTCCCCCGGAAGGGTGGATCGCGATCGTGAAACCCGGAACCGTGATGTACGAAATGGAAGGCGTGACCCAGGACGTGGCGAAGGAAGCCTTCCGGCTGGCGGCGAACAAGCTGCCCATTCCGACGAAATTCTTGACGAGGGATATCTTCGATGAAGATTAAGGAAATGAGGGATCTCAGCATCGACGAGCTCCGGGTGAAGGAACGGGACCTGGCTGATGAGCTCTTCAAGTTGAAAATCCGGCACACGACGGGGCAACTGGACTCCCCGGCGGCGCTGAAGAATGTCCGCAGGGACATCGCCCGCATCAAAACCGTTATGAAGCGGAAGGAGCTGCAGAAATAGGTATGGACGAGAGGGGCAACAAGCGGACCATCAAGGGAGTCGTCGTCAGCAGCAAGATGGACAAGACCATCGTCGTGAAAACCGAGCGGCTCGTCAAGCACACGGGCTTTCAGAAGTATGTGCGCAAACACGAGAAATACAAGGCCCATGACGAGCGCAACGAGTGTGGCGTCGGTGACACGGTCATGATCGTGGAGTCCCGTCCTCTGAGCCGGGATAAGCGCTGGAGGGTGCGCGAGATCCTGGAGAAGGCGAAGTAGCCCGGGATCGCAAACAGGCAGGGTAGAAACGGGGTATCGATATGATTCAGATGCGAACCATTTTGAATGCCGCAGATAACTCGGGCGCGAAGAAGGTGTCCTGCATCGGCGTGCTGGGAGGATCGCGGAAGCGGTTTGCCACTGTCGGGGATGTCATCGTGGTTTCCGTCAAGGAGGCCATTCCCAACGCGAAGGTGAAGAAGGGCGACGTCATGAAGGCTGTGATCGTGCGGACGAAGAAAGAGGTCCGGCGGCCCGATGGAACGTTTTTGAAATTCGATGACAACTCGGCGGTACTCATCAACAACCAGATGGAGCCTGTGGGGACGCGCATCTTCGGGCCCGTGGCCCGCGAGCTCCGCGCCAAGCAGTTTATGAAGATCATCTCGCTGGCTCCGGAAGTCCTGTGAGCCGCAGGGAATAGGAAACGACCATGCAGACAAACCGACTGAAAAAAGGCGACACGGTCAAGATTATCGCCGGCAGGGAAAAGGGCAAGACCGGCAAGGTCACGAAGATCCTTTCCGACGGGAAGCGAGTCGTCATCGAGAAGCTCAATATGATCAAGCGGCACCAGAGGCCCGACCAGAAGAGCAAGGGAGGGATCATGGAGAAGGAGGCCCCGCTGGATGCTTCCAACGCCCTTCTTGTTTGCGCGAAGTGCAACACCGGCGTCCGCATCGGGTTTAAGACCCTCGAGGACGGCAAGAAGGTCCGCTTCTGCAGAAAATGCAACGAGCAATTCGACCAGTAACCGGGGATAGAGAACCATGGCAAGACTGAAAGAATACTACAAAAGCGAAGTCGTCCCGGCGATGATGAAACAGTTCGGGTACACAAGCGTCATGCAGGTGCCCCGGCTGGAGAAGATCATCGTGAACATGGGCCTGGGCGAGGCCATCCAGAACGTCAAGATTCTCGAGAGCGCCTCCGCGGAGATCGGGGCTCTCACGGGCCAAAAAGCCGTTATCACGAAGGCCCGCAAGTCGATCGCCACCTTCAAGCTGCGCAAGGGCATGTCCATCGGTTCCATGGTCACCCTTCGCAAGGAGCGCATGTACGAGTTCTTCGACCGGCTGGTGAACGTGGCGCTTCCCCGAATCCGTGACTTCCGGGGCATTTCACCCAGCTCCTTTGACGGCCGCGGCAATTTCGCCATGGGGATCAAGGAGCAGTTCATCTTCCCCGAGATCGACTACGATAAGATCGACAAGGTCAAGGGTATGAATGTGGTCATCGTCACGACGGCCAGAACCGACGAGGAAGCCCGGCATCTTCTCCGGCTCATGGGGATGCCCTTTAGGAACTAGGATTCAATAACGGAGGAACATTTTGGCAAAGAAATCCTTGATTGCAAAAGCGAAGCGGCCGAAGAAATTCGCCGTCCGAGACTACAATCGCTGCCCGATCTGTGGCAGACCCCGAGCGTACTACCGCAAGTTCAACATGTGCCGCATCTGTCTGCGCAAGTACGCTTCATGGGGAGAAATCCCGGGTGTGATCAAGTCGAGCTGGTAGACAGCGAGGAGATGTTTTTATGGGAATGACCGATCCGATTGCGGATATGATGACGAGAATCCGTAACGCCAACCGGATGAAGTTCCGGAGCGTGAATGCCCAACTCTCGAGGGTGAATCTGGAGATCGTGAAGGTCCTGAAGCGGACCGGCTACATCAGCGGATTCGACGTGAAAAAGGACCAGAACAAAAAGGATATCCTCAAGATCTACCTCAAGTACACGGACACCAAGGAGCGAATCATCCAGGACCTTCAGAGGGTGAGCAAGCCGGGCCGGCGGATCTACGTTTCTAGCAAGAAGATCCCCAAGGTGTTCAACGGTTTCGGGGTGGCCATCGTGTCGACGCCACGGGGGATCATGACGGACAAGGAAGCCAGGCTTCAGAACGTGGGCGGCGAGATCATCTGCAATGTCTGGTAAGCCCTAGTCAGGAGACACAACCATGTCACGAATCGGAAAAAAAATCATCCTCCTGCCGGACAAGGTGACGGTCCGCGTCGCCGGCGGCGAGATCGTGGTCTCGGGACCCAAGGGGAATCTCTCGAGGGCATTGCCCCGGGACATCGAGGTCGTCCAGGAGGGCAAGACCCTCAGCATCCGGACCACCCACGACGGCCGGCGGGCCGGAGCCCTGCACGGCCTTGCTCGGACTCTTATCGCCAACATGGTCACGGGGGTGAGTACAGGCTTCACGAAAGGCCTCGAGATCTCCGGTGTGGGCTTCCGTGCGGAGCTTGCGGGCACGACGCTCAAGCTCTTTGTGGGGTACTCGGTACCGCGCATCTACGAGGTTCCGGAGGGGATCTCCGTGAAAATCGAGAAACAGACGAACCTCGCCGTTTCCGGCATCGACAAAGAGCTGGTAGGGCGGGTGGCTGCAGAGATCCGGGCCAAGCGCAAACCCGAGCCCTACAAGGGCAAGGGAATCCGCTACGCAGGCGAGGTCGTGCGTCGCAAGGTCGGCAAGTCCGCAGGCGCATAACGCGTCGCGGCTCATCATCCTATTATTTCAAAGAGGGGCAGAACATTGTTGTCGTCAGCGAAGAAAATCCAGAAAGTCAGGGATAAGCGCAAGAAGCGTGTCCGGGGCAGGGTTTCCGGCACGGCCGCACGTCCTCGTCTCGCCGTGTTCCGCAGTGCCCGGCATATCAACGTCCAGGCCGTCGACGACGTGCAGGGCCACACGATGGCCGAAGCCTCCACGCGCAGCAAGGAGATCGCCGAGGTGATCGTAAAGATGAAGAAGACGGCTGCCGCCGCCGAGGTAGGCAAGCTCATGGCGAAGAAGCTTCTGGCCATGAAGATCGACACGGTGGTCTACGACCGCGGTCCATTCCTTTATCATGGCCGGGTCAAGGCTCTGGCCGACGGCGCAAGGGAAGCAGGCCTGAAATTTTAGACATTGAAAATGCACAAGAGGGAGTGACCTTTGGATCGAGACAGAAAAGAATTCATGGTGGAAGAAACGGAGATTCTGGACCGCGTTGTGGCCATCAACCGCACGGCCAAGGTCGTGAAGGGCGGCCGGCGATTCCGGTTCAGCGCCATCGTGGTCGTCGGTGACGGCAAAGGTTCCGTCGGCGCCGGTCTGGGCAAGGCCAACGAGGTCCCCGAAGCCATCCGCAAGGGGATGGAGAAGGCCCGCAAAAGCATGACCAAGGTCTCCATCGGCGGCAATCGCACGATTCCCCACGAGATCGTTGGGGAATACGGAGCGGGCCGGGTGCTCCTGAAACCCGCCTCGGCGGGAACGGGTCTCATCGCGGGCGGCGCCGTTCGCGCTGTGCTAGAGGTGGCCGGTGTGCAGAACGTGCTCACGAAGTGCCTGGGGTCTCACAACCCCCATAACCTCGTCAAGGCAACCCTCAACGGACTCCGCAGGCTTCGGACGGCCGGCCAAATTGCGTCCCTGCGGGGCAAAGACGTGGCCGATATTTAGACAATCCTCAAAGGGTGAGACAGTGGAAAAGAAACTGAAAATTACACTGGTGAAGAGCTACATCGGGCGGCCGGAGAAGCAGCGCAAGGTCCTTCGCGGCATGGGGCTCGTCCGGTTGAACCGGAGCGTGACGCTCAAGGACACCCCCGAGACCCGGGGCATGGTCGGCAAGGTCAGCCATCTCGTTGCCGTCGAAGAAATCAACGGGTGAATGCAATGAAGCTCAGCGAACTGAGACCCCCTGAGGGTTCGAGGAAAAAAAGAAAAAGAATCGGCCGCGGCGACGCATCCGGCCACGGCGGGACCTCCACCATGGGACACAAGGGCCTCAAGGCCCGCTCGGGACACAACTCCAGGCCGGGCTACGAGGGAGGCCAGATGCCGCTTTCGCGCAGGCTTCCCAAAAAAGGTTTCAAGAATATCTTCCGCAAAGAGATTGTCATCGTCAACCTGGATCAGCTCCGTCGCTTCTCCGGGGATGCCCCGGTGGACGCAGCGGCTCTGCTGGCCGAAGGAGTCATCCGGAAGACCGGTGACGGGATCAAGATCCTCGCCAAGGGATCGATCGAGAAGGCCCTCACCGTGAGGGTGAACGCCATCAGCGAGGCCGCGAAGGCAAAGATCGAAGCGGCGGGCGGCAAGGTCGAAGTCATCGAATCATAAGAGGACATCGGATTTGATCGGCGGACTCAAAAACATACAGAAGATTCCGGAACTCCAGAAGCGCATTGCCTTCACGTTCATTTTGCTGGCTGTTTATCGGGTTGGGGCGCATGTGCCCACGCCCGGTATCGACACGGCGGCGCTGGCTGCTTTTTTCGATCAGGCCAAAGGCTCGCTCCTTGGACTCTTTGACCTGTTTGCGGGAGGGGCGCTCTCGAGCCTCTCGGTCTTTGCGCTGGGGATCATGCCCTACATCAGCGCCTCCATCATCCTGCAGCTGCTTACGATCGCCGTGCCGCACCTGGAAAGGCTCTCCAAGGAGGGCGAGGCAGGGCGCCGCAAGATCACCCAGTACACCCGCTACGGGACGGTGCTTCTCTCGCTGATCCAGGGCTTCGGGATCGCCGTGGGCCTGGAGAACATGGCAGGACCGACGGGCGCTTCCATCGTGATCACGACCGGCTGGGGCTTCCGTATGATGACCGTCATCACGCTCACGGCTGGCACGGCCTTCATCATGTGGCTGGGCGAGCAGATCACCGAACGGGGGATCGGCAACGGAATCTCGCTGATCATCTTTGCCGGCATCGTCTGCCGGGGTCCGGAGGGAGTCATCAATACCTTCCGGCTCGTGGC
>Ga0335071_10001332_pt1 | contig 26513 bp, 25 predicted proteins | sample Lox_Sample_15_FD_206724 | JGI IMG/M metagenome (GOLD analysis project Ga0335071, IMG submission 206724) | Soil microbial communities from Loxahatchee National Wildlife Refuge, Florida, United States - Lox_Sample_1.5 | ecosystem: Environmental > Terrestrial > Soil > Wetlands | place: USA...
CTGCGACAAGTGCCGGAAGCGCATCCGCGACGAGGCACTGGACCAGAAGGTCAGGATCGAGCGGGCCGCTCACCGCGGGCCGACGGAGTGAACCCGACGCCCCGCTTCGGGCGCCGCCCGCGGCCGCCAGACGGGATGCCGAGGCACGGACAAAGGAGCGCGCACGCATGAGTGACCGCGTCGAGCGATTCGTCTACGACGACCAGATCGTTCGCATGTTCCTGCTCGTCACCATCCTGTGGGGCCTGGTCGGCATGGCCGTGGGGCTGGTGATCGCGATCCAGCTCGTGCTGCCCGCCGTCAATTTCCAGACCTCGTGGCTCACGTTCGGCCGGCTGCGGCCGCTGCACACCAACGCCGTCATCTTCGCCTTCGCGGGCAACGCGATCTTCGCCGGCGTCTACTACTCGTCCCAGCGCCTCCTCAAGGCGCGCATGTGGAGCGACGCGCTGAGCCGGCTCCACTTCTGGGGCTGGCAGGCCATCATCGTGGCGGCGGCGGTGACGCTCCCGCTCGGCTACAGCCAGTCGAAGGAGTACGCCGAGCTCGAGTGGCCCATCGACATCGCCATCGCGGTGGTGTGGGTGATCTTCGCTGCCAACTTCTTCGGCACCCTGGCCCGGCGACGCGAGCGGCACCTCTACGTCGCCCTGTGGTTCTACATCGCCACCCTGGTCGCCATCGCCGTCCTGCACATCTTCAACAACCTCGTGGTGGTGGCGGGCCCGCTCAAGAGCTACTCGATCTACGCGGGCGTGCAGGATGCCTTCATGCAGTGGTGGTACGGGCACAACGCGGTGGCGTTCTTCCTCACCACGCCGTTCCTCGGGATGATGTACTACTTCCTGCCCAAGGCGGCGGAGCGGCCCGTGTACTCCTACCGCCTCTCCATCCTCCACTTCTGGAGCCTCGTCTTCATCTACATCTGGGCGGGGCCGCACCATCTCCACTACACGGCGCTGCCCGCATGGGCCTCGACGCTCGGCATGCTCTTCTCGGTGATGCTCTGGATGCCGTCCTGGGGCGGCATGATCAACGGCCTCCTGACCCTCCGGGGGGCGTGGGCGAAGGTGACCGAGGACCCGGTGCTCAAGTTCTTCGTGGTCGCCGTCACCTTCTACGGCATGTCCACCTTCGAGGGGCCGCTCCTGTCGATCAAGAGTGTGAACGCGCTCTCCCACTACACGGACTGGACCATCGCCCATGTGCACGCGGGCGCGCTCGGCTGGGTCGGCTTCATGGTCTTCGGCATGGTGTACTGGCTCCTGCCGCGGCTCTTCCAGACCGAGCTCTGGAGCCGCAAGCTCGCCGAGCTCCACTTCTGGATCGGCACCATCGGCATCCTGCTCTACATCGTGGCGATCTACGCCGCGGGGTTGACGCAGGGGCTCATGTTCCGCGCCTTCGACGAGAGCGGCCGGCTCGCCTACCCGGACTTCATCGAGACCACCGTCCGGCTCATCCCGATGTACTGGGTGCGCGTGCTGGGCGGCGGCCTCTACATCACGGGCGTCGTCCTGTGCGCCTGGAACACCGTGATGACGTGGCGCACCGCCCCCGCGAGCTACCAGGAGGTCGTCCACGAGGCGCCGCCGCTGGCGCCCGCGTACCCGGCCGAGGCGGCGCCCGGCGGATTCCGGCGCGCGGCGTGGCACCGGCGCTGGGAAGGCAAGCCGCTCACGTTCTCCATCTGGGTCGTCGTGGCCGTGGCCAGCGCCTCGCTCTTCGAGATCGTGCCGATGTTCCTCATCCGGTCCAACGTGCCCACGATCGCCTCCGTCAAGCCCTACACGCCGCTCGAGCTGCACGGGCGCGACATCTACGTCTCCGAGGGGTGCAACAACTGCCACTCGCAGATGATCCGGCCCATCCGCTCGGAGACCGTGCGCTACGGGGAGTACAGCAAGCCGGGCGAGTTCGTGTACGACCACCCGTTCCTGTGGGGCTCGCGGCGGATCGGGCCGGATCTCCAGCGCATCGGCGGCAAGTACCCGAATCTCTGGCACGTGCGCCACATGGAGGACCCGCGCTCCACCACGCCGCAGTCGATCATGCCCCCGTACCCGTGGCTCGCGAAGCGTCCCATCGATTTCACGGCCGTGGAGCGCGGCGTGGCGGCGCAGGTCACGCTGGGCGTGCCGTACACGCCCGCCGAGGTGCAGGGCGCCGCCGACTCGGCGCGGGAGCAGGGACGCCAGATCGCGCAGTCGATCGTCGAGCAGGGCGGGCCCAGGGGGCTCGAGGAGACGCGGCTCGTGGCGCTGATCGCGTATCTGCAGCGCCTCGGCACCGACATCAAGAAGATGCCGGCGACCGCGGCCGGCGACGAGCGCCGCGCCGAAGCTTCGCCGGCCGGGAGGTGATGCCATGAGCCTGACCGATGTGATGAGCGGGCTGGCCCTGCAGGTCTTTCCAGAGGTGGGCTTCGTGCTCTTCGGCACTGCCTTCCTCGTGGTGGCGGTGTCCCTGCTGCTCGGGCGCAATCGCCCGCACTTCGAGCGCGGGCGCCGGCTCCCCCTCGAGGACGAGATCGGCCGCCAGCCGGGGAGGGGCGATCGTGAGTAGCGACGACCGCGACCGGCTGATGGAGCACGGGTACGACGGGATCCGCGAATACGACAACCCCTTGCCGGGCTGGTGGGTGTGGATCTTCTGGGCCACCATCGTGTTCTCGGTGGGCTACTGGGGCTGGTTCCAGATGGGGCCGGGTCCCTCGGTGGTGGCCGTGTACGAAGCGGAGATGCGCGAGGCGGCGGCGCGCGCGCCCGCGGCGCCGGCGCCCGGCTCCGTCACCGACCAGAGCCTTCTCGCGCTTCAGAAGAACGCGGGAGCTCTGGCCAAGGGCAAGGAGATCTTCACCGGCCGCTGCGTGCCCTGCCACGGCGACCGGGCGCAGGGGATCGTCGGTCCCAATCTCACCGACGACTACTGGCTGCACGGCGGCCGTCCGGCCGAGATCTACCACACGATCACGGAGGGCGTGCCCGAGAAGGGCATGGTGCCCTGGAAGTCGATGCTCTCGCCGGAGGAGATCGCCGCCGTGACGGTCTTCGTGATGTCGCTGCACGGCACCAATCCACCCAATCCCAAGCCGCCGGAGGGGCAGAAGGTCGCGGCGGACGGCTCGCCCCTCCGCTGAGCATGATCTCGCCACCTCCGCCGCCCGTGAGCCAGGAGCGTGTGCTGCCCACGCTCAATCTGGACGGGACGCGCCGCTGGATGCGCCCCAAGCTCTTCGCGGGGCGCTTCCTGCGTCGCCGGCGCTGGCTGGCCTGGGTGCTGATTGCCCTCTTCACCGGCCTGCCCTATCTGCGCATCGGGGGGCAGCCGGCCGTGTTGCTCGACATCGTCCAGCGGCGCTTCACGATCCTCGGCACCACCTTCCTGCCCACCGACACCATGCTTCTCATGCTCCTCCTCGTGGGTCTCTTCGTGGCCGTCTTCCTCCTCACCGCGGTGTGGGGGCGCGTATGGTGCGGCTGGGCCTGCCCTCAGACCGTCTACATGGAGTTCCTCTACCGCCCGATCGAGCGCCTCATCGAGGGCGGCCCGCGCGCGCAGCGCGATCTCGACGGCCGGCGCCTGCCGCTTCGCCGGCTCCTCAAGTACGGCGTGTTCGTGGCGCTCAGCATGTTCCTGGCCCACACGTTCCTCGCGTACTTCGTTGGCGTGGACGCGCTCCGCCACTGGGTCACCCGGTCGCCCTTCGAGCATCCGGCCGCGTTCCTGGTCATGGCCGGCACGACCGCGCTCATGTTCCTCGACTTCGGGTGGTTCCGGGAGCAGGTGTGCATGGTGGCGTGCCCGTACGGGCGGTTCCAGTCCGTGCTCCTCGATCGGCGCTCGCTGATCGTCGGCTACGACGCGCGCCGCGGCGAGCCGCGCGGGCACCTGGAGCGCGGGCAGGCCGGTCGCGGGAGAGGGGACTGCGTCGACTGCGGCGCCTGCGTGGTGACCTGTCCCACGGGCATCGACATCCGCGACGGGCTCCAGATGGAGTGCATCCACTGCACGCAGTGCATCGACGCGTGCGACTCGGTGATGGACCGGATCGGGCGGCCGCGCGGGCTCATCCGGTACAGCTCGCGCGACGAGCTGGCGGGACAGCCCCGGCGCGTGCTGCGGCCACGCATCGTCCTGTACCCCCTCCTGCTCGTCGCGGTGTGGGGCATGCTCGGCTGGTCGCTCACGCACCGGCAGAGCGCGGACGTCACCGTCCTCCGGGGCCTCGGCAGTCCCTTCACGATCCTGCCTTCCGGCGAGGTCTCGAACCAGATCCGGATCAAGATCGTCAACCGCGCCAGCGGAGATCGCCGCTATCTCATCGAGCTGGCCGACGGCGAGGGCCTCCGGCTCATCGCGCCCGACAATCCCGTGGCCGTTGCGGAGGGACACACGGCGACGGCCACGGTCTTCGTGACGGCGCCGCACACGATGTTCCGCAACGGCGACCGCGACGTCCACTTCAAGGTCAGTGACGGCCGGGACTTCACCGACATCGTGCCCTATCGCCTGCTCGGACCTGAGGCGCCACCGTCGTGAGCGGCAAGGGCTGGTACTGGCCGGTGGGTCTCGTCGCCCTGCTCGTGGGCTCGGCCGCCGCCAATCTCGCGCTCGTGTTCATCACCTCGCGGGATGCGTCGTTCGCCGTCGAGCCGAACTACTACGCCAAGGCCCTCGCGTGGGATGAGCGCATGGCCGAGCAGAGACGCAGCGACGCGCTCGGCTGGTCTGTCGCCCTGCGCGTCGAGCCGGCCGGCGCGCCCGGTCGTATGCGCGTGACGGCTCGACTCGTTGACGGGTCGGAGAGGGCCATCGAAGGGGCGCAGATCGAGGCGGAAGCGTTTCACAACGCGCGGGCCCAGCACATCCTTACCGCCACCTTCGCGCCCGCGGGGGAAGGCTACGCCGCGGACATGGCCATCGACCGGCCCGGCCTCTGGGAGTTCCGCCTCCGCGCGGCGCGGGGTGGGGACACCTTCGTGGCGACGGTGATCGCCGACGTGAAGGGCGCGCCGTGACCGCGCTCGCCTTCACCGTGCTGACCGCGAGCCTCCTGGGGAGCCTGCACTGCGCCGGGATGTGCGGCGGCTTCGTCGCGTTCTACGCGGGCGCACCGGGCGGCCGCGGTGGCGCGAGCCACGCCGCGTACAATCTCGGCCGGCTCGTCGCCTATGCCGCGCTCGGCCTGCTCGCGGGCGCGCTCGGCGCGGCCACCGATCTGGCCGCCGCGCCCCTCGGCCTCCAGCGCACGGCGGCGGTGCTGGCAGCGCTCTTCGTCGCCCTTCTGGGTCTCCGTACGCTCCTCGAGGTCACCGGATGGCGCGTGGTCTCGCTCCGGGCGCCCGCGGCGCTGAGCGGTGCCGTCGCGAGGGGCGCGGCGCTCGCCGCGCGATGGTCGCCGGCCGCGCGGGCCCTCGCGATCGGATTGCTGACCGGCGTGCTCCCGTGCGGGTGGCTCTACGCGTTCGTGCTCACCGCAGCGGGAACGGGCGATCCTCTTCGCGGCGCCGCCCTCATGGCCGTGTTCTGGGCCGGCACGCTCCCCGTGATGGCGGGACTCGGCGTGGCCGTCCGGGCGGTCGCGGGCCGGCTCGGCCGCTACCTGCCGGCGGCGTGCGCCGTGGCCATGATTGTCGTCGCGCTCCTCGCCGTCGTGGGGCGCGTGCTCGAGCCGGCGGCGCTCGCGTCACACTCGGCGGCCACGCATGCGCATCGCTGAGGCCCCGAGCGAGTCGCCCCTGGCCACGGCCGTGGCCTGCGCGCACTGCGGGCTCGAGGTGCCCGCCGGGCGCGTGAGCGAGGGCAAGGAGCTTCCGTTCTGCTGCGAGGGCTGTCGGGCCGTGCACGCCGCCATCCACGACCGGGGCCTCGATCGCTACTACGCCTACCGCGACGCCCCCGCGCCCGCGCCGGCCCGCCCCACCGGGCGCTCGTACGCGGAGCTGGACGATCCCGGCTTCCAGGCCCGGACCTGCTGGACGGCGCCCGACGGCCTCGCGGCCACGGAGCTCTTCCTCGAGGGCGTGCACTGCGCGGCCTGCGTGTGGCTGGTGGAGCGTCTTCCGAGCCTCGTCGCCGGCGTCGTGGAAGTTCGCCTCGACCTGCCGCGGTCCCGGGCCTTCGTGCGCTGGGATCCGCGCGCGGCGACCCTGTCTGGAGTGGCCCGGCAGCTCGATGCCCTGGGCTATCGAGCGCACCCGAGCCGCGGCCGGGAGGTGCAGGTCCTGCGCCGGCTCGAGGATCGCAGGATGCTCGCGCGGATCGGTCTCGCCGGGGCCGCGGCCGCCAACGTGATGGCCATTGCCTTCGCGCTCTACGGCGGCATCGTGCACGGCATGGAGCCCGAGTACGCCGCCCTCTTCCGCTGGGCGAGCCTCGTCGTGACCCTTCCGGCCATGATCTGGGGCGGAGGCGTGTTCTTCCGCGGCGCCTGGGCGGCGCTCAGGGTGCGCACGCTCCACATGGATCTGCCCATCAGCGTGGGGCTCGTGGCGGGCTTCACCCAAGGGCTCGTCAACACGGTGCGGGGCGCGGGGGACGTCTACTTCGACTCCGTGACGGCGCTGATCTTTCTGCTGCTGTCCGGGCGATACGTGCAGCGCCGGCAGCAGCGCGGGGCCGCGGACGCCGCCGAGCTCCTGGCGTCGCTCGCGCCCGGCACCGCCAGGCTCATCGAGCCCGACGGCATTCGCGACGTGCCCGTCGAGGCCCTCCTTCCGGGCGCGCGCGTCGAGGTGCGGGCGGGCGACACGGTGCCGGCCGATGGAGTCGTCGCCACCGGCCGCTCGGCCATCGACGTCTCGCTCCTCTCCGGCGAGTCGCGACCCGTGGAAGCCGAGCCGGGCGACCTTGTTCACGCGGGCACGGTCAACCTGTCCTCCCGGCTCGAGATCGTGGCGCAGCGCACCGGCGAGGACACGCGGGTGGGCCGGCTCGCCCGGCTCGTGGAAGAGCACGGCCGCCGCCGCGCTCCCATCGCCCTGGCGGCCGATCGCCTCGCCGGCCACTTCGTCGCCGCCGTCCTCGTCCTGGCGGCGCTCACGTTCGTGCTCTGGGCGCGCGTGGATGTCGGCCGCGCCGTCGATCACGCGGTGGCGCTGCTCATCGTCACCTGTCCGTGCGCGCTCGGCCTCGCCACCCCGCTGGCCTTCAGCGCGGCCATCGGGCAGGCGGCCCGCGCCGGCTTTCTCATCAAGGGCGCGGACGCCCTCGAAAAGCTCACGCATCCGGGCCGGCTCTGGCTCGACAAGACCGGCACGCTCACCGCCGGCCGCCTGGCCCTCCTCGCCTGGTGGGGCGATGCGGCTGCGAAGCCGCTCGCCGCGGCCGCGGAGGCGCATTCGTCGCACCCGCTCGCCCGGGCGCTCGTCGCGGCCGTGGGCCCCGCGCCCGATCTGCCCGTGACCATCGTGGAGACGCAGGGGGGCGGCATCGAGGCGGCCGTGGGTGGCCGGGCCGTGGTGCTCGGATCCGCGGCGTTCGTATCGTCCCGCATCGGCGCCGTGTCGGCAGATCTCGACCGGCGCGCGCGCGAGCTCGCCCTCCAGGGGCTCACCCCCGTGCTCGTGGCGGTCGACGGTGCGGCCGTCGCCGTGGCGGGATTCGGGGACAGCCTGCGCGACGACGCGGTGGACGCTCTCGCGCGCCTCCGCACGCACGGCTGGCGCGTCGGCATCCTGTCCGGCGACGATGCCTCGATCGTCCAAGCGACGGGCGCGCGCCTCGGCCTCGCCCCGGACGATTGCCGCGGCGGCGTCTCGCCCGAGGGCAAGCTCGCCACCGTGCGAGAGGACGGGGCGCGCGGCTCGGTCGTGATGGTCGGCGACGGCATCAACGACGCCGCGGCGCTGGCGGGGGCAACGGTCGGGATCGCCGTGCATGGCGGCGCCGAGGCCGCGCTGGCGGCGGCCGATATCTTCGTGACGCGGCCGGGCGTCGCTCGCGTGGCGGACCTGCTGGACGGGGCCCACCGCGCGGTGGGGACCGTGCGCCGGAACCTGGCGCTGTCGCTCTGCTACAACCTGACCGGCGCCGCGCTGGCCATGGCCGGCCTCGTCAATCCGATCGTCGCCGCGATCCTCATGCCGCTGTCCTCGGTCACGGTGATCGCCCACTCCTATCGAGCCCGGAGCTTCGGGCGGGCGGAGGCGCCGCCATGTCGGTGATGTTCGTGCTCCTGCCCCTGGCGCTCCTGTTCGCGGGCACGGCGCTCGGCGTCTTCATCTGGGCTGCCCTGTCAGGGCAGTACGACGATCTGGACACGCCGGCCATCCGCATCCTGCACGAGGACGACGCGTCCGCGGCATCCGGAAGTGGCCAGGGCGCAAAGGCTGCGCCCTGATTTGACTTCTCCGGGAGTCTAGTGGACTATCCGGTGACATGTCCGGCCGGGACTACGACGCCATCATAGTGGGCGCCAGCTTCGCCGGCCTGGCGGTGGCCCGAGGCCTCTCGGGGCGTGTGCTTCTCCTCGACCGGAACGAAGTCGGCGCCGTCCAGACCTCGGCCTGCGGCACCCCGCTGTGGGTCCCGCAGGCGCTCGGCGTCGCGCACAGCGTGCTGCAGGTCCACGACAAGCTCACGGTGCGCGGGCCGTCCCGCACGGTCACCTACGACCTCTCCGCGGTGCCGTTCTGCACCTTCGACTACAAGCGCTTCTGTCACGGGCTGCTCGAGCAGACGCGGGCCCGGTTCCTCCGCGCGTCGGTGACGGGCGTCGAGGATGGCGCCGTGCTCACGAGCGACGGCCGCTTCACCGCGCCGATCATCGTGGACTGCTCGGGCTGGCGCGGCGCCCTCGTCAACGACGGCGCGCCCGCCTCGCCGGTGGCGGCCGGCCACTTCTCGTTCGGCCTCGAGACGAGGACCGATCTCTCCGACGAGGGCCTGTCCTTCTGGCTCGACGGGAGCCTCATTCCCCGCGGCCTCGGCTGGATCTTCCCGGTGGGCAAGGGGAGCCTGATCGGCCTCGGCTCGTACGTGGGCCTGTCGAAGCTCAAGCCCGCGCTCGAGCGCTTCCTCCACGACCGCGGCGCGGTGCCGACCACGTATCACGGCACCTATTTCCCGCACCGCCTGCTCCGCCCGACCGTGGGGCGGCTCTTCGCCGTGGGCGATGCCGCCGGGCAGTGCCTGCCGCTCACCGCCGAAGGCATCAGGCCCGCGCTCTACTTCGGCGTGGAATGCGGCCGGATCGTGCAGCAGATTCTCGAAGGCCGTCTGGGTCTGACCGAGGGGCTCGAGCGGTACAAGAGCCTCGTCGAGCGCCACCGCCATGCCTATCGCGTCCTGCGTGTCGCGCAGTGGGTGGCGGAGCACGCGCCCACGCGCTGGTTCGTCGCCCTCACCGGCCTCGCCGGCCGCCGCCCCGTGCTGCCGCGCTGGTGGCCGCGCTACGGCTGGTTCGGGCGCTTCGATCCCGACCCGGCCGCCGCCGTGTGAGAGCTGCGAGCGCGATGGAGGGCCAGCCCTGAGCGCTCGCGCCCGCTGGGCGCTGATCGCGGCCGCAGTCATCGTGGTCTGCGCGTACTGCGTGTGGCTGGTCTGGACCGACGCGCCGGTCTATCGCTTCCTCCACCGCCTGTTCCACGACAACCAGTTCATGAAGGACAAGCTGGTCGAGTGGGGCCCGGTGGCGCCCATCATCTTCATCTTCATCCAGGCGCTGCAGGTGATCGTGGCGCCGATTCCCGGCGAGGTCACCGGCATCCTGGGCGGCTTCGTCTTCGGGCAGTGGATCGGGCTCATCTACTCGACCATCGGGCTCACCATCGGCTCGCTCGTGGCCTTCGGCCTCGGGCGCTGGCTGGGCGACTCCTACGTGCGCAACCTCGTCAGCGAGGAGACCTGGAACAAGCTGGGCTTCATCGTCGAGGCCGAGGGGACCATTCTCTGCTTCTTCATCTTCCTCATCCCCGGGCTGCCCAAGGACATCATCTGCTACCTGTTCGGCCTGAGCCCCATGCCCTTCTGGGTCTTCGCCGTGGTCTCCACGCTCGGTCGCATTCCCGGCACGTGGGTGCTCTCCGCGCAGGGCGCGAAGACCGCGACCGGCCACTACATCGAGCTCATCGTCCTGACCGTGGTCGTGGCGGCGCTGGCCCTGCCCCTCTACTATTACCGGCACCGGATCGTGGCCCGGCTCAAGGGCCGGAGCGGCGGCCCGCACGAGCCCAGGGACCCTTTCGAGAGGAAGGACGGAGCTTGACACGTGCGGTCGGACCGCGTAGAGTCGGCGGCACTTTCTTCATGGAGGCCATGAGCCGATGAATCGGACAGGGACGGGGGCCGCGCAGGGCTGGCGGTATTTTTACTTTCCCCACGTCTGCCCGCTGGCTCCCATGCGCTGATCAGAGGAGCCACGGGGCGGACGATCCGCCGGCCCGTGGCGAAGCGAGACACCGAGCGCCGCGGGGCAGGCACCCGCGGCGTTTTGCATTTCACGGGAGGAGAGAGGACATGATCATCGTGCTGAAATCGGGGATCGGGGACGCGGCCATCGAGGATGTGTGCCGCCGCGTCACGGAAATGGGCTACTCGCCCCACATCATCCGCGGGGAGTTCAAGACCATCGTGGCCGCCGTCGGCGAGGAGCGCGGGCGGCCGGATCTCCGCCTGCTCGAAGCGGTGGAGACGGTGGAGTCGGTCATGCCCGTCCAGCAGCCGTTCAAGCTGGCGAGCAAGGAGGTGCGGCCGGATCCGTCCGAGGTGCGCGTCAACGGCATCGCCATCGGCGGCAAGGCCATCGTGGTCATGGCCGGGCCATGCTCCGTGGAGTCGGAGAGCCAGGTCCAGGAGGTCGCCGACGCCGTCAAGGCCGCCGGCGCCAAGATCCTCCGCGGCGGCGCGTTCAAGCCGCGCACCTCGCCCTACGCGTTCCAGGGGCTCAAGGAGCAGGGACTCAAGTACCTGGCCGACGCGCGCAAGCGCACGGGGCTGCCCGTGGTGACGGAGGTGCTCGAGACGGAGAGCGTGGAGCTGGTGGCCCAGTACAGCGACATCCTCCAGATCGGCGCGCGCAACATCCAGAACTTCACGCTGCTCCGACGCGTCGGCGAGATGGGCAAGCCCGTGCTGCTCAAGCGCGGCATGGCCACCAGCATCCAGGAGTTCCTGCTCTCCGCCGAGTACATCCTGGCTGCGGGCAATCCCGACGTCATCCTCTGCGAGCGGGGCATCCGCACCTTCGAGACCACGACGCGCTTCACGCTCGATCTCAACGCGGTGCCTGTGCTGAAGAAGCTCTCGCACCTCCCGGTGGTCGTCGATCCGTCGCACGGCACGGGACACTGGGATCTGGTCGCGCCCATGGCCAAGGGCGCGGTGGCGTGCGGCGCGGACGGGCTCATCATCGAGGTGCACCCGAAGCCCGAGGAGGCGCTATCGGACGGGCCGCAGTCGCTGAAGCCGTCGAAATTCACCCAGCTCATGCGCGAGCTCCGGCCGGTGGCGGAGGCGGTGGGGCGAAGTCTCTAGGTCGAATGCTTCACGAGAAGCCGTCGGGGGGTCTGGTGGCGAAGTAGCCTATAATCGAGCGGGTATGCAGCGCCTCTGGGCCCGATGTCTGGCGTACTTGCCCGAGGACCGAGCCAATCGGTACCTCGTGGTGACCATCGGTGTCTCGGTCCTGCTGCACATCGTGGTCGGCCTCCTCCTGATCGTCAGCGGCAACATCGAGCAGCGGCGGATGAGCAAGCGGGGCGAGCCGCTTCTCGTCGACATCGCACCCGACCGGCCGAGAGAGTCGGCTCCGCTCGGCGATCCCTCACGGCCGGTCGGACCCGACGCCCCGGCGCCGCCGCGACGAGCCGCGCCGCCGGCCCCGCCTGCGCCACCGGCGCCCAGGGCCGCGCCCATACCGCCGGCGCCCGCGCCGGCGCCCGCCGCGAGGTCGGCGCCACCCGCGCCCCGTGCGGCCGACGCGCCGAAGGCCGTGGCCAAGGCCGCGCCCGCGCCAGAAAAGTCCGAGGAGCCGGGCCCGGCGGCCAAAGCCGCGCCGCCGGCCCCGGCTCCCGAGCAGACGCAGGCCGCGAAGGCGACGCCGCAGCCCGCGGCGCCACCGCAGCAGCTCGGGGCACCGTCGCCCCCGCGGGTTGCCTCGACGCCGCCCGAGTCCTCGGCCACCTCCGGGATGTTCCGCCGCGGCGGTGGCGGCGGTCTCAAGGGCGGGCGCGGCGGCATCGAAGGCGAGGCCATTCCGCTCGACACGCCGGATCCGAGGTATCAGGACTACTTCAACCAGATCCGCGAGCGCATCAAGAGCAAGTGGATCTATCCCTACGAGGCCTCCAGCCGCGGCATCGGCGGCGAGCTGTCCATCGAGTTCGGCATCGCGAAGAGCGGCGAGCTCCAGTTCATCGAGCGGAAGCGCTCGTCGGGCGTGGAGATCCTCGACGACTATGCGATGCGGGCCGTCCAGCTGGCCTCGCCGTTCCCCCCCGTGCCGGACGCGATCTCGAAGGGTGGTCTGCCGATTCACGGCATCTTCCGCTACCAGCTCCTCGGCTCCGGCCTCATCAACAACTATCTCCGCTGACGCGCCCGTGCGCCTCCGAGCGGCGCCCGCAGCTCTCGCGCTCTTCCTGCTCGCCGGCTGCGCCGCGGCGCCCCCGCCGTGCGCCGAGCGGCCGCCCGTCCGGATCCAGCTGCTCCTCGTCAACGACGTCTACCAGCTGGACGGCGCGAACGGCCGCGGCAACCTCGCCCGCGTCGCCACGCTCACGCGGGAACTCAGACGGCAGACGCCGCTCACGCTGTTCGTGCTGGGAGGGGACACGCTGTCCCCCTCCGTGCTCTCGACGCTCTTTCAGGGGCAGCAGATGATCGAGGCCTGGAATGCCCTCGCGCTCGACATGGCGGTGTTCGGCAATCACGAGTTCGATTTCGGGCCGGAGGTGCTCCGGCGGCGGATGGGCGAGTCGCGATTCTCCTGGCTCGGCGCGAACGTCGTTGAGCCGGGAACCGAGCAGCCGTGGGGCGGCGCGCGAGCGGGCATCGTACGCGACATGGGCGGCGTTCGCGTCGGGGTGGTGGGCGTCACGCTGCCGCGCGCGGCGCGCAGCTCGAATCCGGGCCCCGGCATCGTGTTCGAGTCGCCCGTGGAGCCGGCGCGGCGGGCTTTTGCCAGCCTCGGTGCCCTCGACCTCCGGGTGGCGCTGACTCATCTGGAGCTCGCGCAGGATCGAGCCCTCGCGGCGGCCATGCCTATCGACGTGATCCTGGGCGGGCACGACCATGCGCCCATGGTCGAGACGGAAGGCCGCACGCTGATCATCAAGGCGGGCTCCGACGCCGTGAACGTGGGACAGGTGCAGTACGACTTCGGCTGCGCCGCCGAGGTCCTGGGCCGGCGCTCTCGCCTCGTTCCGGTGGACGCGACGATCGCGGAGGCGCCCGACGTGGCGTCGCTCATCGCCCGGTATCAGGCCACGGCCAACCCGCGGCTGGATCGGACCGTCACCGTGCTCCGCCACGAGATCGACAGCCGCGATGCAGTCGTGCGGCGCGAGCCGGCGCCCATTGGCCGCTTCATCGCCGAGGCCCTGCGGGCCCGGATGAAGGCAGAGGTGGGCCTGCTCAACGGTGGCGCCATTCGCGGCAATCGCGTCATCCCCGCCGGCCCGCTGAGCCTCCGGGACGTGGCGGCCCTCCTGCCGTTCGGCAACACGGTGGCCCTGCTCGAGGTGGAAGGGAGCGCCCTCCAGGCCAGCCTCGAGCACTCCGTCGAGGCGCAGCCGCAGCCCGCCGGGCGGTTTCTCCAGACGGCCGGGATCGACTACGTGCTCGACGTGACCCGGCCCCCCGGAAGCCGTATCTCGGCCGTCCGCGTGATGGGACGCCCGCTCGACCCGGCGGGCCGCTATCGCGTCGCCGTGCCGGACTTTCTGGCCCGCGGAGGGGATGGCTACACGGCGCTCGGTGGGTCGCGGGTGCTCGTCTCCGGGGAGGAAGGGCCTGGGCTCGTCGAGGTCGTGGCCGACGCGCTCCAGCAGGGCGGCTCCCCTTGACAGCCGTGTCGGCTATCCTGTAGTCTCATTTGTACTTTTTTGGCGTAGGCTCGTAGCTCAGCGGGAGAGCGCTACCTTGACACGGTAGAGGTCGGCGGTTCGACACCGCCCGAGCCTACCAATCCTCCACCAGTCATCGAGGAGGCAGCATCGCCGGGAACGGACAGCACGTCAGTGGTTGAGGGAGTGCGAAGCATCACCGGGCGCAATCCCCGTGGTGCTTTTCTGTTTCTGGACGCCGGGCGCTGAACACGAACATGATGAGCTCCGAGGAAGACAGGCATCTCGCGATGGCCGGGGAGGCGGACTGCGCCCCGGAGCCCTTGCCCACGCTCCGTCACTCGACCGCGCATCTCATGGCCCAGGCGGTGAAGCAGCTCTTCCCCGAGGTCAAGGTCACCATCGGCCCGGCGATCGAGGACGGCTTCTACTACGACTTCGCCAAGCCCGAGCCTTTCACGCCGGACGATCTGGAGCGAATCGAAGCGCGCATGCGCGAGCTGGCGAAGGCCAACGCGCCCTTCGAGCGCTCGGTGCTGCCCCGCGACGAAGCCATCCGCTTCTTCGAGCAGCGGGACGAGCCGTTCAAGGTGGAGATCATCCGCGGCATCGACGCGCCCACCGTCTCCCTCTACAAGCAGGGCGACTTCATCGATCTCTGCCGCGGGCCGCACGTCGCCTCCACGGGCCAGATCAAGCACTTCAAGCTCCTCTCGTCGTCCGGCGCCTACTGGCGCGGCAACGAGAAGAACCCGATGCTCCAGCGCATCTACGGTACGGCGTGGCTGACGAAGGACGAGCTGGCGCAGTACCTCTGGCGTCTCGAGGAGGCGAAGAAGCGCGATCATCGCAAGCTCGGGCGCGAGCTCGACCTCTTCGAGTTCCACGACGTGGCGCCGGGCGCGGCCTTCTGGCTCCCGGGCGGCATGGTGCTCATCCGGGAGCTCGAGAAGTTCGCGCGCGAGCACCTCGACGCGCGGGGCTACCAGGAGATCTCCACGCCCATGCTCGTGAACAAGAAGCTGTGGGAGCAGTCGGGGCACTGGGAGTACTACGCGGAGAACATGTTCAGGCTGGAGATCGAGGAGGAGACGTTCAGCCTCAAGCCCATGAACTGCCCCGAGTCGTCCTACGTGTACCGGCGCGCGCTGCGCTCGTATCGTGACCTGCCCCTCCGCTTCTCGGAGATGGGGCGCTGCCACCGCAACGAGCGCTCGGGCGTGCTCTCCGGTCTCGTGCGCGTGCGCCAGTTCACCCAGGACGACGCGCACCTCTACTGCCGGCCCGACCAGCTCCAGGACGAGATCACGGCGCTCCTGCAACTGGTCGGCGAGTGGTACAAGACGTTCACGCTGCACGCGTCGTTCAAGCTCTCCACGCGGCCGCCGCAGCGGCTCGGCACGGACGAGCAGTGGGACCACATGGAGCAGGCGCTCCACGAGGCCTTGAAGGCCAATGGGCTCGCCTACGCGCTCAACCCGGGCGACGGCGCCTTCTACGGACCCAAGATCGACATCGACGTGCACGATTCGCTGGGCCGCCCCTGGCAGCTCGCCACCATCCAGGTCGATCTCAACCTGCCCAACCGGTTCGACTGCGAGTACATCGACTCGGACGGCCAGCCCAAGCGCCCCGTGGTGATCCACCGCGCCATCTTCGGCTCCTACGAGCGCTTCGTGGCCATCATCACCGAGCACTTCGCGGGCGCGTTCCCCACGTGGCTCGCCCCCGTGCAGGCGCGCGTGCTGCCCATCAGCGAGAAGCACAGCGAGTACGCGAGGAGCGTGCACGCCCGGCTCAGGGGCGCGGGCATTCGCGCGCACCTCGACGACCGCAACGAGAAGCTCGGCTACCGCATTCGCGAGGCGCAGGTGCACAAGGTGCCGTACATGCTCGTGGTGGGGGAGCGCGAGGCGCAGCAGGCAACGGCGAGCCTTCGCCAGCGCGGGAGCGACCAGTCGCTCGTGCTCCCCGTCGATCAGATCCTGCACGACCTCGCGAGCGAGGTCGGCGCCCGCTCCGCCACTCTCACCGTGGGCCGCTCAGGCTGAGCGAGGCCCGCAGCTAGGGGAGACGCCCATACAGTCCAAGGAGATCCGGATCAACGAGGGGATTCGCGTTCGGGAGGTCCGCGTGGTCAGCGCGGACGGCGAGCAGCTGGGGATCCTGCCCATCACGCAGGCGCTGGAGCTGGCGCGGCAGGGCGACATGGATCTCGTCGAGGTAGCCGCGGAAGCGGTGCCCCCGGTGTGCCGGATCATGGATTTCGGGAAGTACAAGTACATGCAGGCGCGGCGTCAGAAGGACGCGCGCAAGAAGCAGACGACGATCCAGGTGAAGGAAGTCAAGCTGGGGCCGAAGACGGACACGCACGATTTCGACTTCAAGGCCAAGCACGTGCGGCGCTTCCTCGAGGAAGGCAACAAGGCCAAGGTCACGGTGCGCTTCAAGGGCCGCGAGATGGCCCACACGGAGCTCGGCTGGAAGATGCTCACGAAGATGACGGAGATCATGTCCGACGTGGCGGTGATCGAGAATCACCCGCGCATGGAGGGGCGCATGCTCTCGATGATCCTGTCGCCCAAGCCGCACTAGGGCGGAGGCCACCCCTCACCCCCGCCCTCTCCCCGGAGGGGGGAGGGAGATGAGAAGGAAGGGAGCACCAACATGCCCAAGATGAAGACCAAGCGGGCCGCGGCCAAGCGCGTGAAGGCCACGGCCGGCGGCAAGCTGAAGCGACGGAGCGGATGGAAGCGCCACAAGCTCGAGTCGAAGAGCCCCAAGCGCCGGCGCCAGCTCCGCCAGGCCAAGATGATCTCGGAAGCGGACCAGCCGGTGCTGAAGCGGCTCGTCCCGTACCTGTAACGCAAAGGAGAACGAGCACATGCCACGGGCAAAGGGCGGGGCCAAGACCCGCCAGCGCAGGAAGAAAGTTCTCAAGCAGGCGAAGGGCTATTTCGGCGGGCGGCGGAAGCTCTACCGCACAGCGGCGGAGACGGTGCTCCGCGCGGGGGCCTTCGCCTACAAGGGCCGCAAGCAGAAGAAGCGCCGGGCGCGCGCGCTCTGGATCATCCGGGTCAACGCTGCCTGTCGCGAGCTCGGCCTGTCCTATTCCGTCTTCATGGCTGGGCTCAAGAAGGCAGGCATCATGCTCGACCGCAAGATCCTCGCCGAGCTTGCCGTATCGGATCCGCCGGCTTTCGCCAAGCTCGCGTCGGTCGTCGCCGCCCAGCGGAGCTAGCCGGTGGCGGCGGACCCGCGGGTCCAGGACCTCCTCGACCGGGCCCTGGCGGATATCGCCGGGGCCCGATCCACGTCTGCGCTGGAGCAGGTGCGCGTGGCCGTGCTCGGACGCTCGGGCGCGCTCACCGCGCTCCTGCGGGGCCTGGGCAAGATTCCGCCTGCTGACCGCCCGCGTGTCGGCCAGGAAGCCAACCAGGCGAAGGAGCGCATCGAGGAGGCGCTCGCGGCGCAGCAGGAAACCCTCAAGGCGGCGGAGCACCGGCAGTCCCTCGCGCATCGCCTCGATCTGACGCTCCCGGGGCGCGCCACGCTGCCGGGCGCGGTGCACCCGATCGTGCGCGTGCAGGACGAGATCATCTCGATCTTCGAGGGCCTCGGCTTCTCCGTGGCCGAGGGCCCGGAAGTCGAGACCGACTACTACAACTTCGCCGCGCTCAATTTCCCGGACGACCACCCGGCGCGCGACATGCAGGACACCTTCCACGTGGCCCCGGATGCCGTGCTGCGCACGCACACCTCGCCGGTGCAGATCCGCGCCATGAAGGCGCAGGGCCCGCCCGTGCGCATCGTCTGCCCGGGCAAGGTCTTCCGCCACGATCTCACCGACGCCACGCACTCGCCCATGTTCCACCAGATCGAGGGGCTGGCGGTGGACCGGCACATCACCATGGCCGATCTCAAGGGCACGCTCGAGCTCTTCGCCCGCGAGATGTTCGGGCCGAAGTCGCGCGTGCGCTTCCGGCCGTCCTTCTTCCCGTTCACGGAGCCGTCCGCGGAGGTGGACGTGCTCTGCTTCAAGTGCGGCGGCGGCGGATGCCGCTTCTGCAAGCAGGGCGGCTGGATCGAGATCCTGGGCTCGGGGATGGTGCACCCGAACGTGCTGCGCAACGTGGGATATGATCCCGAGGACGTCACGGGCTGGGCCTTCGGCATGGGCGTGGAGCGCGTCGCCATCCTCAAGTACGAGATCGACGACATCCGTCTCTTCTTCGAGAACGACATGCGCTTCCTCGGGCAGTTCTCCTCTTGAAGATCTCGTACCGCTGGCTCCACGAGTTCGTCGAGACGGACCTGCCGCCCGCCGTCGTGGCGGATCGCCTCGTCAACGCCGGTATCGAGGTCGCCTCGGTGCAGCCGCTCGTCGAGGGCCTCGACGGCGTCGTGATCGGCCGCATCGAGGAGATCGAGCAGGATCTCGGCGTGACGGCGGCCGGGCACCACAACCGGCTCTGCCGCGTGGCGCTGCCGGACCGGACCTGCTCCGTGATCTGCGGCGCTCCGAACGCTGCCCCCGGCCTCCGCACGGCCTTCGCTCCGCCCGGCGCCACCTTGCCCGGCGGCCGCACGATCAAGGCCGCGAAGATCCGCGGCACCGTCTCCGAGGGCATGCTGTGCTCCGAGGCGGAGCTGGGGATCGGCGAGGACGGCAGCGGCATCCTCGAGTTGCCCGCCGACGCGCCGCTGGGGGCGCCGCTCAGCCGGTACCTCGGTCTCGACGACACGATCTTCGAGATCGAGATCACGCCGAACCGGCCCGATGCGCTCTCCGTGGTGGGGGTGGCGCGCGAGGTGGCGGCGCTCGTGGGCGCGCCCTTCCGCTTCCCGCAGATCGCCGTGAAGGAAGGCGAGACCGACGCCGCCGGCATGGCCGCCGTGGAGATCGTCGATCCCGATCTCTGCCCGCGCTACGCCGCGCGGGTCATCTCGGGCCTCACCGTCAAGCCGTCGCCGCCCTGGCTCGCCCAGCGCCTCCGCTCCGTCGGGCTGCGCCCCATCAACAACCTCGTGGACGTGACCAACTACGTCCTGTGGGAGATGGGGCAGCCCCTGCACGCCTTCGACCACGACTCCATCGTGAACCACCGGATCATCGTGCGCCGGGCGCGGGCCGACGAGCGCATCGTCACGCTCGACGGGCAGGACCGCACGCTCACGCCGGACATGCTCATGATCTGCGACCCCGACGGGCCCATCGCCATCGGCGGCGTCATGGGCGGCGCCAGCACCGAGGTGACGTCGAAGACGACCACCGTGCTGCTCGAGAGCGCCTACTTCGCGCCCGGCTCCGTTCGCGCCACGGCGCGCACGCTGGGGCTGCACACCGACGCGGCGTATCGCTTCGAGCGCGGCGCGGACATCGAGGGGCTTCGCGAAGCGCTCGATCGCGCCGCGCAGCTCATGGCCGACCTGGGAGGGGGGACGGTGGCGAAAGGCGTGGTGGACGTGTATCCGGGGCCCAAGCCCCGGCCGCGCATCGCGCTGCGCCACTCGCGCATCGAGCGCGTCATCGGCATCTGCCCGCCTCACGAGGACGTCGTGCGCATCCTCCAGGCCCTGGGCTTCGCGGTGGACGAGTCCGGGCTCGCGCTCCAGGTCGTCGTGCCGAGCTTCCGGCGCGACATCGTGCAGGAGGACGATCTCGTCGAGGAAGTCATCCGCGTCTGGGGCTACGACAAGATTCCCTCGACGCTCGCCGCGGGCGGCGTGCTGCAGCCGGTGGTGCATCCCCCGGCGCTCGCGCTCTCGCGCGCCATCACGGGCGCCCTCACGTCCGCGGGCCTGTCGCAGGCCGTCACGTACGCGTTCTCGGATCCGGCGCGCCTGAAGGTCATGGGCTGGGACGCGCCCGATGCCCTGATCGCGCTCCAGAATCCCATCTCCACCGAGCGCTCCGTGCTGCAGCCCTCGCTGGCCCCGGGCCTCCTCGAGGTCGTGGCGCTCAACGGCTCGCATCAGATCCCGGACGTGCGCGTCTTCGAGATCGGACGCACGTTCGCGCCGCATCGCGAGGCGGACGGGGATCAGCCGGCGCACGAGGAGCTCTGGCTCGCCGTGGCCATGACGGGGCAGCGTGCCTCGCGGGCCTGGCATGCAACGCGGGAGCGCGTGGACGTCTACGACGTCAAGGGTGCGGCCGAATTGGCGCTGCACGCGGCGGGGGCAGGCGCCATGGAGGTGGCACCCTATGCGGCAGGCGCCGGTCCGCGGTACCTCGAGCAGGGCCGGGCGGCGGCGACCACCGTGGCCGGTCGCCCGGTGGGCTGGTTTGGAGAAGTGTCGCTGGGCGTCCGCGAGGCTTTCGATCTGCACGCGCCAGTGTTCCTCGCCGAGCTGTCGCTGACGGCACTCCTCGAATGGCCGCAGCGGGACGTGCGGTATCAGCCGCTGCCGCGCTTCCCTGCCGTGCAGCGCGATCTGGCCGTCGTCGTGGCGGCGGAGGTGACGGCGGGCGAGATCGAGGCGGCCATCCGCGCGATGAACCTAGCGCTCCTCGCGCGCATCACGCTCTTCGACGTCTACGAGGGCGAGCAGGTGGGCATGGGCAAGCGCAGCCTCGCGTGGAGCCTCACGTTCCAGGCGCCCGACCGGACGCTGACCGACCGGGAGGTGAACGAGCTGCACGGGAGGATCGTGGCCGAGGTCGGCCGGCGCTTCGCGGCCGACATCAGGGGGATGTCATGACGGAGCCGCTGGGAGAGCGACTGGAGGAGCTCGAAAAGGCCGTGAGGCGCGCCGCGGAGGTCATCGCCATGCTCCGGAAGGAGCGGGAGACCCTCCAGGCCAAGCTCGCGGCGGGGGAGGCCGACCGCGCCGAGCTCGGGCGCCTGCGCCAGGAGCGCAAGGAGATGCTGGGCCAGGTCAACACCATGCTCAAGGAGATGGAGAAGCTCGATCTATGAGCGAGCCTCAGCGCGTCGAGGTCGAGATCCTCGGGCAGAAGTACACGATCCGCAGCGAGGCGGACCCCAAGCACATCCAGGAGATCGCGGCCTACGTGGAGAAGCGGGCGAAGAGCGTGGAGGGGCAGCTCCGCGGGCCCGATCCCGTGAAGGCGCTTGCCCTGGCGTCCCTCTACATTGCCGACGAGCTCTTCCGCGCGCGCGAGGAGCTGTCGAAATTCGAGGGCGACCTGCCGAAGCGCATCGGCGCCATGGTCGACCTGCTGGACGCCATCACGCCCAAGCGCTAGATCCTCGAAGGGGCCACACCCCCCTTTCGTCGGGGGAGTTTCTCCTTGACGGCCCCCCGGGGCCGGGGGTACACAAGGAGAACCCTGCGCTGTTTGTGATGTCGGGGGAAAGTTTCAACCTCGATACACAAGAGGACGCCGCTCAAGAGGGTGGTGCGCAAGCCCCTCAGCAGAGGGGAAGCCTGAAGCCCTCCATTTTGGCGCCCACCTGGCTTGCCAGGTTCGAAACACCGTCGGCACACGGCAGAGGCGGGGTGCCTCCCTCGTTGACTTTGCCTCGTAGAAGAGCCTATACTTTCAGCGGTTTTTGCCGTTTTGCCGCATCTCAGGCGTTCCGATCGGTCCGGGGTCACGCCCCGGTTTGGAGATAGCGATGGACGTGAAGATCGTCCTGGTGCTGTTGCCTCTCGTTGCCCTCCTCGCCCTCTTCATCGGCTACATGGGTCACAAGCTTGCCATCTCGCGGACCCTCGGCGACGCCGAGACCCGCGCCAGGCAGATCCTCGACGACGGCCGCCGCGCCGTGGAGCAGGCGCGCGCCGAAGCCGAAGCCAGGGTGCGAGAGGGCGAGGCGCGCGTCCGCACCGCCGAGCTCGAGGCCAAGGAGATGGCGCTCAAGGCACGCAGCGAGCTCGAGCAGGAGACGCGGGCCCGCCAGAAGGAGATCCAGAACGTCGAGCGCCGCGTCGTCCAGCAGGAGGAGCAGCTGGCGCGGCAACTCGAGCAGCTCACCCGGCGCGACCAGGAGCTCCAGGGGCGTGATCGCGCGCTGGGCGACCGGGAGAAGAGCCTGGCGGCCGCCGAGGCTCGGCTCAGCTCCGCCCTCGACGAGCAGCGGCGCAAGCTCGAGGGCATCGCGGGGCTGACCGCGGAGGAAGCCAAGCGCCAGCTCATGGCCCAGGTCGAGGTGGAATCGCGCCGGGAAGCCCAGCTCCTCGGCATGCGCCTCGAGGAGGAGGCCAAGGAGACCGCCCAGGTCAAGGCCCGGGAAGTCCTGGCGTCGACCATCCAGCGCCTGGCTCCCGACTACACGGTGGAGACGGCGGTGTCGATCGTGGACCTGCCCTCGGACGAGATGAAGGGGCGCATCATCGGCCGCGAGGGTCGCAACATCCGCGCCCTCGAGCTGCACACCGGCGTGGACCTGATCGTCGACGACACGCCCGAGGCCGTCCTGATCTCCGCCTACGATCCGTACCGGCGCGAGATCGCGCGGCTGGCGCTCCAGAAGCTGATCGCCGACGGGCGCATCCATCCCGCGCGCATCGAGGAAGTGGTCGAGAAGGTCAAGAAGGACATGGACGAGCACCTCAAGGAAGAGGGCGAGAAGGCCTGCTTCGAGGTGGGCGTCCATGGGCTACACCCGGAGCTGGTGAAGCTGGTCGGGCGCATGAAGTACCGCACGTCGTACGGGCAGAACTGCCTCCAGCACTCGAAGGAGGTGGCGTGGCTCGCGGGCATGATGGCGGCGGAGATCAAGGCCGACGTCAAGCTGGCGAAGCGCATGGGGCTGCTCCACGACATCGGCAAGGCCCTCACGCACGAGCAGGAAGGTAGCCACCCGGAGCTCTCGCTCCAGGTGCTGACGAAGTGGGGCGAGTCGGCGCAGGTGATCAACGCTGCGCTGTGCGGCCACGAGAACGTCGAGCCCGAGACCATCGAGGCGGTGCTGACGGAGGCGGCGGACGGCATCTCCGCGGCGCGGCCCGGCGCGCGGCGTGACGTGCTCGAGAGCTACATCAAGCGCCTGGCCAAGCTCGAGGAGATCGCCATGTCCTACAAGGGCGTGGAGATGTGCTACGCGATCCAGGCGGGACGCGAGCTCCGCATCATGACCAAGTCGGAGCAGATCTCCGACCTCGACGCGCACCAGCTCGCCAAGGACATCTCGAAGCGGATCGAGGCGGAGATGCAGTATCCCGGGCACATCAAGGTCATCGTGATTCGCGAGACGCGCGCGGTGGAAGTGGCGAAGTGACAATCGCAACGGTCATGCTTCGCCGCCGACGCTGCGGAACCTGCGGTGGGGGGGTCTGGGGGAGGAGCGGCGCCGCTCCCCCCCGGGACCGGTCAATATGATCAAGCCTCTGACCGTTCTCTGTGTCGGCGACGTCTTCGGCGAGCCCGGCCGGAGGGCCGTGCAGGTGCTCCTGCCGAAGCTCCGCAAGCAGTACGAGGCGGACCTGGCCGTGGTCAACGTGGAGAACGCCGCCGCGGGCTTCGGCGTCACCCCGCTCATCGCGCGGACCTTCCTCGACCAGGGCGTGGACGTGATGACCTCGGGGAATCACATCTGGGACAAGAAGGAGATCATCGAGTACATCGTGAAGGAAAATCTCCTCCTGCGGCCCGCCAACTATCCCGAAGGCACGCCCGGCTCGGGCTCCATCGTGGTGAAGGCAGGTCCCCACAAGGTCGGCGTGCTCAACCTGATGGGCCGCGTCTTCCTGCCGAGCCTCGACTGTCCGTTCAAGAAGGCGGACGAGGAGGTGGCGCGGCTCAAGGCCGAGACGCCCATCGTCGTGGTGGACATGCACTGCGAGGCCACGAGCGAGTCGCAGGCCATGGGCTGGCATCTGGACGGCCGTGCGAGCGCGGTGGTGGGCACGCACCGGCACGTGCAGACGGCCGACGAGCGCATCCTGCCCAAGGGCACCGCGTACATCACGGACCTCGGCATGACGGGGCCGACGGACTCCGTGATCGGCGTCGACAAGGATCTGGCGCTCCAGCGCTTCATCTCGCAGATGCCGAACCGGTTCGAGCCGGCCAAGGGCCCGGTCGCGCTCCACGGAGCCGTGATTCGCATCGACCCCGAGACGGGCCGGGGCCTTGCGATCGAGCGGCTGCGCGTTCCTCTGTCCGACTGAGCACGGTGCAGATACTCTCCGGCAAGGAGGTCGCGGCGAAGGTCCTGGCCGAGGTCAAGGCCGGCGTCGCCGCCCTCCGCAGCCGGACCGGCGTCCAGCCCGCGCTCGCCGTCATCCTCGTGGGCGACGACCCGGCCTCCCAGATCTACGTCCGCAACAAGAAGCGCGCGGCCGACGAGGTCGGCATCGGGACGCGGGACTTCCTCTTCCCCGGCGGCTCCTCGCAGGCCGAGCTGCTCGAGACCATCCGCACGATCAACGCCGACCCCACGCTGCACGGCACATTGCTGCAGCTGCCGTTGCCCAAGGGCATGGATGAGGATGGGGCGGTGGCGGCCATCGCACCTGAAAAGGATGCGGACGGGCTGCACCCCATGAGCCTGGGCAATCTGCTGGGGGGCAAGCCCTCGGCCGTCCCGTGCACGCCGGCGGGCTGCATCGAGATCCTCGATCACTACGGCATCCCCATCGAAGGCGCGGAAGCCGTCGTGGTGGGCCGCTCGCGGCTCGTGGGCAAGCCGCTCGCGCAGCTGCTCCTCGCGCGGAATGCCACCGTCACCATGTGCCACACGCGCACGCGCGATCTCGCCGCGCATTGCCGCCGCGCGGAGATTCTCTGCGTGGCCGCGGGCCGGCCGCGCTTCGTCACGGGCGACATGGTCAAGGAAGGCGCCGTGGTGATCGACGTCGGCGTGAACCGTCTCGACACGGGCAAGCTCGCGGGCGACGTCGACTTCGACACGGCGTCGCTGCGCGCCCGTGCCATCACGCCGGTGCCGGGCGGCGTCGGGCCCATGACGGTGGCCATGCTCATGAAGAACACGTGGCGTGCCGCCGCGCGCCAGCTGGGCGCGGCATGACCGCCACAATCTCCCTCTCCCCGGAGGGGAAAGGGAAGAGGACCGAGCGTGACTGACCGTGAGCGGAGGGTCTATACCGTCTCCGAGCTCACCGGCGCCATCAAGGCCGCGCTCGAGGAAGGGTTCCCCATGATGTGGGTGGAGGGCGAGATCTCCAATCTCCGGACGCCCTCCTCCGGGCACGCGTACTTCACGCTCAAGGACGAGGGCGCGCAGATCTCCGCCGTGCTCTTCCGGGGCCGCGGCCGCCGCGTGCGCTTCGACCTCGAGGACGGCATGCAGGTCCTGGCCTTCGGCGGCCTCGATGTCTACGCCGCGCGCGGGCAGTACCAGCTCGTCGTCGAGATGATGGAGCCGAAGGGGCTGGGCGCCCTCCAGCTCGCCTTCGAGCAGCTCCGGCGCAAGCTCGGCGCCGAGGGACTCTTCGACGAGGCGCGCAAGCGACCGCTCCCCGCGTTCCCGCGCGTGATCGGCATCGTGACGTCGCCGACGGGCGCCGCCATCCGCGACATGCTCAACATCATCGACCGCCGCTTCGCCGATCTGCGCATCCTGATCGCGCCCGTTCGTGTCCAGGGCGACGAGGCGCCCGGCGAGATCGTGGAGGCCCTGGCGCGCCTGCAGGAGGTGACCGACCTCGACGTGGTCATCGTCGGGCGCGGCGGCGGCTCCATCGAGGATCTCTGGGCCTTCAACGACGAGCGCGTGGCCCGCGCCATCGCGGCCTGCCGCGTGCCCGTCATCTCGGCGGTGGGGCACGAGACCGACGTCACCATCGCCGACTTCGTGGCCGACCTGCGGGCGCCGACGCCGTCCGGGGCCGCCGAGCTCGTGGTGCGCGAGAAGCTCGCCGTGATCGAGACGCTCGTCGACCTCTACGCGCGCCTCAAGCAGGCCATCGTCGCCGACGTGGGAGCGCGGCGGGAGCGCGTGGAGTTCCTCCGCCGGCGCCGGGTGCTCACCGATCCGGCCCGCGCGCTCAGGGACCTCTACCGGCGGCTGGACGAGCTGCAGGGGCGTCTGCGGCTGGGGCTGCGTGCCGGCCAGCGGCAGGTCTCCCACCGGGTAGCCCTGGCGACCAGCGCGCTCCGCTCGCGCAATCCGCTCGGCCGGATCGCCAGCTCCACGGCGCTCCTGTCCCAGCTGCGCGGCCGTCTCGCCGCCGCCGCCGGCCATCACGTGAAGACGTCGCGGGCCCGGTTCGCGGAAGCGGTGGGCCGTCTCGAGAGCCTGTCGCCCCTGGGCGTGCTCGCGCGCGGGTACAGCGTGACGCGGCGGCCGGCCGGCGAAGTGGTGCGGAGCGCGGCCCAGCTGGTCGTGGGCGATCCGCTCGAGGTCCTCCTCCACCAGGGCGCGCTGGGCGTCCGCGTCACCGATGTGCGAGAGCGGGATGAGCGACATCAAGTTTGAGGATGCGCTCGGACGGCTCGAGCAGATCGTGGACCAGCTCGAGTCCGGCGATCTGCCCCTCGAGAAGTCGCTGAAGGTCTTCGAGGAAGGCGTGGCGCTCGCGCGCCGCTGCGCGAAGTATCTCGAGGAGGCGGAGAAGCGCATCGAGCTC